>QWCJ01000626.1_pt1 | contig 13784 bp, 8 predicted proteins | sample 1972501 | NCBI WGS metagenome assembly QWCJ01 (sample SAMN09866711, study PRJNA288562) | Human vaginal metagenome isolate term2_vaginal, whole genome shotgun... | isolation source: vagina | host: Homo sapiens | place: USA: California
TTCCACAGCACACGTATGAAAGAAGCCTGCGAGCCTCCGTCGATTCCTTTGACGTCCTGATCGGCGTCTCCACCTTTGTTTCCACCTATCACCATGCCCGCATAAATCTTGGCGAGGCTCTCGGTGTAGGCGTTGATGTCGTTTTTGAACACTACATTAGACACTAATTCATCCTTGTCCAACGGTTCGGTATCCAAGTCTCCTACACAGGAGGTCATTCCTAACAATGCTCCTGACAAGAGCAAGAATAATGACTTTTTAATATGATATCTTTTCATTTTGAGTTGCTATTTAGAATTTGAAATTGAAACCAAACATAAACGAAATAGGTCTCGGATAGATATTGTTGTCTATTCCCTCTCCGCTGATTTCAGGGTCAATACCGCTATAGTTGGTAATGACAAACGGATTTTGCACGGTGAAATACAGACGAGCGGACTGTTTATCATTGAACAGCTTGTTGAAAGTGTAGCCGAGCGAGATGTTGTCCATGCGAACAAAGTCAGCTTTCTGCACGTAGTAACTGCTGCGATACTGTCCCGTATGGAAGTTCTTGTTGGCGGCAGAGTTCAAGCGGTTCTTCAAGAAGCCTGTCTGGTCGTACATCTGCGAACCGTCCCATGCCTCACGATTAGACTGTGTGTTGTTGTACACATAGTTGCCAATGCTCGAGCGAAGGGCGAATGACAAATCCCAGTTCTTGTAATTCATCTGTGATGTCAAACCCATGTACACATCAGGAGCCGATTTCTTGTAAGGAATTAGGTCGCCCTCATCAATCTTATTATCGTTGTTCTGGTCTACATAAGCCCCTTCAATAGGAGTACCCTTCTCGTCATACATCTGCTCAAATACATAGAACGAGTTGTATGGCTTGCCAACGGAGTTGATTTGAACATTATAGCCCGTTGCTCCGTCGATACCACCATGTATCACGCCCTTGTATTTAGGGTCGTCGTTAAATGTCAATTTGGTAATAGTGTTTTTATTGTACGACACATTGTAACCCACTGTCCACTGGAAATCCTTGGTTGTAATAGGATGTGCAGTCAACGATAGTTCCACACCTTTGTTTTCCAATGTACCGACATTGGTGAGCAACTCGTTGCTGAAGTTGGTGCCAGCTGGTGCCGTAACAGTGTTCAACAAGTTGTTGGTCTGACGGAAATAGAAATCCAATGCACCCGAGAGTACGCCCTTGAAGATGCCAAAGTCGAGACCCAAATTATAGGTTGTGGTTTCCTCCCACTTCAAATTTTCATCGTATGCCAACGGAGCAATCAGTCGTATGCGCCTGTCACCAAAGTAGTAATTGGCACCAGGTTGTGAGTAGGCGTAGCGTGCCATATAGGGGTAATCACCGCTACCAAGGTTCTGCTGACCTGTCACACCGTAACCCAAACGCAGTTTCAAATCATCGAGCCAGCGTACGTCTTTCAAGAAAGCCTCTTCGTTGATACGCCAAGCCAATGCTGCCGATGGGAATACTCCCCAGCGATTTGCCTTGTTGAAGCGTGAAGAACCGTCATTACGCAATGTGAATGTCAAGAGATAGCGGTCTAATAAAGTGTAGTTCACACGTCCGAAGAATGACACGAGGTAGTTCTCGGTGCTGAAATCATCCTCGCCCTTGTAGAACTCTTTGCCATATTCCTTAGCCTTGGCCGCTGAATAGGGGTACTTAGTCCATTCCGAACGATAAAAGTGCTGCCATGAATAACCAGCCATGGCATCAACGAAGTGTGCGCCAAAGGTCTTGTTGTAGTTCATGTAGAACTCCAACAGCGTATTTCGTTTGAGCTGCCAGAAGCTGCTATTCTCACCAAATCCTTTCTTGAAGTTGCCCCACGTCCAAGACATAGGAGAGTTATCTAAGGTTATCACGTCGCCCGTTCCCTTGGAAACATCATATCCCAAGTTGAGGTTTGCACGCAAGTCGGGCAAGAAATGGAATTTATAGTCGAACTGTGCGTTGCCAATGCTGCGGTACACCTTTGTCTTGTCGCTCTTGTCCGTGAGGATGGATACAGGGTTAGCCAAGCCAATGTCAACAGGTTTTCCCTTATCATTGAGATACATGAAATAACCGTTACCATATTCAGACCCCTTCATATAGATGGGCTGTGTGGGGTCGTACTGTGTTGCCATACCCAAGGAGGCAAGGTCTGCAAAGCGGTTGGTATTGTAGATACCCTTGACGTTCAACTGAACAGTAAGGTGCTTGTCGAAGAATTGCGGATTCAAGTTGATAGCACCTGTGAAGCGTTCCATATTGGATGTCTTCACAATACCGTTCTCATTAGTATAACCTACCGACACACGATAAGGCAAGTTAGCCACCGCACCCGACCTTCCTTAGTACTGGTGCTCACCTTCACAGAACCGCTGTATCCAACTTGAATGCCACCAGCTTTTCCTTTCTTGGTCGTGATAAGAATCACACCATTCGATGCACGCGAGCCATAGATAGCTGTTGCCGACGCATCTTTCAACACCGTCATGGTAGCGATATCGTCAGGGTGAACAGTACTCAAAGGATTGGCCATACCGTTGATGCCACCATCGTCTACGGGTACACCATCGATTACCACCAACGGATTATTGGATGCCGACATAGACGAACCACCACGAATACGTATCGTTGCACCAGCACCTGGTGCACCACCGTCAGTGATAACGCTCACACCAGCAGCCTTACCTACCAACATATCGGTGGCAGAGGTAACGGCTCCTTTTACCATTTTCTCTGCATTCAAGGCAATAATGGGTTCGCCGGTTTCATCCTTCACATGTCCTTTCACGGCAATCTGCTGCGCAAAGGCACTTGCTGAAATGAACAACACACAGATGAGTGTGAGCATTCTCAGCGGTAATGAAAATTTTACCTGCTTCATTTTTTTAGTTTTAAGTTAATATAATAATAAATTTAGAGTTTCTTAGGTCAATGTCCCCAACAGCTATTGGCTATCAAAAGGCTTGATGGGTGTCTTCATTCAGCATGTCAGGAATTCCTTTTGAGGATGGTTAGTAGGTCGTTATGACTCATGGTTAGTTTCTCCTCATGCTGCAAAGTTAGTTTTCTTTAACTGTCCTTGTTCTTTTTAATTGCAAAATTCACTATATTTGTAATGCAAACGTTTGCATGGTCGTCATCTTTATAAAATGATAAAGACGTTTTGAGCATTCTTATGTTTTACATACATTTGCAAAACTAATAACAACCTAAATGGAAACATCGTTGCCCATCACAATGAAAGACATTGCGCAAGCATTGGGAGTCTCTGTGGCTACGGTTTCACGTGCACTTAAAGATAATCCTCGTATCAGTAAAGAACAACGCGAGAAGATACAAGCCTACGCGCGCGAACATCATTTCTATCCCAACGTGATTGCCGAGTCGCTACGAAACACTCGTGTCAAGCCCCTAAAAATAATTGGAGTTATTGTGCCGCAACTCTCTCATTTCTACTTTTCGAGTATTCTCTCGGGTATTGAAGAAGAGGCGACCACACACGGCTATCGCATCATGGTAGCACAAAGCAATGAGCGCTATGAACGAGAAGTGAGGATTTGTCAAGACTTCTATAAGAATCGGGTGTGCGGGGTGATTGTATCGCAAGCCAAAGATACAGTCAAGTATGAGCACTTCAAAAAACTTATCGATCATCACATGCCACTGGTTTTCTATGACCGCATCTGTACGGGCATTAACTGTTCCCGTGTCGTAGTAGATGACTATATGGGCGCTTACAATGCAGTAACCCACCTTATCAATACGGGGTGTCGACGAATTGCTTGTTTTAGTTCGCCCATGACTTTAGAGATTTCCAAAAACAGATACAACGGTTACCGTGATGCCCTCCTCAAGAATGGACTCAAAGTAAACGAGAACTTTCTTCGAATCTGTGATAATAGAGAGGATGCCGAAGAACTGACCCCCGAACTGTTGCAACAAGAAGAGATCCCTGATGCTTTCTTTGCTGTAAATGATGATACGGCTGTTGGAATACTCTATGCGGCGAAGCACATGGGTTATCGCATCCCTGAAGATATTTCGATTTGTGGTTTTACCAATGGCGACCGTTCCAAGGCTTGTGACCCCATGCTCACTACCGTAGAGCAACGTGGTGTCCGAGTAGGTGAAGAGGCTGCTAACATTCTCATCTCCAAAGTTGAAGGCTTGCTGCCTCCCGACAAAGTTGAAAAGAGAATTGTAAGAACAAAACTCATTATTAGAGGAACAACGAGATAATGTTTAGTTGACGAGTTGACAAGTTGACGAGTTAAAAAGTTGAAAAGTTGAAAAGTTGAAAAGTTAATGCTTAACAAAATCGATTCGCAACAACACATTACTTGATAAGTTATCAACTGTCGACTAAAAAACTATCAACTTGTAAACTCGAAAACCAATAACTCTCAAACAAATAAAACCATCAACTCGTAAACTCGTAAACTATTAACTCGTAAACTAAAAATACTATCAACTCGTAAACTAAAAAACTATATGAATGAATTAAAAAGAAAGCCCGACATGAGCTTTTGGAATCTTTGGAATTTAAGTTTCGGATTTTTCGGTGTACAGATTGCGTACGCACTACAGAGTGCAAACATCTCACGCATCTTTGCCACATTAGGTGCGGACCCACACAATCTTAGTTATTTTTGGATATTACCTCCCCTCATGGGAATTGTAGTGCAACCCATCATTGGTACTTGTTCAGATCGTACATGGACAAGATATGGGCGTCGCATCCCCTACTTATTCATCGGAGCTGCGGCTGCTGTATTGGTAATGTGCCTGCTCCCACAGTCTGGCTCATTCGGCATGACGGCATCGGTAGCGATGATTTTCGGACTTGTCATGCTCATGTTCCTCGACACCTCTATCAATATGGCGATGCAACCCTTTAAGATGCTCGTGGGTGATATGGTGAACGAACGACAGAAAGCCAAGGCGTATTCCATCCAAAGTCTGCTGTGCAATGCAGGTTCTTTAGTGGGTTATCTGTTTCCATTCTTCTTCGCACTGTTGGGAATCGCCAATACAGCTCCGAAGGGTGTGGTCCCCGACTCGGTCATCTACAGTTTTATTGTTGGTGCTGGCATCCTGATTCTCTGTGTTGGCTACACTGTTTCCAAGGTAAGGGAGTGGCCTCCAAAGGAATATGAACAATACAATGGGAGCTTGAAAGTTGATGTAGAGCAAAAAGAGAACTGGATTACCCTACTCAAACACGCTCCTTCTACATTTTGGAAGGTTGGTGTCGTGCAGTTCTTCAGCTGGATAGCCTTTATGTACATGTGGACCTATACGCATGGCACCGTAGCAGCCAACGTGTGGGGCACCACCGACATGGCGAGTGAGGGAGCGCAAGAAGCTGGCAACTGGGTAGGCGTATTGTTTGCCGTACAAGCCATTGGCTCTGTGTTATGGGCACCGCTATTGCCCAAACTCGGTAGTCGAAAGACTGCCTACGCCCTCAGTTTGGTATTGGGAGCCATAGGTTTTGCAGCTTGTACCGTGATACACGACCAGTACTTATTGTTCATTCCCTTCCTGCTCATTGGCTGCGCATGGGCAGCGATGTTAGCCATGCCATTTACCTTTGTCACCAATGCCTTACAAGGCTATGGACACATGGGCGCTTATCTCGGTTTGTTCAATGGCACCATCTGTATCCCGCAAATCATTGCTGCAGTAATAGGAGGCACACTCCTTAGTTTGGTGGGGTCGGTACAAAGCCACATGATGGTTGTTGCGGGCATCTCGCTATTGTTTGGTGCAGCTGCTGTATCGTTAATCAAAGATGTCAAAGATTGATGGATATGCAAAGCCACTAACGTTTTCTATATTCTCTCGCCTCTCACTTCAGTCTGTGTTAGAAAACAAAGACTTGATTGATAGGTAATGATTAAAAAATTAAAGGCTGGACTCCTCGCATGGAATCCAGCCTTGTGCATATCTTGCCTCAAACCAACAAACCGTTGTAGTCTTGAGCCAAATGCACCTTATATAATAAGTAGTTGTTTTATATTCATCAATGTCTGACACCTCTTCGCAGTTGCGAACTCTGTATCATTAATACATATTATTTCTGAACATGGGAATATCACCCAATTTTCCCCAGTAACCTAAAGATGTAATCTTGTTCTCGTTTTCAAATCTCCAAGCACATGTGGAAAAGTTCTCCATCGGTCCCCAGTACGAACCAGGATAATATACTCGTCTCTCTGGCTTATAAAGATGAGTACCATAGCCACCGAGACCTTGCTCACCCATATAGATATAACAATAAGGTATGCGATAGTAGGTGCGGTTGCAGAACTGGAAGTTATAGATTCTGCCACAGGCGTCACGTCCAAAGTTGTCTACAATGTCGTTTGGCTTTGACAACGATATATCGGTACCGTTAAAGGTCAGGAAGTAAGCGTTGCAGAAGTGGCAATTCGACTCTCTGCCACAGCGGTCACGATTCCCTTGTGGCACAAACTGTCGCAGCAAATTTGCATCTTCTCCGAGGAGTGCAATTTGGTACACTTGACCTTTACAGCGATCGAAAGTACCTCGAGCAACTCTTCTGGTAAATCCAGTAATCAAGAGTGATGCGCCACTTGGCAATACTTTCTTTTGGCGGTCGTTGTACAAGAACTGTGCGTTGTTTTCTTCTAATTTACCCAAGTCAATCACACCAGAAGCCTTATCAGCGCTGCCAAATACAGAACGAACGAGATAATAACCCTCTAAGCTGATGTCATGGTCACTAATATTGGTAATCTGAAGAAGATTGCGATTGCAATATCTGCTCTTTCGTGTTGACCAGAATTGTGTGATTACCAAGCCTTTGTCACAAACTTTTTCGGTAATGTCAACATTGTAAGTCTTGTTGTTCTTTAACTCCTCGTTTTTGCCAATGACCTCTTTAGAATATTGGCGCACATTGCTCGAGTAAGTGGTCTTTTTCCTGACACTCACTGTTGTGGGCTGTTGCGATTGTTTGTCAACGATAGGCATGAACCAAACCGTTAATGGCTTGCTCTCTTCTTTTGCCTTCACTTGAAAGTTTTTCACATCAAACCTAATGTTCTGCTGCGTCGTCGTTTCTGGTTGCCATGCAGCCACACCACTCTCTGAAGAGAACATGTCGAGTGAGCCATTAGTAGACACCACATCAGAGTTTACAACCATGAAATCGGGGTCGATATCTTTCTGTACGTTCAACGTCACAGCAAACCAACTGCCGAGAGCTTTGAAATGAATCTTGATATCTCCATGAGTGGTAACTTTGGTCAGAGGGGCATAGAAGGGCAGGTTAAACTCATCAGATGCAGCATCTGCCGTGTGTGAAGCCTCTATCTTGATCTTGCCATCATCCATCATGCCACTTGCCCATGCGCCGTTGTTCACGCCAGGCTGCTTGCCCATGACAGCCCCCATGTAGAGATCACCTCTTCTCCGGTCGAAACCAGCAGGTATATTTATAGTGAACTTTATGTTGTTTCCATTCACTACATATACCTCATCTTCTACCACTTTCTGCTTGTTGCCTTGCTTGTAGCACATGAACACAGGTATCCTTTCACCCTCTTTCCATCTAAATCTCAGCTTCTTTTGGCTATTGTAATGCACTATTGTCCTCGTTTCTGGAGTCGCATTGAACATAGCATCCACTTCATCGGTATTGAAAGATGCCGTTCCAGAAATGACATTCGAAGTTTGGTCGGCTGCAGCTCCTTGCACGTCGTTCAACACATCATTCTCAGAACAACCAGTCAGAAAGCCCAGCAAACTGATGGCCATCAAAGTAAAAATACTTTTTATTGTTTTAGTCTTCATAATCGTTTGTTTTTAATCGTTTGTTATTAGTTTTATTTCCAGCTATTTTCATCTTTCCACAAAGGCTCATCTGTAAAGTCTTCAAAATCGCCATTAAATGCCTTGGCACCAGTGCCACCTGGCAAAGGACCAGTACCTTCAGATACTTTCAGCAACGCATCTTCCATTTTTGTGTAAATAATATCCACCCTTGGACTTACATATTCTTTCTTCATACATAAATACTCCTCGTTTTAGTTGATTAGTTTATTCTTATTATTTTATGATTCGTTATCATATCTCTTTTTTTTTACGGTATAATTATCCTCTATTTCTTGTGTTTGCAAAATTAGGCATCTTTACAATGATGGCATATAACAAAATATTTCAAAAGATTATCATTTTGTATCAAACTTAAATTTTTATGTAATTCATACCAATAAAATAAAAAAAGGCACCATTTTCCACGAACATCACTTTCCTATATTTTTAGGAAAAACACAGAATTCCTGAACAGGATAAAGGAAATATAGTTAATAAATGTTACCCCCCCCCTACTAATATGTAATATTTGTTAAGAATTGTAATGTGTGTAATATAAATATATAATTTTGCATTATCAATCAATTGTTGTAGACAGCCTATGCACGTTTATTATTTGAATAAGCACATGATGTGCGAGCACTATCAAAGCAACTCCCCCGTAGGCTTCAGAGTAGTGCGCGAAAAGACAGGCGTTGTGGCTCATACTGCTCCATCGCGAACCGCCATGATTTTCCTCTTGGAAGGAACTTTGCGTGTGGAGGGCAAGCGATTTCCAACTTTCTATGTTCGTGCCAATCAAATGTTCCCCATGCCCGCAGGCATTGAAAACTCCATTTACTTTATTGAAGATAGTTTGGTTTTGGTACTTTATTTTATAGAGAGCAAATTCAGGTTTTGTCACAACATCATCAGCGATGAAATGATTAAGAGTGCGCCAAAGCGTACTGACTGGTTATTTGCCTTAGACATGCTCGAACCAGTAGAGGTGTTGGCACGGCAAACTGCCAACTATGTCATGGATGGTTTGCTCTGTTGCGACATCCAATTGAGCAAGCAGCGTGAGTTTACAGCAGTCATGCAAGCGTATTATTCCAAAGAAGAACTGTTATCTTTCCTTGCTCCTTTTTATGGCATGGATTTGTCGTTTCAGGACGCCATTATTGCGATGTCGCACACTTACCCTTCCATTGACGAGATGGCAGAAAAGGTGTGCATGAGTCGTCCTACATTCATACGACACTTCAAACGATGTTTTGGCGAGACGCCTAAGGCATGGGTTAGTAAAGTAAAAGGCGAAGCGCTATTCAAGGCGCTGAGCAATACTGATGACACCATGGAAGAGATAGCCAACCAGTTCAAGTTCTCTTCGGTTCAACGCCTGTCAACTTTCTGCAAGGAGATGTTAGGAGGCACTCCCAACGAAATAAGAAATGGTAAAGTAACTCCAGAACACGCCTTATAAAGATGAGTTATGTACATTTGTAAATGTAGTTACATTTTGAATTTGTATCAACGTTTATCTCTTTTTAATATTTACTTAAAATTTTAACAGAGTACAGAATGAATAAACAAACGAAAACACTATTTTCAGTGATAATAATGTTAGCCTGCGTTGTGTTTACGCATGCAAACCCGGTTACAAAACAACAAGCTTCGGACATCGCTTCAAGGTATATAAAAAATCCAAAGCTATTGTCTAACACTCCGCAAACTCGTTCTTCAAAATCAACACACCAGCCTGCTTACTACATCTTTACTGGTTCTGCTGACAATAAATTTGTCATTATATCTGGAGAAAGCACACTCAACGAAGTGGTTGCTTATGGTAATGGGCAATTGAAAGACAGCAATAACGACACATCTTACTTCAAACAGTTTCTAAAAGATTATGAGCGTGTGGTGAGGGCAGTACGAGCCAATCCTGCGAAAGCAGCACAAACATCATCTTTAGTGAAACGAAAAGTAGCGCCATTGCTTACTTGCAAGTGGAGCCAATACTATCCTTTCAATAAATATACCCCTGTTATCAGTGGGCAAACAACGCCTACGGGGTGCGTGGCAACAGCAACCGCACAAATGATGTTTTATCATAAATGGCCTAAAAATCGCCCTAATGATTTTATTGCATCAGCAGGTGATGAAGCCCGACGGAGTGCTACTTATTGGTGGGATGACATGAAAAACACTGTTGCAGAGACAACTTCCGACCGTTCGGCACAAGCCGTTGGCGTATTGATGCGTGACATTGGCAAAGCTGTCAGAATGAGATATTATTACAAAGGAAGCGATTCTAATTTGCAGTACACATGTAATGCGCTTCGCCATGTTTTTAATTATTCCGTGAAATTTCTTGATAAAGACTTTTTGCCAGCCAACCAATTTCATTCCACAGTGATACAAGAACTGTCTGAAGGATATCCTGTTTTGGTTGCAGGAGGGAATCATGCGTTTGTTTTCGACGGCTACGACGAACGAGGATTTATACATATCAATTGGGGATGGGCTGGTGAAAATGATGGTTATTTTGACATCAATACTGTTTATATGAACATTAAAGGCTATGGTATTTCGGGTACTTTCTGGGATGACATGCAAGCTCTTTTAGCACATCCAAACGATGGAAAAGCCACCCAGTTTGAAGATATACCTCGCGGACTGGACGCTCGTGCCACCACAGCATTCACCATTAACAAAACGAAGGGAACGAGAACCGATGCGTTTAATGCCGAAATTAAAAAACTCGGCTCGTACAGTTCGGTAAAAGGCGAGCTGGGAGTATTCACAGGAAAGGTGGGACTTGCACTTTATGACAGTAACAATCATCTTGTAAAAGTATATCCAACAACAGATGCCAACCACACTTGGGCTACCATTTTTACAACCTTGAACTTTGAGGTGAATAACTTTAATTTCGAAGGAGTGGCAAACGGAAACTACCGCTTGGTACCGGTTTATTCAGAAGTGCTTGACGCAAAGACTCAAAAGAATGGCGAGTGGGTTTGCGTCAATGGCACCAATGAGATGCAAGTGCAACTTTCAGACAATGAAGTTACTATTGAAACCAACAATCCAAAAGATGTCGTGGTGATGGAAAAGGCTCCCACCCTGCTCTCTCCTTTTTATGAAGATTCGGGCAATTACGCAGCTTTCAGTATCACCTTATATAATTCTGGACGCGAAGAGGTACGTGGCGACTTGGTGATGACACTTAAAAATAAGGAAACAGGCGAAGAGTTCAATGGCTTTTTGCTCACTCCTAACGTCGTTGCACAACGTCTTGGAAGTACCTCATTCGCTATTAAGATGCTGTCACAATATTACAATTCGGGCAGAGTAGGAGCTTTAAGAACAGGCAAATATGATGTAACCTTTTCTATCAAAGCAAACAGAAAAGGAAAAGAAGTACTGATCCCCATTACCATGAAAGAGCCATTCGAGGTGGAGGTATTGCCTAACAACCATGGAGGAACCATTGAATTCAGCTATGTTGACTTCCTTGTGAATGGTAAAGAAGCCAATTATTCTACATTTGATTTGAACAAAACAGCCGAAATAGGATTGCAGGTGCAATCGAGCGTGAGGGGATATGGATTGAGAAATGGTTATCAAGGAAATATTTATTACCGATTGTTAGATTTAACAACTGGCACATGGGTTGACTTGGGTGCTGTTCATGGAGTTTATTTGCCTTGCGAACAACCAAATAACAAAGCTCAAACACGCCTCACTTTTTCTACTTCCAAATTAGAAGCCAACCACTCTTACGAAGTACATATAGAGATTGACCGCCATGGAAAGCGCATGGACGTGTGGAACTCTTCGGCTTTGCGTCATGTGTTCCATACGATAAACGAATCAACCCCCACATCTATAAAATCATATAAAAACTCAAAAAACACCCATCAGCACATCTTCAATCTGAAGGGAGTTCGTCAAACAAAAGAGTGGGACAGTCTGCCACCTGGCATTTATATTGTTGATGGCAAGAAGATGTTGAAGCAGTAAAAACGAATATAAGTGACAAAAATAGACCTACTTTAGGTCTATTTTTGTTATATAAGGCTAATTTAAAAGCGGTTTATTACAACTCTGTGCGACAGAAAAAAAGGCATGTGTGCAATAGGAAAATATTTTACATCGGGCATCAATACTCGGATATTTGCCAACAACTACCCTTTTGGTCGCAAATAAGCAATTTTTGTATTTATCCGTATATCAGCGTCTTAACCCAAAATTTGCATAGCGAAGTAGAGCTAACTCAATGCTTCAATGAAACTAAAGCATTGACTTAACATGGCTATCTGCACCACTTTGTGCCCTTATTCACACAAGATAGCGCGACTAAAGTAATGGGTTAACCGTCGAAAGGAGTAAAAACAAGACGAAAAGGGTACCTCTATAGCCGTTCCAAAATCTATTTCTCAACTTTCTGAAAAGGAAAAATCAGGACAAAATCACAGGCACTCGCCTACCCTGTGCATTCATAATAAAGAGAAGAAGCGCAAACGTTTGCGCAATATTTCTAACAGTTTTATCTCTACAAGGCAGCGACCCCCTACCTATTCTTTATAAATTTGCAGATAAGCGACTTATTAACAGTCGAGCAACTACTAACCCTTAGTCTATGAATCTATTATTTAACATTGAATACAAAACGGTTTTTGGAGAAGACCTCATCTTGAATGTAGTGAATGAAGGTCAGCCTGCAGATGGGCTATATACCCCTTATAGAATGTACACCACCGATGGACTGCACTGGAAGTGCGACCTCAAGCTGTCTGCCACTGAAGAGCAAAATTCCCTTTGCTACTACTACTCGGTAGAATGTGACGGAAAGGTAACGCGCAAGGAATGGACCACTCTAACCCACCGCCTTGACCTTACGGCAGCCAAAGCGAAGCAATACCAGGTGTACGACCACTGGATGCAGATACCAGAAGACTCGTATCTGTACTCTTCGGCTTTCACCGACTGCCTTCACCGCAGCACGTTACAAGCCCTGCAGCCCACGGCTTACGACAAGACGGTGCGCATCATTGTACGTTCTCCACAACTCAAACCCGACCAATATTTAGTGCTGTCGGGCGACACCGAGACATTGGGCGAGTGGAATATCGGCAAAGCACTGCCCATGACCCAGCACCAGCACAACGAATGGGTGGTGGACGTGGACGCTGAAACACTAAGCGAGCAGCACATAGAACTGAAGTTTGCTGCCCTGTCGTACAGCCTTCCCACGAACGAGCCCATGTGGGAACCGTGCTTCAACCGCACCATTGACGTACCCAAGCTCAACCGTGGCGACGTGGTAGTGTACCACTTGGATCAGGCTTTCATGCCCATGCCCAACACAAAGGTGGCTGGAACGTTAGTACCTGTATTCTCACTACGCAGCAAAGGCAGCTTTGGCGTGGGCGACTTTGGTGACCTCAAGGCAATGATTGACTTTGTGGAAGCTACTGGACAGCACGCCCTTCAGCTGTTGCCCATCAACGACACCACAGCCACCTATACTTATACAGACTCTTACCCCTACAGCTGCATCAGCGTGTTTGCGTTGCATCCGCTCTATTGCGACTTGCGCCAACTGCCCAAACTCAACGACAAGGCACAACAAGCGCAATTTGACGCATTGCAAGAAGAGCTGAACTGTCTGCCACAGATTGACTATGTGCGCGTGATGAGAAGCAAGATAGATTTCTTACAGCTACTCTTCAAGCAAGAGGGCAAACGCACCATGGGCACCAAGGCGTACAAGGCGTTCTTCGAAAAGAGCGCCCGCTGGCTGGTACCTTACGCACAGTTCTGCTACCTGCGCGACCAATATGGCACGGCAGACGCTACACAATGGCCCGACCACCACACATGGAACGAGGCAGACCGCAAGGCGTTAAGCACCCCAAGCAACAAGGCATATCAACAAGTA
>QWCJ01000479.1_pt1 | contig 13771 bp, 15 predicted proteins | sample 1972501 | NCBI WGS metagenome assembly QWCJ01 (sample SAMN09866711, study PRJNA288562) | Human vaginal metagenome isolate term2_vaginal, whole genome shotgun... | isolation source: vagina | host: Homo sapiens | place: USA: California
CTCACCTGTTTCCATTGGGTCACTAATGAACCGAAGATACTGGCTATCAGCGTGTGAGGTTTGTAGCTTAGGACGTTCAAACCTAGGCTGAGAACCGTTAACGGTCCTCCTCCACCCCTGGGAGATATAGGTGTTTCCGTTTTCAGAGGTAACCTCCCCTGATACCTTCTGAGCAGCCTTATAACGTGCAGCCCAGGACTTTACAGCATCTATAGTCATGCCGGAAACGATCTTATCGAACCGTGAACCCCCGGATTTCATGTAATCCATAATCTCTTGAGGAATACGCACATCTAGCATTCTGGCAACACCGGAAGAGGGCTTCTCTTGGTCTTTATCGTTAAGTTTTCTAAAATCCCAGAGGAGATCCCAATCACAGAGCCACCCTACTAAGGTGGTGGCAGACTCTATATCTTGAGATAACTGTGCCATTTCAGTTTCAAGGTCAAGGATCACCCCATCCTTGTCAGCTACTTGGCAAGGATAGGCGTGAAAAGCGCGGTGTAGAGTAGAAGCACTCCCCATCTCTCCACATCTCCTAGGGGTTGATTTTACTAGATAAACAGCATAGCTATACCTCAGTATAATTCAGTTATACTAGATTAGCAAAAACGGCGACTGTTGGATACCCTAGAGTGTGAAGACTCCCCTTTTTAGGCTGTATGGCTTGAGAGGGGGAGTTTTGCTATTCCTTGTGACCTTTGAGGTGATGTTGATGTTTCTAAGATGACAGATTAGGGATTAAGTGGTTGATGATTGAGAGGTGGGGTGCGCGATTTTTAGGGTGTAGGTAGGAATTTGGAGGGGTTGGTGTATGGGGAAGCGAGGAGGTTGCGCGGATTCGAGGGGTCGAGGTTGAAAATATTGGACGCGGAGAGCTTTCTAGATACTATCTCGCCGGTGATTACGGTGTGGGGGAGACGACCCTTAATCCCTTTGGTGCCCTATATGCCGTTTTAAGGCTTTGAAGTCCTTTAGTTGAATAAATATCCACGGATAAACCTCTATGGTCCTGAAGGCGCTCCTAGGGTTGAATCTACCACTTGTAAGACCTACACGATGCCCTGTCTCTTGATTTCCTGTTTAACTTTGGAAACCGCGCAACATCATCGCCATACTACTTCCCACGATCTACAATTCTCACCTGTTATCTTGAAATCCGCGCAACCCTCTTCGCTGCGCTTACTACATCATCTCCCAAGTTTCACAGGTCCACACTAAAATCCGCGCAACCTCCCTCATCTTCCCTATACCCTTACGTCCCCACATTTCCACCTTTACCCTCCATTTCCGCGCAACCCCCTCACCTCTCCTAGATGACATATAAGGCAATAGAATAACCTAATAGATGTTTCCTAATTGCGATATGTGAGGATGTGCTGTATGGCTCGGAGAAGTAATCCAGCGTCCGATCTCTTTTATGCGTGGTCTACATCGTCAATTATTGGCTTTTGGTTCATTATGATCCTGATTGCCTCGTCGGTATTTTTCCTAAATGTGCCGATTGGGTTGAGCTTTTTCTTGATGGTGTTTTTCCTTCCTCTTGTGTGGAAGGATCCGGATGAGATGGATGCGATTAATGGGGCGATGGTTCGAGATACTATCCCCTGGAAGATTGCGACCTTTATGAATACGATGAAGGGTCCGGCGAGGAAGGATATTTTTGCTCTTGATGACATGTTTGGTATTGGTCCACCCGAGACTGATACCACGATTGGGGTAGAGGAGCATTTCTTTCAGCCTCCGGGTCGTATTAGTGCGTATTTTTCCTTTGGGTTTGCGTTTGTCTTGTCGTTTTTAGACTGGTTGATTCACCCGGTGCTCTATCCTTTGTGGTCGTTAGATTCTCCTGAGAAGGTCAAAATCCCGGCGATTCTTTGTCAGGTTATCTCTTTGGTGTTTTTCTTTGGTGCGCTTCAGTCGCTCAATACTGCTCGTAGGTTCCAGCTTGCGATTACGCTTCCAGGTGTTGATCGGGTCCCGGCTGTCATCTGGCATAAGATTCCAAAGGACGGATCGAAGCGTCAGTCGTTGATTCGTTTCGGGGTTACTGGCGGGATTTCCCTTGCTGTGTGTCTTGGTGTATGCATCGTGATTAATATGGTGGTGCCGATTCCGTGGCTAATAGCTATTGGATTATCGATTGTGTTCTCGATTTCTATTGGCATGTATTTCATGGTGCGTTTGCTCTCTGAGGCTTATCGCGCAAGTTTCCAGCAGCTTATTGATCGCAGGGAGCATTTCAATATGGTCTGGGCGTATAAGAATGCCGGTGTGCCGTTTTTGGATTCGGAGACTCCGATTCCTGGCGAGGCTGGTAAACCTGGTGGGCCTCCTGCTGATTTTAAGGGCGAGGTGGAACCTCATGTGTGGGCTGCAACCTTTGCTTATCCGACGAATTTCGGGTTTGCTGATTATGCTAATGAGGTGCCGAAGATTGAGCAGGCGCTTAATGCTGATAATGCGAAGATGATTGTGATTAACCCGATTCCGCTTCGTGATGAAGAAGGACAGACGATTCCTGGCACGATTTCTCCTGTGGGATTCAGGTTGATGTGGGCGGATCGGTTTGTTCCCGTCAAGGAGATTTTGACGAATAGAGACTTGGTTCCCGAGATGTTAGAGGTGGCAATTCGTTACAATATTGCTGATCCGATTGCTGACATTAAGCAGATCAATCGCTGTATTGTGCATTCTCATACGTTTGTCACCGCCCCGGAAAGTAAAGTCAACATCTTAAAAATTGCGCTTGTGCCTCCGAATGGGGTCACTGAGAAGCAGTTTACGCAGCATTTGATGACAATTCGCGATGTGTTGGGTGTGGACTGGATTCGTGTGAAGCGCTCGATTGATGTTTTCGGCAAGACGATTGTGGAGTTATATATCGGTGATGGTTCTCCACTTGATGAGGGGATGGTGCTTCCGCGTGGTATTGCCAGGTCTGCGCATAAGAAGGATCTGATGAACCTTCACTGGGGATATATGTTCACGATGAACAAGGTGACCTCGCAGGAAGGTGCCCCTGAGGTGATTATTTCTCGAGCGGTGACTGATAAATCTGAGGAGACAGTATTCAACCTGCCTGCTGGTATTGATAAGAAGCAAGTGCGTGCTGCAATGGGAGCGCTGAAGTCGTCTTCTGGTGATGAATATATGGAATTTGTGGACGGGATGCCGAAGAAGAAGGAATTTAAGCGTGCCGAGCAGCGAGCGATTGACCGCTACATGTCGCAGAATAACTCGGTATCACAGTTTACGATTGTCAGCGCGAAGACCCACCCACTTGAAGATGTGTTCTTGTTCTCGAAGTATGAAAAGGAGCTGATTACCGGCAGGGAGCCTGGTGTGCTCAAGTCGAAGTGGGGCGTAGGTATTAAGGCAAACGGCCAGATTGCAACGCATAGTTTTGAAAAGGGTGACGACCCTCACTTGGTGCTTGCTGGTTCTTCTGGTTCTGGTAAGTCAGCGCTTATTTATTCGATGCTAGTGCAGCTGTGTGCAAATAATTCACCTCAGGATTTGGAGATCGAAATTATTGACCCGAAGGTCGGTTTTGGCAATTTCCAATACATTGACAATGTGGTGCGCATGGTGGACCAGTGGACCCCGAAAGAAGGCTATTTCTTCGAGGCGTGTCGTGATTTGCTTCGTGATGCCTGTATTGAGATGAGTCGCAGGAATAAGATTTTCCGCTTTGCAACACATACCGACGGGGTGACTCCATATGAGGACGAGGCGATTGATAAGCTCAGCACTGCCAGAAGGGTTGGTATTCAGCAGGGTCCGATGGATGACGGGTCTCCGAATCCTCTGGTGATGCCGATGAAGATCATCATTATTGATGAGTGTGCGATGTTGTTTGCTGATGCTCCTGATCCTGAGACGGCTGCAATTCAAAAGGAGATTCTTTACTATTCTGCGAAGCTTGCTCGTGAGTCTCGTTCTGCTGGTATTCACTGTCTTTTCTCGACCCAGTATCCGACAAAGGCCTCGCTGCCGTCGATTATTAAGCAGCAGTCTGGTCGTATTGGACTGAGAACGCAGGATAATATCGCCTCTCGTGTCATCATTGACCAGGACGGTCTTGAAGAGCTGTATTTGGTTGGTTCTGGCAAGGTGATTGAGGGGCAGAGTTATGTTGATTTTCGTGGTTTCTTGCTTGAAGAAGACGCTTTTGACGAGCATAGTATGTCGAATGTCTTAGAGTCGCTTCCAAAGCGCACCCCGAGCGTTGATGTGGACGGCCAGGATGCTGTGGATCGCTATAACGCGGTGCAACAGCTGAAAGGTGGTCAGACGATTACAGGGGCATCTGCTACTGCCTCGGTGGATACTGGGGCAAAGAGGGCAGAGGTGCCTGCTCCGGTAAAGTCTATCTTTACGATGTGGGATAGTGCTCCTGATGGAACAGCAAGTAGCTTAAGAAGTGCTACTGAGCCGAAAAAGGATAAGCATGGGAAATCCACAAAGACCGGATCGAAGGCGGATCGTATTACTACGGTGCTTGAAAACCTTGACCTTGAGAACATGGACGAGGATACCTTCGATATGACACTGAAAGAGTTTAAGAAATTCGCAGGAGTAAAGGCTTAGGATAACATCGATCTTCGCAGGAAGGCACATAGGGATACAAGGTGATTCTTATGTGCCTTTTTGTATGTCGTGTGCTGTGTTATTGGTCTTTTGTGACACACCTGGTATCCTTATGGTGGAAGTTAGAAACCGACTATCCGGGACAGGTAAATAATCCCCGGTAGAAAGAGGAGACGATGAACCAGCCAGCTCTCACGTTTACCGCTCGACAGGACGCTGTGATTCCAAAGGATTTCAAGGAGCGTTCCGAGCCGAAGATTCTAAAGGTTACCAAGCTTGACCCGTCGCTGATTCAGGTCAACATTGTCCTTGAACTGAATAATAACCCGGCGCGTGAACCGGAGTCGCATAAGGTGGAAATTACCGCCCAGGGCAGCGGTCATATTGCTCGGGCGGAGTCTCGTGCTGATAGTTACGAGACGGCGCTTGATGATGCGTTGGAGAAGCTGTATCGTTCGATGCGTAAGGTCAAGGAGCGTCGCACAATTTCGAAGTCCGGACACCGTGCTCCTACACCTTTGCACGATATTGCTGCGAAGAAGGTGAGCCTGTTGAATCACGAGCGCAATGGTGATGCTGAACTTGGTGAAGTTGACCCATATGAGGACGAGGTAGACTTCCACGAACCGGGCAAGATTGTTCGCGTTAAAGAGTTCGATATTGAGATTCTTGACCCTGAAGAGGCATTGGGCAAGATGGAAGCAATCAACCATGACTTCTATCTCTTTGTAAATGCTGAGACTTCGCTGCCGTGCGTGGTGTATCGCCGTCGAGGATTCGACTACGGTCTGATTACGTTCAAGAAGAGCGAGTAGCTTTTAGCTCCCTTATAGAGGGCGAAGTGGCGTATTTGGCTACCTCGTCCTCTTTTTGTGTTTTTAGGCGGTTAGAGATGTGTAGGATTTGGAGGGTGTCGGGGTGTGGGTGCATTGATGAGGGGTTGCACGGATTTGGAGGGGACAAAGGGATACGTGAGGAGGTAGAGGAATTATCATGTGAGGGGTGTTGCGCGGATTTTAAGGGTGGGGTGAGATTTGAAGGGTGGGGCCAGATAGTATCTAGGGGTTGCGCGGAAATAAGGGGGAAACACTTCACAGTGGTGAGGCTCCTCCTTTTCTGCCGTGGTATAATGCCCCTATGTTTGTGTTTGAAGACGAAAATGTAAATAATCCTAGTGAACCTCTAGTAGATAGAAGCTTCCCTATTTCTCCTGAGATCGCTCAGGCTCGTCGAGATAATTTAGAGCGATCCATTAGGGCATCAAGGAATCGACTTCTAAGATTAAAGACTCAGGAGGACATGACAAGGCAGAGTCTTTTTGGTCGAATTTCCTTCGGATCGCGAGCTATTTAGATTTTGTGAATATCCTCAAGTTCGCGCAAACTCCCTCAAATCGACAATTCACAATACTCTGCCAATTTCACCCTTCACCTTGAAATCCGCGCAACCCTCCTCACCTCCTATACCTCTATGTCCCCACATTTCACCTGACACCTTGAAATCCGCGCAACCCTCCTCACCTCCTATACCTCTATGTCCCCACATTTCACCTGACACCTTGAAATCCGCGCAACCTCCATCGCGCTCTTCATCTCTACTCTCCAAGTTTTACCCCTCCCTCTGAAATCAGCGTAACCCTTCACCTAATAGACCAAGATCCTTAACGTCCAATAAATAACCCTCTTGTCTCTTTCAGGCTTGCACATCTCACCTCCTTGGGTTAATCTGAATGGAAAAAGATTTCACGTAAGACAAAAAGGAGAGAAGAATGTATCGCACCGACACCATTGTTAACTGGTTTATTGAGCAGTCATTTTCCCATGATAATCCAATGTCGAGGGCGGAGCTAGATGGGATGTGCTATCTTGCTGAGGAGACTTATCAATACCTTATTGGCAAGGGGAAAGAGCCACTTTTCGCTGAGCGGTTTGCTGTCACAGACGAGGGGCTAAGCTGCTTAGTCTCGATGGATTTTTGCCCGATGTGTATTCTCGTGAAAAGGTCACAAAGTATATTGTGTTGCCAACGGAGCAGTCTGCGAAGATTCTCAATGCACCTTATGCTGTCGAGTATGTCTTAAAGACGACCTATCCTCTCGGGCGAAATTATGGAATTTCCAATAGGGATAAGTTGCTTCGTGGTCCTGAAAGCGCGCACTATCGTGCAAGGCAAGAGGGTCGCAGCTTTGTTCCCTTGTCATATATTGACGAACTTGGAGGAACTTCGTTTCCCGACGATCTCTTCTAACTAGGGCATCATTTTGACCCACCACTATATGGGGTGAGGTTTCTTCGTCGAAATTGACACGAGCTAACCTTCTCGGTATTCTTGGAATCAGTCAAAAAGAGAACAACCTCAAAAGGAGAGAAACCGTGAAGGAAAACACTACGCTGCGCACGATGAACCAAGACACGTTGATCGCTATGCTCGAGGAGCACTCACAGAGCACTGAGACGCTTGATCTGAAAGGCTATGACTTTTCGGGGATGACGATCCGGAGCCTGCATTTTGAAGATGTGGACTTTTCGGGTTCTAACCTTTCGGATGTATATTTCGATGAATGCAAGTTGTCGAATGTTGTGCTTGATGATGCTGATCTGACAGGTGCGGAGTTTCGCAGGGGAAGCATGAGGGATATTCGCGCTAAGTCTTCCGTATTTACATCTTCTGTGATGTTTAAGACAAAGTTGAGCTGGTGCGATTTTGCAGGCTCAGATTTCACTGGTGCGATCCTTGATCTTTGCCAGGTATATGATTGCGGGTTTGAGAAGGTGAACTTTAGCGAGGCAACCCTTGGCGAGTCCGAGTTCAGCTCCTGCGGGTTTAAGTATGCCCTTTTCACAGATGTTTCTCCGGTCACGTTGGTGAATATGCAGGATATGGGCGTTTCTTTTGCCGTGTCTTTGAAGGCGAATGGGGTGGATGTTCTTGCTACTCCTGTGGCTGGGTCTTGGTTCGGTCAGTTCTATGTTGAATCTTTGAACAAAGTATTTCCTATCCCTGAGGATGTTGAGGTGTTTCTAGGTGATCATCCTGAGCTTCCTAGTGATGCCGTCTTTGCGTTGAAGTATCTCAAGGAGTATATGCGAGAGCATCAGGGTTATGTTGATGAACTTGCAGAGATCTGGAAATAGGTGTCTTCCACCCCTACCCTATATAGGGGAGGGGGATTTTGCTGAGGTTGACACGTCGTTGCCGATCCATTAACATCAAGGATAAATCAAGAAAGAAAAGGAGATTTGAAGATGAACAAACCAGTAAACAAAATGAGCCTGAAAGAGATTATTTCTCTGCTCAAGGAGCGCGAGAATCAAGATAATCCTGAGATGCTTGACTTTTCAGGATGTGACTTTTCACATGTCACATTTCGAGGTATCAATATGAAGAACGTGGACTTCACTGGTGCAAATCTGACCTGTGCTCGCTTCAATGATTGTAAATTGTCAAATGTCATTTTTAATAAGGCGAACATGTCGCAAGTAGAGTTCACCTACTCGGAGATTCGTGGCTCAAGTGCTGCTGCTGCCGATTTCACCGACTCATTGATTTATAAGACGCAGCTTGTTAATTGTGATTTCTTAAAGTCTAACTTCACCGATTCATCCATCGTATACTGTCCAGTGTTTTACTGCGAGTTCGAGAGGGTCAACTTCACTCGACTGAACCTCGGTGAATCTATTTTTAGAGAATGCAGTCTCAAATATGCGCTTTTCGCAGGAGTCTCTCCTGAGACAATGTGGGAGTTGCAAGAAATGGGAGTCTACCATGTTGTAGAGCTTCGTTCTTCCGGTGCAAGCATGGTTGCTTTCCCTGCGAATGGATCTTGGTCAGGGGTAATCTTCTTTAAAGATTTGGATGAATTGCACTCGATTCCTAAGGATGTTGATTCGTTCATTCAAGATCATCCTAGTCTTCCCAGTGATGCTGTCTTAGCACTGAAATACCTTGAGGCATATAAAAACGAGCATCTTGATTATGTAGACGTAATGATGGATATTTGGGGATAATCACCTTCCACCCCTCCCCTATATGGGGGGGATTTTTGATGTTGACACAGTTCTTTTGATCTATTATCATTAGAGCTAAATCAAGAGAGAAAAGGAGAAGAGTGGCATGAATGAAGCATTTTCCAGCATGACTAAAGATGAGCTTGTTGATCTATTGGAGGAGCGCGAGGGGAAGGAGAATCCAGTAGAACTTGATCTTTCGGAACTTAATTTCTATGGGTTGAGTTTCAAGGACGTGGATTTCACTGGCGTGAATCTGTCATCTTCTCGATTTGAGTATTGTTCATTCATAAACGTCAATTTCGGCAACGCAAATATGGCAGGTGTATGTTTTGAAGGTTCGATGATTCGGGATTCCTATGCGACATCAGCAATGCTTACCGACTCGACGTTTTTAGGTTCTCGACTCGATATGTGTAACTTTCAAAGCGTAGACTTCTCCAGGTCAGAGATCAGAAATTGCCGGATTGTTTCTTGCAATTTTGATACGTCGAATTTCACTGGGGTGGACCTAGATGGTTCTATTGTTCGGGCGTGCTACTCTAATTATGTGCTATTTGAGGGTGCTTCTGGGTGGACGTTTTTGAACTTGCTAGAAATGGACGCTCCTGGAGCTTTGAATATTAGGACGGACGATATGGAGGTGCTCGCTGTCCCAGGTTCAGAATCTTGGGATGGGCTTATCTATATCGCTACACTTGGAGAGGTGGTCTATTACATCCCCGATGACATTGATGGATTCATTTTGGAGCGTCCACATCTTTCTGAAAGTGATATTTCAACACTTAAGTATCTTGAGTCGCATATGCAAAAGCATCAGGAATATGCTGATGAAATGAAAAGGATCTGGGGTTAGATATATAGGTTCTTAGATCCCCTGGTTCCCTTTTGATGCTAGGGTATTTCTTTCTATATGAGAGGGTTGCGCGGATTTTAGGTGCTGTTCTTTAAAGAAAGAGAATTATATCCTTGACTTTTCTGAACTATGTGTTAGAGTATTCGTTGTAGTCCCTCGGGTAAAGGTTCCAAGCTCGACCTTGGTTTCCTCCGGGGGTTTCTTTTATGTTGTGGCTTTTTGGGTAGCCTTGAATTCCGCGCAACCTTCTTTGTTCTCTGATCTACTCTACTTCTCTGATTCCACTTGAACCATGCAATTCCGCGCAACCTATTATAGATACTCTCTCCCTAATCCTTCATTTTCACCTCAACCCCTTAAACCCGCGCAACCCCATCCTCACCCCATATCTCTACGGTGTTTCAAAAAATTGACAATTCTCCCTTATTCTCCCTAGACTACAAGGGTAGAAATATACACCTAAAAAAGAAAGGGTATTACTCCAATTGTCTGAAGATGTATTTGAGGATTGTTTCCGTTCAGAGGATGAACTTAGGGTTGATATTGTAAGGAATCGGGAGATTGCAAATCAGCTACTTGACAAGATCCAGGAGGAGGCTTCAAACTACAAGATTCTAGGATGTCTTATAGAGGTCAAGCAATTGCATGATCGTCTATATAATGAGCATGTCAAGATGCATGATACATATGCTTCGTTGCTGATTGATGATGAGTATTGTGCTTCGATGGTGGAGATCTTTTCTCGGTATTTGCTTATGGACGACGAGGAAATGGATACTTAATCACCTATTTGGGGTAGGGGTTTGACGATAAGGGTTTTGCCTCTTATAGTCCTAGTTAGTCAAGCAAAGAGAGACATAATCAAAAAGGAGAGAAACAATGCAGACTGTGCATATTGGGGCACCAGAGGATTTTAAGTATTCCTATCCGAACACAGAAGAGGACGGCACGAAGTCGGTGATGATCATCGGTTTGAGTGCTTTGGGCAAGGAGAAGCTCTTTGGTGGTGCTTCTACGATGTCGATACCTGAGGTTGACGTAGACGGAAATGTTGTCGATGCGTTTGGCATGATCTTTTCGAATCTGAAGGACTCTAAGAATCTTCGGTCTATCACTGACTGGGGCAACGTTCGTTACATTTTCAGTGATGCGTTTTCTGAGACGAAGATCGAGCGTATCCCAGAGAGTTGGAAGCATGTGGAGTTTATTGGTCCGAAGGCGTTTTTCCAGACGTTGATCGAGGAGCTTCCGGATGATTGGTCTGGTGTGGACCGGGTTGGTGGTTATGCGTTTGCGAATTGCTATAACCTGTTTCGTCTTCCTGAGGGGGTAGGTGCGGTTCGACTGTTTTCTCAGTTTGTCTTCTCGAAATGCAACATCACACGAGTGCCTATGTTTCTTGCAGATCATAATGTCCCGAAGACATTGTTGTATGGGAATCCCTTGCTCCTTTAGGAGTGAACCCTTGTGCCCCTTGTCGTTGTCGGCAAGGGGATTGTTGTTTTAGTCTCTCAACCTTCTCACTTTGATGCTCGATTTGACCAATGTGAGATGTCCCTGGTAGATTCTTATGAAGTATTGAGATTGTTGAACAGCAAAAAAGTAAGGGAGAAATAGGTTTTATTATGGCTTCATCTATTCGGGCGAAGAGTCTCGCGATTGCTACGGCAGTAGGAGCGAGTATCACGATGTGCTCCCCTGTGTTTACGCTTCAGGCTCAAGCGCAGAATGGTTGCCCAGCCGTTGACATTCTGGCTGTCCCTGGCACTGGAATGACAAATCTTCCGGGAAGTATTGGTGAGCGGGTCGGGGATAGCTCGGTGGGAGAACAGACGAATTACACCGTGATTGATTATCCGGCATCTGCTGGTGCGATGCATAGCGTTGTCTCTTCTGGTCCAGGGATGCGCACCTATGGGGATTCTCGTCTTATTGGTGTGCAGAATACTCTTTCCCATATGAAGGCCCGGAAGACGCAATGCCCGAATACTGGGTTCGTGTTGTATGGGTATTCGCAGGGTGCTGATGTTGCAGGGGATGTTGCTGCCCTGGTTGGAAACCATAAGGTTGCAGGAATTGGCCCCGACAGTATTGTCTCAGTGATGCTTGTTGCTGATCCGAGTAGGTCAGGAAATATAGCAGCCAATTCGCATAGCACAAATCAGGTAACATATACGGGTATCCCGAAGGGTTTTCGTCCTCAGGCATCTGGTGGTTATGCCTCTGCCGGTTTGGCTGATGAGACGGTAGGCCTTTCTGGTGAAAAGAGCCTCGGTTATGGTGATGTGTCTGCGAAGGTGCTTTCGTTTTGCAACCTCAAGGATGGGGCATGCTCGGTGCCTAAAAACTCAGCACTTCGAGATATTGCTGACGTTTCAAATAAGCACCTCGACGCGAAGGGCGGATACCATACGAATACAACGGCAGGTCTTGCCCTTGCAAGAAATCCGTTCCTTGCTACGAACCTGGCGGTAATGCATGTGCTTCCGATTCTCTTCGGTGTGCCTGCTAAGGATGCCTTGGGTTCTGCGCACCGATCCATCCAGGCAAGTCATATCACGAAGGCGGACGAGAAGAAGGTGCTTCATGCCGGAGTCGATGAAGTAGAGCAACTGTTTGATATTCTGCATCGCCCTGAACTATATGGAAGAACAGCGGATAACGCTATTGTCGGTCATGTGGTCTATAACCTTTTGACCTCTACGGATCAGCCTCACGTCGTTCCAATGTGGCTAAAGCCTCATGTGCGCGGTGCGATGCAGTTCCTCTTTGCTCCGCTTTCGCTTGGGGTCCCGAAGCATGTGCAGCGTCGCGTTGCTCCTGAGGTGTCCCAGGCAACGAACACGCTTATTGCACATGCTTCCTACTGGTATAACCGTGACGGGAAAGGGTTTACCGATTCGGATTACGTTGCAGGGCTGACAATTCGAGGAATCGATAATTACATCAATAACCGACCAATTACAATTCCGGGAGACCCGAGGGCACCTAAGGAGTCTCCAACACTTCCAGGCGACGGTCTTGATCGTTACAACGGGAACTATCAAACTGGTGCTCGCCTTGCACATCGTTCCTACAATGCTGCTGACATGGCGAAGGCCATGAAGAAGCGTCACGCAAGTGAGTCTGAGGAGACTTCGACGACGGAGACGACAACGCAGATCCCAGTGCTTCCTACTGGCAAGCACACAAGCGCAAATACGACCGTGAAGGAAACGGCGACAGAGGCGACGAAGGTATCCCAGACAACTGAGCCTTCCGTTACTCCTTACCCAACAAGTGCGCAGCAGTCTCCTACTGCAACGATGACAGTTTCCCCTACGACTATCATCAAGTCTCTGGCAACGACCCCGGTAGTCTCCAGTGCTCTTGTATCTACCACGGCACAAGCATCACCTGAAAATACGAATGTGACAAGTCCAGTAGAAACTACTGCGCCGACGGTGCCAACCCGAAGCGACGGCTCCTATGATGCAGAGCACCTTATCGGAGATAAGGACTTCCCCGTGCCAGAAAAGCCAACCGTTGAATACGACAAGGGTAAAAATGTTGGAGGCAAGGTTAGCCCGGTAACACCAGGAAAGAAGAATGACTGGTGCTATATCGAAGGAATGCCGATGACAGCTGACTGCCTCGGTGATTCCCAGGATGGACAAAAGACCCCAGCCCCGTTTGGTATTCCAAAAGAAACCCCTACAACAAAGGTAGTAGAGACAACCACAGAGCCACGGGCGGAGAAAACAAACACCACGACCGTAAAAGAAACAAAGGCGGAAGTGGTTACAACGCCATCTACGACCCAGGAAGAGGCGGAGAATTAAGGGATTAAGAATAAGGAAAAGACCTCGCAGGAAGACTGCGGGGTCTTCTTTTATTGTTAAGGGAGGGGATCGGAGGGGTAAGGAAGGTTGCGCGGAAATGGAGGGTAAGGGTGAAATTTGTGTTAGAGGAGAATTGCAGTGTGAGGGAGGTTGCGCGATTTTCAGGGTCAAAGTTGAAAAAGTGAGGACACAGGGATAAGGGGGCTAAGGAGGGTTGCGCGGATTTCAAGGTATAGGTTGAAATTTTGGAGTGAGGAGACCCTGCGATGATTAAGTCGTGATCCTCCTGTTGTTTTGTGACGAGGATTTTCTAGATACTATCTTGGTGGCCCCGATGTGAAGGTGGCCCTCAATTTCCTATGTGCTCTGTGTGCCGTTTTAAGGCTTCTAAATCCTCCAGGTGAACAAATACCCACGAAGAAACCCCCAGGGGCTTGAGCGCGCTCCTAGGGGTGAATCAGATGCTCTTAGCAACTAATTGAACCTAGGGAAAT
>QWCJ01001114.1_pt1 | contig 13745 bp, 12 predicted proteins | sample 1972501 | NCBI WGS metagenome assembly QWCJ01 (sample SAMN09866711, study PRJNA288562) | Human vaginal metagenome isolate term2_vaginal, whole genome shotgun... | isolation source: vagina | host: Homo sapiens | place: USA: California
ACCGTTGGGCGCCCGCTGCCCGGAGTGGAAATCAAACTTGACAACAGCGGGGAAATCTTTGTCCGGTCCGACGTGGTGATGCGCGGGTATCGCAACAACCCCGAGGCGACCCGCGAGGCTTTGGACCCCGACGGATGGTTCTCCAGTGGAGACTTGGGCGAAATCGACGACGACGGTTTTCTCAGCATTACTGGACGCAAGAAAGAACTTATCGTGACGGCCTCGGGAAAGAACGTCTCTCCGGCGCCGTTGGAGGACTCGTTCCGCGGTCACCCGCTGGTTTCTAACGTGGTCGTTATCGGAGACAAAAGGCCGTTCGTGTCGGCTCTGGTGACTTTGGACCGAGAAATGCTGCCCACGTGGCTGGCCAACCACAAACTTCCGCCCATGGATCCGGCGACTGCCGCCCTGCACCCCGCTGTTCAAGAATCCCTGATGAAAGGCGCCCAGCGAGCCTCCGCCAGTGTCTCCAGGGCCGAATCTATCCGCAAAGTGCGGGTTATTATCGGCGACTTTACTGTGGACAACGGCCTGTTGACGCCGTCCTTAAAAGTTCGCCGGCAGCTGGTCATTGAAAAATACGCCAAAGAAATCGAAGCTATCTACGCGAAATAGGCTCGGCGCGGGATAGCGCATTGGGGGCTTAAATCAGGTTGGACCCGCACGCGGCGGGTCCAACCAGTGGAGGTTTTAGTTATTCGGACTGAACGAGTTACCGTTCAACCTCGCTGGCACGGCGACGCGTGGTAGCGACTGCGCCAGCCAGCAATCCGACGCCGGCAATCAGGGCAGCGACAGAGAGCAAAGCAGCATACTGGGCAACGGAGCCGGTGCGAGCCAAGGAGCGGCTCAAAGAGCCAGCTTCGGAGACGGTCTGAGCCCGATTAACTTGGGCCTGCTGAGCAGGGGCGGCCTGAACGGCGGAGGCCTGGACAGCAGTAGCAGGAACTACGTTCGCGTTGACTGCCGGAGCCTCAGAAACGGCCGAGTTCAGCAACGGGGTGGTCTGACCGGGAACCAAAGCCGGGCCGGCAGGTTCCGGAAGCTCAAACCACACAACCTGGGATTGACCGTTGGGGTCAGCCGGAGGAGTATTTTCGGTCTTTGCCATGGTCAGCAACGGAGCGGGAGCCTGGGGGTCAGGAGCCGTGACCGGAGTGGAAACCGGAGCCATTGCGCTGTAGTGAGGCACCACGTAAGTAACGGGAACGACTTGCGCCGGGGCAGGCTCTGCCGGTTCAGCAGGTTCTGCCGGTTCGGCTGCAGGAGCAGGCTCCTCAGCCTGAGGCTCGGCCGGAACGGTTTCCTCAGCAGGCTCAGCCTGGGTATCAGTACCCTCTTCGGCAGGAGCGGCAGTCTGTTCCTCAGCAGTTTCAGAGACTTCCGTTTCGGCGGTTTCGGGGGCTGGTGTAGTTTCCTGCGCGGCGGGTTCCTCACCCGGAGCAGGTTCTGAGGTGGCTTCCTCAGAAGCAGCCGGTTCACTCTGAGTTTCCTGCGTAGCTTCTTCAGTTTCTTCAGTTCCAGCGACAGTAATGTCGTTATCAGCAGCAGTAGCGCCTGCCACCTCAATGGCGGGGTCCGCTTCCAGCGTGGCTTGTGTGCCATCGTCCGCAAAAGACGGAGCGAAGCCCATCACCGCAGCTATAAGTAAGCCGCCTCCTGCGGCGTAAAGCTTATGTGAATTTTTCATGATCGGAGACCTCCATGCTCCAGCGATACCCTGTATATCGCTCTTCAGTTGCTGCCTTCCGGTTACCCTTATTACAGTCAACCCGTACTCACAAGTATAGTCGATTTCGGCCTAATTACGCCGATTGATTGCTCTGACAAGCACCCCTAAATAATGTCAAATTTTTCATCTCAGTAAGTTTTAAGCTGGGTTACAGGAAAAATCGCTGAATTATTGCCATTTAAAACTTTCCCAGGCGGTAAAGAATCAGTCTTTTATGTGAGGAATATCACATTTTAGAGATGCGAACAAAGGGGTCATTTGACCTGACATTAAAATCATCTTTGTATTCACATTTGAACTTAGACACAGCCCAGTTTTGTGACAAAGTCCCACGTGAGAGGGCATTTATCGAGATTTAGCGTCTCTGGTGAGCGCGACACGCCAGATTCACCGAAAATTGCCCCGTTCACCACCACCAGATTCCTAAGAGATTTACCAAAAATACTCAGGCATTCAGGAACGCTCGGCGAATTTAGGCATTTTCTCAGCTACCCCTCAGATTTGAGTTGAGTTTCGGGACATTTACCTCTCGCCGTGATAACCGACCGGGTGATGGTATTTTGCATTCATTCCGTGAACACGTTTCCACAATCTGGCAGCTGTTTGGATAATTTGTTGGTTGCGAATTTTGGGGAAAATTTCGTTTTCGCGAATCGGAAGCCGGGCCGGCTCCATTACCGTTCGCCACCCTTTGCTTGGAGGCCTCCCCTGAACCACCCGTTAAACAAACTGTCGGGCTGACAGGATTTGAACCTGCGACCCCTTGACCCCCAGTCAAGTGCGCTACCAAACTGCGCCACAGCCCGATTGCCTAAAAAGCAACATAGACACTTTACCCTATTGGCAACCGAAGGGAAAAACGCTGCCGCCCCGGACGCTTGAAAAAGGAATAAATGATTGGAAAATCGCGGAAAATGCTAACGGCCTTTCCGCTTTTCGCGCACCCGCACCCCGATGCGCACCGGGGTACCTACGAAACCAAAGGTGTCCCGCAGACGGTGTTCGATGAAACGTCGGTACTGCGGATCAAGGAAACCGGTCGTGAACAGGACAAAACGCGGCGGACACACCCCCGCCTGGGTCGCGTAGAGGATACGCGGCTGTTTGCCGCCGCGTAGCGGATGGGGGTGAGCCGCCACCAGCTCGCCCAAAAACGCGTTCAAGCGCGAGGTCGGGATACGGATCGTCCACCCCTCCAAAGCGACCCGCAACGCCCGGGCAATCCGGTTCATGTGCCACCCTGTTTTCGCCGAGACGTTAATCTTGGGCGCCCAAGACACGTGCGCCAAATCCGCCTCTTGCTCGTATTTCAGTTCGCCCTGGCGATATTCGTCCACCAGGTCCCACTTGTTGTTGACCAGCACTAAGGCCCGGCCTGCCTCGACGACCTGGTTCACGACCCGCACGTCTTGTTCCGTGAGAGGCTCTCCCCCGTCCAACAAGACCAGCGCCACATCAGCGTTTTCGATGGCGGCTTGGGTGCGCAGCACCGAATAGTAATCCGCTCCCACGCTGCGCTTGACCCGTCGACGCACCCCCGCGGTGTCCACAAAAACCCACTGCTGACCGTCCAGCTCCAAGACCTCGTCCACCGGGTCACGAGTGGTGCCGGGAACCTCGGACACCACGGCTCGTCCCGCCCCGGACAGGGCGTTGAGCAGCGAGGACTTGCCCACGTTGGGTCGACCCACGAGGGCAACCCGTGGCGTAGAGTCCTCGGCACGAGTCACCGGTGTGGCCCCAGCTTCGGGCAGTACCTGCAAAATGGCGTCCAGCAGGTCCCCCGTCCCGCGCCCATGCAGGGCAGAAATCGGGTAGGGCTGACCCATGCCGAGGTTCCATAAGGCGGCGGCATCGGCCTCTTGCCGCTCCGAGTCGACTTTGTTGGCCACCAGCAGCACCGGCTTACCCGAACGACGCAGCAGCTTCATTAAACGCTCATCGGTGGCGGTCGCCCCCACATTCGCGTCCACCACGAACAGAGCGGCGTCCGCCAGGTCAATCGCGATTTCGGCCTGATCCGCAACCGCCCGGTCCAGCCCGGAAACCCCCACGTCCCAGCCGCCGGTATCAACTAGGTGGAAGTTGCGCCCGTTCCAGTGGGCATCATAAGTGACCCGGTCTCGCGTCACTCCCGGTTCGTCCAGCACCACGGCTTCGCGGCGTCCCAAAATGCGGTTCACCAGGGTGGATTTGCCGACATTGGGTCGACCCACCACGGCCAGGGTAGGCCAGTTTGGAGCGGCGGGCAGTCCGGCGGCGTCCAGCGTCATATCCCCGGACAGAAGATCCAAATCCTCCGGCTCCAAGTCGTAATCTTGCAGCCCCTCGCGCAGCATTTCATCACGCGCTGCGTCTGCGGGGTCTATCGTGCCATCGTCGACAAAGTTTTCGTATTCCTCATCAGGAAGCTCATCGCTGGACGCAATCGGAGCGGGCTGTTCAGACAGCGTCGCGTCCCCGGTGTCTCCGGTAGTTTCCTCGGTCATTAATTCCCCCGTGCGTTACGGCCTGGCCAAATTCGGGCCAAGTCTCAATTCGTCGCCTGATCAATCAGACGCATAACCGTATCTAAAGTTTGCGACACGCTCAAATCGGTGGAGTCTACCGTGGTCACCCCATCGGCGGCCGCGTGGAAGGAAGTGACTTTGGCATCGCGGGCATCGCGGTCCAAAACCAAGGCGCGTTCCCGGTCCAGAGTTTCGCTCTGAGCGTCACCTTGATCGGCCAAAGCCCGCCGACTAACCCGCGTCGCCGCGTTGGCAGTCAGCAGAATCCGCACTTGTGCATCCGGAGCTACCACGGTGGTGATGTCCCGGCCTTCCACCACGATACCGCGAGTAGATTCGCGGGCCTGGGCGATGATGTCGCGCTGCAGCGCAATCAGCGTGGTACGCACCTCCGGTACGCTCGAGACAGCGGACACGATAGTGTTGATGTGATCCGTGCGAATCACGTGCATGACATCGACATCATCCACAAAAATCCTGGGCGCGTGGGGAACCGCGTTGACGGTGAACTTCATGGCCTGCACTGCTGCTGCGATGGCTACGGGATCGTTGAGATCCACCCCGCGGTGCTCCACCCCCCAGGCCGCGGCGCGGTACATCGCTCCCGTATCGAGGTAGCCCAAATCGAGGGCTGCTGCCACGTTGCGCGAAATGGTGGATTTGCCCGAACCGCTGGGTCCGTCGATGGCGACCACCACCCCGCGCCCCAAAATCTTTTCGCGCAATGCCTCATAGTTCGCGTATTCCATGACTCCCCTACACTTTCCAGGTATTTAGCAAGGCTCCAGTATTCCACATTGAAACCGGTAACGCCCTAAGCAAGCCTATTTTACAGGCAAAAGGGCTTGTAATGACCCGTTTTGCCGAAAAAATCCGGCGCTAAGCGCTCCCCGATTCAAACCTCGGCCAGGGACCAGTCCCGTTGCGACAGGTGTGCCATCAGCGGCTCTACCGACGCCGGCGTCACATACAGGTAGGCCAGCCCGCGCGCTTGTCCCAACGAGTGTTCCAAGCGAAAATCCTCCACGTTGATGCCGGCGGAGCCCACATCGTTGAACAAACGTCCCAGGAAACCCGGCTCATCCGGGACCAGCACCGCCACCACCCCGTACTTCGAGGCGGCATCACCGTGCTTGCCAGGAATCCGGCCCACGCCCTCATTTCCGCGCACCAACACAGTATTAATTGCGCCCACCGCGGGAGAATTCCAGGCGGTGCGCTCGCTCTTCTGAGAGGGGTCAGAAGGCCGGGTGGGCGGGGTTGTTTCGGTTGGATTACCGTCCGGGTCGCCGGTATCGCAGTGAATATCCGGGCTCAGTCCGGCGATGAGAGCCTGCAGGTTACCTTGCAGTTCCACCAGGATTTCACGCACCGCGGTTTCGTTGCCGGCTAGGATAGCGTTCCACAGCCGTGGATCCGAGGCCGCGATGCGGGTTACGTCGCGCAAGCCGCCACCAGCCAGTTCCAAAGCGGCCGGAGGTGCCGTCACCAGCATCCCGGCCATCAGGGAGGACACCAGCTGGGGCACGTGCGAAACCAACGCTACCGCCCGGTCGTGCTCGTCAGCGTCCAAAGTCAACAAGAACGCGCCCAGGTCTGTCCCTAAAGTCCGCGCCGCCAACACCGCGTCGGGGCAGGTCGTCTCGTGCGCCACCACCACCCAGGGCCGACCCGCGAATAAGTCTGCGGTGGCGGCTCCCACTCCGTTCACTTCCTTGCCAGCCATGGGGTGCACCGAGCAATAGCGCGGCGCCGCGGCAGGGTCCCCCGCCACGACCTCGTGCACCACCGCGTCCTTCACGGAACTGACGTCAAACACGAACGCCGCGGGAAACTCCCGCAAAGCCGCCAGCACGACACCGGCAGTCACATCGGGAGGGGTCGCGACCAAAACTAGGGAAGGTGCGGGCAGGCCGTCCTGCCAAACCCGACCGGCTCCCAGGCTCTCACCCAAAGCCATCGCCGTCGGGGACGCATCTCGCAGGTAAACGTCCACTCCCGCGCGGCACAGCGCCAACCCGATAGAACCGCCTATTAAACCGACACCGATAATTAACACCGGTCCCCGCGTGCCGACCACGGCGACACCGGGCTGCGGGGCGGATTGCGGTAATGCGTCGCTCATAGTCCCACCATTTCTTGTAGGGCGGCCAGCTCATTGCCGTGCAGCAGCCGGAACTGGCCTTCTTTCAGGCCATCCAAAGTCAGGTTGGCAATTCCCGTGCGGGTCAAGGCAGACACCGGGTGGCCCACCGCAGAGAGCAGGCGACGCACCACGCGGTTCTTGCCTGAATGCAGGGTCAGCTGCACAATCGACGAACCCTTGCGCACTTCGATGAGTTTGAATTTGTCGACTTTCACCGTGCCGTCCTCGAGCTCGACCCCACGGCGCAATACCTTACCCAAACCCATCTTGACCTGGCCTTGCACCACCGCGACGTAGGTTTTCGGGACTTCGTACGACGGGTGCATGATTCGGTTCGCCAGCCTCGGGCTGCATCGAAGAAACGGTGCCAACGGGCTTGTGAAAAGCCCAGACCTGCAGGACTGTATCGGTGTGAACACGCTGGCCGTCCACGGTAATCCGGTCCGTAGGCAGGACTTTTACTCCCATTTCGCGCACGGTTTCACCGTTAATCTGGACGCGACCCTGCGCAATCAAGTCCTCGCTGGCTCGCCGCGAGGCGACCCCGGCGCGGGACAATACCTTTTGGAGGCGCTCGGGTTCGCTGTCGGTTTCGCTGTCGGGTTCGGGTCGAACCTGGGTTTCAGTTTCGGCCTCGGGCAAGGGCGGATTGTCGCTGTTCACGGTGTTTTCGGTTTCTGACTCAGTCATCGTTACTGCTTTCTGTTTCATTCATATCGCTGTCGTCGGCGCTGCGTTGGGTTTGGGCATCCCACAGGATATCGGCCGTTTCCGCCGCCAAAACCTCGGATAGGTCAGGATTAGCCGGCATATAGGGCGCGAGGGGCGGCAACTGTTCCAGGCTGTCCAACCCGGTCTGTTCGAGGAAAGCCGCGGTGGTGCGGTACAGCAAAGCTCCGAGGTTCGTCTGACCGCATTCCTCGATGAGCCCGCGCGCTGCCAAGTTACGCATCACCGAATCCACGTTGACCCCACGAATGGCGGCGACTTGGGCGCGGGTACAGGGCTGTTTGTAAGCCACCACCGCCAAAGTTTCCAACGCCGCTTGTGAAAGCCGACCGGTGGAACCCAAAGTGACGAAACGCTGCACCAAGGTCTGAAACTGCGGTGCCACGTAGATGCGCCACCCGCCGCCAACTTCCCGCAGCTCAAACCCGCGTGGCCGGCCGAACAGAGCTCCGTCCCCACCCTCACCGCGATACTCGGCCGCTAACCCCTGCAGGGCCGCGAGCACCTCCGTTTCGGGGGTTTGCAGTGCTTCGGACAACACGTCCACACCCACCGGCGCTTCGGTGATCATCAAAATAGCTTCCAGGGAAGCCCACAAGTCTTGGTTGTCGCTCATTCCCATTCGTCCTCATTGCGGGGTGCGGGCTCGCTGTCGCTGGAGCCGACCCAGATGATAACTAACTTACCCAAAGGATTTTCCTGGGTAAAACTCAATAACCCAGAGCGATACATATCCAGCAGCGCCAAGAACCGCGAAATGACCACCGGCAGCGTTTTTGCATCTGCCACAAGTTCTTTAAACGTGAGAGTGCGGGCTCGTTGCAGACGCTCGGTCAGCACCGCGGTCTGCTCAGAGACCGAAACGAGCGGATCGTGCAGGTGGGCGACCAGGACTTGGGGAGGAACCGCATAGAGAGTTCCGGCGGCGCGGCGAGCCAACTCCTCGGGGTCAATCTGGGTTTTCAGTTCCGCTAGGACGTGTTTCAAAGCCGGCTCGTCGCCCGGTACGCGGCCCGTCACCAGTTGAAAGGCCTCCAGCTGCTCCTCGACAAAGTTCGAGGCTTCTTTGTAGGTTTGATACTGAATGAGCCGGGAGATCAGCAGGTCCTGGGCTTCTAGGAGTTCCAGGTCTTCCTCGCTGTCAGCCATGCCCGGCAAGAGCCGCGCCGCTTTGATGTCCAACAGAGTTGCCGCGATGACCAGGAATTCCGTCGCTTCGGCCAGATTGGGCCATTTATCCAGGTAGGCGAGGAAATCCGCGGTCACTTCGGCGAGGGCAAAAGCGGTGATGTCCAGTTTGCGTTTCGCGACCAAGTCCGCCAGCAGGTGAAACGGTCCGGTGTACTCGGGTGAATGGACCTCAAAAGCGGGGGTGTCCGCCGTGTCCAAGTCCGGTGCAGCGTGGTTGTCCGGTGCTGTGACGGACGGGTTCGAGGCAGGCTTAGGCGACATAGCCCTTGGCTATCACTTCGCGCGCCAAGCGGCGGTAGGCTTGGGCGCCTTCGTGGGTGGGGGCGAACTCGGTGATGGGCCGGGTCGCCACGGTAGAGTCGGGGAACTTCACGGTGCGTTTGATGACGGTGGAGAACATTTTGTCCTGGAAAGCTTCGAGCAGGCGTTCCTGAACTTCTTTGGAATGCAGGGTTCGTGAGTCTACCAACGTCGCTAAAATGCCATCTAACTGCAGTTTCGGGTTCAACCGATCGCGCACGGTTTCAATAGTTTCCATCAGCAGCGCCACCCCGCGCAGGGCGAAGAATTCGGTAGACACAGGAATAATGACCCCGTGAGCCGCCGTCAAAGCATTGACCGTGAGCAAACCTAGTGACGGCTGGCAGTCAATGATAATCGCGTCGTAATCCGGCTCCACTTCCCGCAACACTCGCGCCAGGATAGATTCTCGCGCCACTTCGTTTACCAGTTGCAGCTCCGCGGCGGAAAGGTCGATGTTGGCCGGCATAATGTCGAGGTTTTCCGTGTTGGTGTGGTGAATGACATCGGCCGTCGTCAAGTCACGGTGCGGGCCGACCATCAGGGAATAGATAGTCGTGTCCATCTCGTGACCGTTAATGCCCAAACCTACCGAGGCCGCGCCCTGCGGATCGAAATCGACCAACAGGACCTTGCGACCATACTCAGCCAAAGCGGCCGCCAAGTTAATGGATGTCGTAGTTTTGCCAACCCCGCCCTTTTGGTTACACATGGCGATAATCCGCGCCGGGCCGTGGCCTTTGAGAGGCTTCGGGACCGGGAACTCTTTATCCGTATCAGGAACAGGCATCATCGCGGGTTGGTTAGCATTCACCTTTACAGTTTACCCAAAGTTGTTCCCTTGACATGTCACCACCGCCGTAACACGATAGCTCACTCGCTTCGCGATGCCCCTTCCTGCTTGGAGCTACGGCGGCACGACGTCCCCCAGACGTCGCATTTACGCCACCTCCGCCATTAACGCGCACGCGGATGTGCCGAAGCGTAGACTTCCCGGAGCATGTCGTTTGAGACTTTCGTGTAAATCTGGGTGGTGGTGACCGAGGCGTGACCCAGCAGCTCCTGAACTGCCCGGACGTCCGCGCCGCCTTGCAATAGGTGCGTGGCAAAACAGTGCCGCAGGGTATGGGGACCAACCGGAACAGTAATCTGGGCGCGCTGCGCCGTGGCCTGGATAATCGCCCAGGCACTTTGCCGACTGAGAGGCCGACCCAAAGTATTCAAAAAGACCCGCCCTTGTGAACGACCTTTTTCAGCCAAGCCCGGGCGCACCCGCACCAGGTACGCTTCCAGGGCATCTTTGGCCAGGTGACCCAACATGGACAGGCGTTCCTTGCGGCCCTTGCCGAACAGTCGGACCAACGGAATCTCCTCATCGAGGTCAATATCATCCACCGCCAGATTAACCGCCTCGGAAATTCGGGCTCCCGTCGCGTAGAGGAACTCCAGCAGCGCCCGATCCCGCAACGCATTACCGTCGCCGGGCACGCTGGCAGCCTGCAGCAGGGCTTGGACTTCCTCCACCGTCAACACCGTGGGTAAATGGGCGCTGACCTTGGCAGGCGCTATGCCTTTCGTCGGATTCGAGCGAGCCGCACCGGTTTCATAAGCATAGCGATGCCAAGAGCGCACGCTGGCGATGGCACGGCGCGCCGAGGAGGGCGCCACCGCGGCATAATCGTCAAAACCTGCCTCCAACGCACGTACAAACGACTCCAAAACCGGCAAGGTCACCTCATCGAGACTTTTGACACCGTTGTCGACCAGGAACGTCACGTAACGCCGCAGGTCCCGGGTATAGGCCGCCACGGTATGCGGGGAAGCGCCGCGCTCTACCTCCAGATAGTCCAAGTAGGGTTGAGGGTCCAACCGTTCGGGACACTCAAAAGTGGGGGCAGGTCGCGAGCCCATATCCTCCCCCTTTCACCCGGTTTTTTTATAGTATCGAGTGACGGGACAAAAACCGCGAGTATTTATCCGACTTTCCGACATTTTAGGTGATGAGTTATGACATTTGTGGCAAGTGAACTGGACAAACAGGCTATTAACGCCGCCAAAGCCCTGGCGGCAGACGCAGTGGAAAACGCCGGTAACGGACACCCGGGAACCCCAATTTCTTTGGCTCCCGCCGCTTACCTGCTCTACCAGTATGTGATGCGCAGCGATCCGGCAGACCCCTGGTGGCTGGGACGCGATCGTTTCGTTCTCAGTGCCGGGCACGCCTCGGCTTTGCAGTACGTGCAGCTGTTCCTGGCTGGCTACGGGATAGAGCTGGAGGACCTGAAAAAGTTCCGTCAATCGGGCGGGCTGCTGACCGGACATCCGGAATACCGTCACCAGCCCGGTGTGGAAGTCACTACTGGACCTTTGGGCACCGGCATAGCGGCCGCGGTCGGCATGGCGATGGAACAGCGTCGTCTGCGCGGACTGCTGGACCCGGACGCAGCTCCCGGCGAAAGTCCCTTCGACCATCGCATTTATGTGGTATCCGGGGACGGCTGCCTGCAGGAAGGCATCAGCTACGAGGCGATGTCTCTGGCGGGTACTCAGGAACTCGGAAACCTCATCTATCTGTACGACGAAAACCGCATCTCTATCGAGGACGATATTGATATTGCCTTTATCGAGGATATTCGCGGTCGGTTTGAATCCCAGGGTTGGCACTACCAAGAAGTGTCCTGGGTGCAAGACGACGGGTCTTACGTGGAAAACCTGGCGGCTCTGTTCGCCGCTTTCGAGGCTGCAAAAGCCGAAACGAAAAGACCTTCCATCATTAAATTGCGTACCATTATTGGCTGGCCTTCGCCGAACAAACAGAATCAGGGCGGCATTCACGGCTCCGCTCTGGGCACTTCAGAGCTGGAGGGTCTCAAGGCCGCGCTGGGGCTTGACCCCACTAAGATGTTCGACATTCCTGCCGAAATTGTCACTGCTACCAGGGAAAACGTCGCCCAGCGTGCCCGGGAGTTCCGGGCTGAGTGGGACCCGCGCTTTGCCGCCTGGCAGCAAGCCCACCCGCAGCAGGCCGCGTTGCTGAAGCGTTTGCAAGATGGGGAGCTGCCCGCCGATGTGGAGTCGGCGCTGCCGCAGTTCGAGCCTGGCAGCGCAATCGCCACCCGCGCCGCCTCCGGCAAGGTCATCAACGCTTTGGCCAGCGTGCTGCCCGAGTTGTGGGGCGGCAGCGCGGACCTGGCAGGCTCCAACAACACCGCCATCGCCGACGAACCGTCTTTTGCTCCCGCCGACCGCGCCACGAAGGCGTGGACGAAAGTCAGCGAATGGGGTCGCAACCTGCACTTCGGGGTGCGCGAGCACGCTATGGCCGGGATCCTCAACGGCATTGCCACCAGCGGTTTAACCCGCCCCTACGCGGGGACTTTCCTGGTGTTCTCTGACTTTATGCGCGGCGCGGTGCGGCTGTCAGCGCTGATGAAGCTGCCGGTCACGTACGTGTGGACCCACGACTCTATCGGGGTTGGCGAGGACGGACCGACTCACCAGCCGGTAGAGACGCTGACCAGCTTGCGCGCCATTCCGAACCTGGCGGTGGTACGTCCCGCGGACGGCGCGGAAACCGCGTACGCCTGGTTAGAGATTATGCGGCGGCGCGGCCCGGCCGGGTTGGCGCTGAGCCGTCAAAATCTGCCCAACCCCGCACGTGGGGCGGACACCGGCTTGGCCAGTGCAAAAAATGTGGCGCGCGGTGGTTACGTGCTGAAAGACTTTGGGGACAATCCCACGGTCATTTTGCTGGCGACCGGTTCTGAGGTCGCTCTGGCTTTGCAGGCCGGAGAACAACTGGCTCAAGAGGGCGTGGCGGCTCGGGTCGTTTCCCTGCCGTGCTTGGAGTGGTTCGAAGAACAGGACGCGGCCTATCGGGAATCGGTCTTGCCCGCTTCAATCCGCGCCCGGGTGTCCATCGAAGCTGGACTGGCGATGCCGTGGTATCGCTATCTGGGAGATGCGGGGGTAGCCGTCTCGGTGGAAACATTCGGTACTCCGGCAAGCGGTGCGGATAACTTTGCCCACTTCGGGTTCACCGTGGAAAACGTGGTCGCGAAAGCGAAAGAAAGTATGGCGAAATTGTAAGCACAATAGAAATGCATTACTCCTGGTACTGTTTAATAGATCATTGAGGTGAGACGAGTTTAATCAAATTTCTCCAAGGTTTCAGGGGGTAAATTCTGATTTATCCAATCGTTTAAATGATTGGCACATCCATCATTAGGAATATAAGCCTGGAATAAGTTACCCTCCGAATCCAAGACCCAAACGCCTAGCAGCGGTGCATTTGTCTCCGCGCAGTTTTCAGTCAGGTCTGGATTTTCAGCTTGTAAGGCCTCACTCAATTTGCCAAGATTTCCAACAAATTTGTGGGGTTTGAAGCCCTCCTGCACGTCAGAGACAATGCAAATCGTTGCCCCCTGCAAGGGGACATTCTCTAAACGTGGCAGCTGGATCAATTCGTCGTTTGTTTTACTGCAGTCAACATTCGACAGAACCTCATCAATGGTAGAAGCGCTTAAATTTGTCCCCAGAGCCGTGCTAGTTGCTTCAGGTTCAGACTTAGGATGCTCAGAAGTAGCGCAAGATACCAGCAAGAAGGCAAACAAACCACACAGAAATAAACCAACAAACTTACGCACAACAATCAGCCTCACTTGATGCTAATTCCCAACACAACCTGTGCCGTCGCCGCGGGAGTGAACAAGGAACGGTTGAAACCATACAAAGAAATTGCCCCCTGGTGGATACCTACAGGGTGAGTTCCTTCATACCACGGAGCTCCGCTATCACCTTTTCTGCTATAATGGTGGTGTGTCATGGTCAAACCACAATATTGACCTGAGCACTGCTCAATTGCTAGTACCGCATCGCACTTTTTACCAGATTTAGCGCCTGTAAAACAATATGTCTTACCAACCTGAGGCAAGACCACATTTGAAGCAGTCACTAGGTTGTTTCCCGAATAGAACCTGTTCGCCGTTACTTGAGTCGAAGAATACCAACCCACGTCCCTTGAAGGATGCGTACCCAAAGGAGTTAACTGTGAGCCATTTTTGTGTTGAACTCCATTATGAACACAGTGCGCAGCTGTTATTATCGCGTTTTCTACGCCATGACCTCTTGCGGAGAA
>QWCJ01000482.1_pt1 | contig 13735 bp, 8 predicted proteins | sample 1972501 | NCBI WGS metagenome assembly QWCJ01 (sample SAMN09866711, study PRJNA288562) | Human vaginal metagenome isolate term2_vaginal, whole genome shotgun... | isolation source: vagina | host: Homo sapiens | place: USA: California
CTGAACGAAAGACCGAGAGAAAAATTAAACTTTTCTACACCTAAGTGCGAGTTCTTCAAACACGTTTTGTAATTTTGCACTTGCTGGTTGACTCTACGGGTCGCTCTAACGAAAGCCACATGAGCACAATGTATGTAAGAAAAATCGCTAAACCAATCGTTGTTGCAACAAAAGCCACGTGGCGTTTTTCTTTCCATGCGGCCCACGCTCCGACAATCCAAAAGCAAACGGCTATCGTGGCGAATAAGATAAAATAGCTCCAGTTCATGTTTTTAACTCCTTTCTGCGTCCAGTCATCAGAAACATGCATATAGCACCGACAAATAACATAAACACCCCTGTATATACCACCGGCAGCCATGGGTCTGCCACTAATTCAAACACGCTTAGCGTGCTCCATTTGCCCATCTGCTCGTTGTAGCTGAGCTGATAGATGTCCCATCCTTCCACTGATAGGGGCTTGTTCACGTAGATGTCTGCGTGGAGGTGTTGTCCTTTTTTTGTGAACAGTTCCACGGTGGACGCATAGCGGCGTGGTTCTCGTGGAGGCATCACAAGGATATGCTGATGGTCCAAGACCAAAGATTGAGGTGCAAAGAGATAACTGCCACTACTTATCCACCCTTTTCGGCTCTGTTCACCCTTGGTGGCACTCACGTATAAAGCACTGGCCGTACCTCTCGATTGGCTCTTTACAAATCCGTATCGATTGTGCGCCATGCCTATGTCATCAGCCCTTAGCCGTGCCATCATTCCCTCGGGCATCTTTCCTGCCATGGCGTTTAAGATGGCGGGCATGCCGTTTTCGATACGTTTTTCCACCAGAATGCTCCATCCTGACAGGTCGCCACGTACAAACGCCGTGTCTATAAGTAGTTGTGCGGGGTTTTGTCGAGGTATGGCTTCGCCTTTGGCATTGGTCATCATCAGCTTGGGCGGATATTCGTCTATGGTGAATTTTTCCAGTTGTATGGCCAAAGGCAATTCGTGCACTTGGTTGTTTGCGTCGAGTGCGCGCCATTCTGGTGTGCCTACCTCACAATACATTTTCAATCGTTGCATGTCCGCGCTACCCAATGTGCCACCTGTGAGCACTATGAACAGACCCGCATGGCTCATCAACGAGGGTGCGCGCCGCCATGAAAAGTCAAACAGTCGCATAGTTGTTACCTCGCCCACGATGAGCGTCATCCAAGCATATACCAAGACAAATGGCCAAAATGCCAGCATGCGTGTTATGCCGATAGCATCTGATGGTGCCTGCTCGTCGGGCACTTGCTTGGTGAGTCCCATCACCGCGGTGAGCAGTGCGGCAACGGCGATGGCCGGGACGGCGGCACTCGTGGTGGTCATAAATCGAAAAAAATATACGTGCCTGCGCGCGCTCCATATCGCTATAAGCGTGGCTACAAGCGCAGCAAGCGTGATGATATTGGCTGGCCAAGCAAACACTTGCCACTCCAACGGGCCAATGGTCAACTGCAAAAGCAAGCCCGTGGTAAGCAATCCTGCAACGATGGCGGTGCCCTCTCTCAGAGTATAAGGTTTATTCCACATGAATAGATCGGGTTTGACAAAGCCGCTTTCCATCCTTGCCATCATGGTTTGGTGTAGGTGGCGAGGGTGGTAGCGGCTTGGTCTTTATCGCACGCGAACCTTTATAATAAAGTGTGCGTGCATCTCTCTTACATTGGTTTCATTTCAAAACGCTTGTTGTGGCGCGCTTGTTCTATCCATCGCGGCACCACTTGGTCTATGAACTGTCGCTTTTGCGCTCTCAGTTTTGGCATGTCAAGCCCCACATATCGAGCAGCTTTTGCACGTGTGGAGATGTCGGGCAGTGATATGGGCTTGGTATATCCGTGGCGTGCCACCACGCGAGCTATCTGTAGGCGAGCGTCTTTGGCGTATGTCATGGCGTCGGCCAATAGGCGCATCACTTCTTGTGGCGCATGAAATGCGGATCCATGCCCAGCCATTGCATAGTCCCACCGCCATTGGCTCTTGCGTATATCATCGAGCACCTTGGCCATCTCGCTCTCTGTGGCACCTTTGTCCCATGCGAATTTGGCCTCTATGTGCGCGTAGGCCAACTCCTTGTCCAACTTGCCGCAAAAGTCGTACACCTTCTTTTGACGGTCGTATACGTTCTGCCTCAGTGTCTCGGCATCTTGTCTATGGCAGGTTTGGCAGGTACGGTCGATATTGGCTAACGGGCTGGTGATGTGATGATCGGTATATTTCACACCACCCTCAGAGCGGTAAGGCATGTGACAATCGGCGCAGGATACGCCGCGCTGTCCATGTATGCCCTGTTTGTAGATCTCATAACCGGGATGCTGTGCTTTCAGTATGCGCGCTTTGGAGAGTGGGTGTATGTAGTCGTAGAACCCGATACTATCATAAAACGCCTCGGCATCCTCACACGTCAGGCCCTTGTCTTGTGGGAAGCGCAGGTAGTTATGGTTGTCTTTTTCAAAATAGTACTCTGTGTGGCACTGTGCGCATACCAAGCTTCTCATCTCTTGGTGTGAAGCTTTGCGTGCGTTCTTGCCAGCGTTGGCCCATGCTTCATAGAGGGCTGGGCGGGCCGGGCGAATATCCATAGTGCGAGCGTCATGGCAGTCAGAGCATCCAACGGTGTTCATGACCTCGGCTCCGTAGTCGCTCCATTGGCCGGCGTAGAATGTGCCCACACCTTTCTCGCGCATCAGCCGTGGCACGTCAGGTCCTTTGCAAGTCCAGCAGGTGGCGGGTTGCAGGTCGGTGGCTCCATTGATGCCCGGACTGCCAGTGCGTAGTATCTTGCGTAGGTCGTCGAGACAATGGCGGTGACCCCGTGGCGTATTATATTCGCGCGAGAAGGCGTAGCCGTCCCAAATGACGACAAGCTCTGGATGCGCTTCGAGCACGTCTTCTTCTTGAGAACCGTTGTATAGGCTTTTGAAAGTGGTGTCTTCGGTCATTGCCCACGTCTCATATTCACGCGGGAAGTCCTTGGCAAACTTCTCGTTTTGTGCCACGATAGAGTCGGTCATGGGTGTGCGGCGGTTGTTGAACACGCTTGCTACCTCTGCCCTGCGCTCCAAAAGCGATGAGCATATCAGCCCAAGGATGAAGACCACGGTCATGGCACAGAAAAAGAGTAGCCATCCTTGCCATTTTTTCAATTGTTTTTCCATGATGTATGTCGTTTATGTTTTTCTCGTTTACATGCCTTTGGGGCTACGCAGGTTAGGCACAGCCTCATGGCCAGTGAGCTTTTGTAGCCATTGCGGCACTGGGCTGGCGGGCAATGGTTCCACGTACTCCGCGCCCGGTGTGGCTGACAAAGAGTTCATGCCACCATGTGGCACGTCTCGGTGACAGTCCCAGCAGGCTTGCCCTTCGCCACGCTTAGCCAACATGTAGTTGATTCGCCCAGTCTTAACAAACTCTTGGTTGAGCTGGCTATGACAACGTATACAGTTGTCCATGATGACGGTGGCAGAGGGAGTTTCGGCTTCGATGGTTTGGCTCTCGCTATGCGTCACGAAGTAGGCCACGTGCTTCATGCCGTCTACGCCTTTGAACATATAGTGCGACAAGATGTTGTCGTTAGGCACGTGGCAGTCGTTGCACGTGGCGTCACGCCCATGAGACGAATGGCTCCATGTGGCGTAATAGGGCGACATGATGTGACAGTTGATACATGCCGCAGGGTCGTCTCCAGCTATATAGGTATGCATTCGGAGCAGATACATGAACAAAAGCACTAACCCTACGATGATGCCTGTGACAGCGACAAGTGCCACTTTCTGCCTGTAGGTAAAAGAACTCGTTAGTCGTTTCCAACTGTTCGAGAACCATGCTTTTAGCTTCTGGATGTACATAGGCTTGTAGTTAGCGATATTGCAAATATACAAAGAAAAACAATAATCAATGTCAATATTTCAGAAAAAATATCCTCATTAATGAGGAATATTCATAATGTGTGGTATGAAAGACATATTGGTGCATGTTTGACGATTAGCGAAGGTAATGACAATTTATGGTAAGCGTGTGTGGTTGGGCTAACAATCAAACGTTATCATGATTATTGAAAAAAACTGACAATAGGGCTTTTAAAAATCGTTTATTTCCAAATGAATGACATCTTGCACGCAAATACGCCCAAAATGAGAGTTTTCAGTATCGCTCTATATATCAGAATGTTGCAGATTTAAAATTGCTATTGCCTCTAAAAAGTTTTCTGACAGCTTTGCCATTAAGCCTTATTCATGATGTGAATAGGTGCTAATGGTAACGTGAAAGCGTTTGAAACGCGTTGCGATGAGGTGCTAAACAACTTGCGAATGAGTGCTATTCGCGATGCGTCGATAAAAAAATGATTGGGAAATCAATTTCTTTCTTCCTAAAATGCTATTTTAGTCGCTAAATCAATTGTTCTAACACCCCCTGTTTTTGTGATTTTATTTTGACATCGTTGACCGCTTAAAAGCATTGATATGCCACACGTTTGCTATCGCCACATGCAGGTAACGGCCTGTGCACGGCTCAACCTCGTGGCCCAATTACCTATTGTTTGTATATAAATCACATCATTGCGCCCAATAATTGGCTGTTTAGCGAATTTGTTTTACCTTTGTAATATGCCAATCTTTAGCGTATATACGAAGCGTGTAAGCATCATAGTCATTGTCATAATGATGATGGCAGGTGTAAACGTCAAGGCGGCGTTTGTGGATAACTACAACGTGTCTCAACTTGGCATGGGCAATGGATAGCCCACCAATTATGTGGACGACATCTACGAGGATGACATGGAATGATAAAATAATATGTTTCTGCCAGACACCTGATGGAACTATTAGGATAGGCAGCAATGGTTATGGACTCATGGAGTGACGGCAATGACTTAGCAATGCACTCATGGTAGCTGCTGTGAGAGCTATTGTTTGGACGGCTGATGGATGGCCAATTGTGCTGCCTGAACGTTACGGAGCCGTGCCACCAAAGAGCGTATCAGAGTCTGAACTGGTCGGAACGTGGCAGCATATAAACTCTGTTTATCGCTATCAACAGCAGCAAGCGTCGACCGATATAATACTTGGTGCTGACCTCAAGGTAGTCTCTGGATGGGGAGCAGGCTCTGTATGGAGCTTCGACTCTATTGCGTTCCCTATACGACAAGTTAGCAGAATGTAAAAAAACAAGAGCTATTTTTGCGTCTTTTGAAATGCTCTTTGTAGATCGCTAAAATGAGAATTATGGCTGTCTGTTTCTTCTTTTCTGTCTCATTTTTATTGCGTCTTTTTGTGATTGATACTCGTTCGCATTCTGATTTAGCCTTAAACGCAGGTTGTTTGGGTTTCAATCGAGACGTGTTTAAGGTGTAATCGTGCGGCGATTGGTGCTTAAAGGCAGGCGCTCAAGAAAACTTACGAGATGTGAAAAATAAAAAAATACCCCAAGATGTTGGTTGATAGGCGAATATGAAAAGTGCTCAAAATTGGCGTATTTGCGAGCAAATGTCTTGCCGTTTGCAAATACGCCAATAATGAGCATGTCTTTGTGAATTTTTTTCAAAGGCTTTTTATGACATAAAAGCCTTTGGGTAGTCTCAAGGAACGAACCGTATTAATAATCTGTGTTGTTCGGGTCGAAGTTGGTCCAACCGTTCAACCAGTTGTCGCCCACGTTGAAAGCGCCAATGTAAGGCACTTGCGTGAAGAAACTATCAAGGTTTGTAAACATGGCGGCTGTGAGCAGCGCACTACCCGATGTGGGCATATAGCCATTGGCTTGCATGCCGAGGTCATTGATGTTGGGTAGCACCTTGTTGCCACTCTGCTTGACAAACCATGTGCTGGAGAAGCTTTTTTTGCTCTCGTCGTAGATGGGTTTGCTCTTTTCATTATAACCCGTCACAAGCACATCTTTCTTGCCTTTGTTGTCGTCCACGCCTGTGAGGTCCATGCCTGCAAACCATACGTTGTTCACGTGCAGGTCGCCTTTGGTGGCGGCCCCTTGCGTGTCACCCTTCTGATTGTCGAGGATGATGCCTACAGGATAGCCCAATGCCACGGAGTTGTAGCAATTGAGGCGTGAGTTGCGGCGTATCTGCATGGCGCTTTGGAACAATCCAAGGGCTGCGCCATTCATAGGATTCATATTGCCACCAGTGATGTAATTCTGTGTGTTTTGAAATTGGTTGTCCAATTTGGGGCCTACGAAAGTGATGTTGGAGAATGTGGCTTTGGTGTAGGGAGACACGGCTCCGCCACCAGCCTCGTTGTCGCTCTCAAAACCGTTGCTCAAGGAAGTGTCGGCGATTTTGGAGTCTCTTACGACTAATCCGAATTGCACTTTGCCAGAATAGCCGTTGTCTGTGTCAAAGTCGTCATCCCAACCGTGGTAGGCTATGAGATACTTGGCGTTGACCATACCGCCAAACCACTCGTAGGAATCGTCGTTGCTGTATGACACTTGGATGTGATCTAATTTGGTTCCTGAACCTACAGAGCCCAATGTGAGGCCATTTATTTCCTTGTCTTTCATAAATGGGTAGCCTGCGAACTCTATGCGCACGTAGCTCAACACGCCAGAGTTGTCGGTGTTGTCATTGCCACCGTGCTTGGTGCGGGGCCCGCCTTCAATCTGCATTTCCTTTTGGTTGTTCTGTGCTTTGCCGCAGAGAATGATACCGCCCCAGTCGCCGGGCTTGCGGTTTCCTTTGGCTTGGGCAGATGTAAAAACGATTGGCGCTGATGCGGTACCTTGGGCAAACAGCTTGCCGCCACGCTCCACGATGAGGGCAGCCTTGCTGGCTTTGTCACCCTTGATGACGGTACCCGGTTCTATGGTCAGCTCAGCGCCATCGGCTACGTATACCCATCCTTTAAGCATATAGGTGCCTTTTTTCAGTGTTTGCTTGCCGGTGAATACAAATTCGTCATTACCATTGCCAATCTCTCGGCCCGTGGCATCCTCCTTGCCGTTGTTAAACAGGATACCAGTGCATGCCTTCAGGCCGCCGTCAGTGGTCCAAGTGTAGCCTGTGTTAACCTCAGGTTTTACTTTTTCGTCTTCGTCAGAGCTGCAAGAGGCAAAGCCTGTTGCCAGCGTTAGGACGCATAAGCATCCGTACATCATGTTCTTGTTCATAAAAGTTTGATGTTTGTTAAACATGTAAAAGAATATATTTTCTTAATTGTATAATCGTTTTCAATTTATAATTTATACATCACGGATAGGCCGATGTTGCGTCCGGGGCGATATTGCCGCACGATCTCGTCTACCTTTTTGTTCTCGCCACTTGGCATTTTCACTTCGGCGAACTGTTTGAAGTTTACTTTTTCAGTAAGCAAGTCGCGTATATTTAATTTTATTTCCCAATGTTTCCCAAATTTTTTGGAGGCAGAAATGTCTATCACATTGCGTGGCATCTCGTATGAGTCAGGTATACGTGCGTTGTCGTCTCCGGCCGATCCGCTTGAACCTTCAGAGCGTCCCACGCCGATGATGCGTTTTCCTATGCGATTGTAGAGCAGTGCGATGTTGAGTTTGAAAGGCTCGTTGCGATAAAAAACACCCGTGTTGATGAGGTAAGGCGACTGTCCCTGCATGGGCCGGTCGTGCTCCATGGAGCCGGCTGGAAAGGTCACACTGCTGTGGATGAGGGCGCCGTTGAACGACCAGCTGAAATTGGTCAATCCGATAAACGACAAATCCTTGCGTATATCCAATTCCAATCCGTAATTGTTTGCGCTCTGGGCGTTTTTGTAAGAGTAGATAAGGTCTGTGCCACCAGCCACCGTGTATGTCCACTCGATGGGCGAATCGAAATGTTTGTAGAATGCGGCCAATGAAATTTGCTCACCTCGCGATGGGTAGAACTCATATCGCAAGTCCACGTTGTCCACCCTGCAAGTGTTTAGCTCGGTATTACCCTGCACGTTAGAGGCCAAGTCGAAGTCGTAGAATACCGATGAGGATATCTCGCGAAACTCGGGCCTGTTGATGGTGCGGCCGTAGCTGGCGCGCAGCTGATGTTGGTCGTTGAATTTGTAAGTGGCGTTGACTGATGGAAAGAGGTCGTCGTTGCGGTAATGCCTTGACGACTCGCTTCGCTCTATGTCGCGCATGTTGGAGATGAGCTCCATGTCGTTATATTCAAAGCGGACACCGGCCAGGACGCTCAGTTTGCCAAAGGGGAGGAATGCGGTGAGATATCCTGCGCCGAGTGTGTTGTGTCCGCTGTAATTGTTTCGCCAGCGCACTTGCTCCAAGACGTCCAAGCCTCCGTCGCCCAAATAGGTCTTGTTGGATAGCAGTGTGGGCACGTCCATCTGTCTAAATCCGTCGGGCAGGTGGTTGTTTGCGGCATCCCAGTTGTAGATAAACTCGCGTGCTTGGTACTTGCGTGTGCGATATTCGCCGTAGGCCCCGTATTTAAAGTTGGGCTTCCAATCTCCAAATTTGAGGTCTATCTTGTCATTGACATTGGCCGAGACAATATGTTCGTCAAGCTGTGTCCACTCGCACGATATGTCATTGCCTGTGGTGAGGGCTATTTGACCGCTGTTGATAGCGTCGTCTACGAGATAGCGTCTGCGATCGGGGAGGTTTCTGTTAGCGTATGCATAACCCACACTCCAGTCTAAAAGATTGTTCTTGAAGGTGTGTTTGCCCGTTAATTGGCCATTGTATACGGCTCGGCTACGATAGTAATACTCGGCTGAGTTTTCCAGATTGGCTTGGGCCGAGACGCCCTCGCGCCAAGTGTATCGCTGGTTGGTGAGGTAATTGAAAATATTTTTCAGTTGAAATTTATGGTTGCCAGACGGTGAGAAGAATGTTAGATTGAGCATGCTGCCGAGGCGACGGTTATTATTGTACTGGTTGTCGGTGGAGTGGCGCAAGTAGTTGCTGTGGTCGTTGGCCACATCGTACACACCGAAGAGATTGTTTTTCATCTCGTCGTAGGTACGATATTCGTTGGAGTAGTTTGCCGCGGCGATAAGTCCCAATCTGTAGTCTGCTATCTTCCAGCGATAGCTGCCGTTCATGCCGAGTTTTAAATCTCCGTACACTTTTTGATCTTTCACTATCCAGTCATTGTTAAATCCACCCGTGAGCAATGAGTTACCAATGGATGAGAGAGCTGTAGTTGACTTGTTGAAAGAAGAGAAATTGCCCAATGAGGCGTCGTTCCAATTGCCTCCTATGGTGAGGGCCAATGAGTTGGAGGCGGGAATTTCCTTGGTGTTGATGATGATAAAGCCGCCAGTATAATCAGCGGGATAGTCGGCGGAAGGCGTCTTTACGATAGTAAGATTGTCAATTTGCTGACTTGGAATGATGTCGAAAGAGAATGCGCGACTGTCAGCTTCGCTGCTCGGCACGGCGCCACCGTTCATCCAGACATTGTTGTAGCGTTGTGAAAGCCCTCGCACCATGACAAACTTGTCGTCTATAAGGCTCACTCCCGGTACTCGCCTGATGACCTCGCCGGCATTGGAATCTTGTGTTTTTTCTATTTCTTGGGCCGACACATTGCTCAGTATGACATCGCTGTTTTTTACCTGTTGCACCGCCGCTGTCTCAGTGTTTTTGCGCTCCAGTGCCACGATGGAAACCTCCCCTAACTGCTTTTCGTCGGGCTCCATGCGTATTTTTAAACCTTCTTCTGTAGCAATAGGTTTGCCCGGGACATGTTCCAAAGTAAAACTTTTGTACCCCACATAGGTCACAGTGAGTGTATATTGCTTACTGGGCTGTAGCCCGTCTATCTTAAACTTACCGTCTACATCTGTTATAGCTTTGTTGTCTGTGCCTTTCACGCTGACCATGGCACCTATCAGCGGTTCGTCATTTTTGGCATCTGTGACTGTGCCCACTATTGTTTGGGCCAAGCCCTGAATTGCAGCGATCAGCAGCATGGCCGCAATCGCTATTCCCCTTTTGCAATTTTTCATTGTCTTCTATTATCTATTATGCGATGCAAAGTTACTTGTGGGATGTTACATAGAGGTTACACGGTTTTGACGATATGTTCACAAGACGTTTACATCATTGATACAAAGTGGTTTCAATCATGTTAAGACAGTGCCACTATCGTGTGTAAGCAGATGTAAAGGCCCCATCGTTAACATCAACGCTAACGGTGGGGCCAATCACCTATGAAAAATATTAAAGACTATATTTTGTATGCAAGTGTATATCTATTATTATTTATGTCTCCGCGTAACCTCGTGCAACACTTTGCCATGCTTGTCTATCATGCGTAAAACGAGTGCGTCTTTGGAGGCGGACACAATGGAGAACCCAGGCTCTCCACTGCAAAACACCGTTCCCTTCACGGCTTTCACGTAGGGTCTGGAAAGTGAGGCGGAGCTGTTGATGATATAGTCTATGTTGGAGTCTTGGTGCCTGATGTGCTGAAAATTGTGAATGTGTCCACAGAGATACATGTCTACATTGTGGCGTTTCAATATTGTGTTCACATGGCTCTGCATGTCCAACCGCTCGCTTTTGCTCTTTCCTGTTTCGGCGTATATGGGATGATGGCCCATCACGATGACCCAATCTTCACGCTCAACGGTTAGTACAGAGTCGAGCCATTGCATTTGCCGGTTGCAGTCTTGTAAGCTGGCGTCGGGGTATTTTAGATAGGCATTGCGATATTTTGAGATTATCGGTGTGGTGTCTATCCATACCAATCGTAGAGTCATGCCATGATTTTCGAACACCTTTGTGTAGTATCGAGCGGGCATCATCCAGCGTCTACTCTTGTGGCTATACTCCATGCAGGCAGTGGTGTTGCCTCTGTATTCATGATTGCCCAGCAAGGGAAACCAGTCTAACATAAGCTCTGGGTGACTGTATATCTGCTCGAAATTGGTCATCCATAATGGGTCGTCAACACTTGCTACGCCATTGAAGTGGTGTACATCGCCCAATGCTGCCACAAATTTTGGGTTCACACCCTTTTGACTCATCTGTCCCATCAGCTCGGCGATAGGTTTTTGATCGTAGTAGCCGTTACGTCCAAGGTCGTTGCAAACAATGAAGTTTAATTTGCCTTTAAAGATAGAATAGTCGGTTATCTGTGCTCTGGTAAGGAGCACAGATAATATAGTAAGGATTAAAACGAATGTTTTTCTCATAGATCTCAAGTTTAAAAATCCAAATGTTTAGGCTTTTTGTCACAAGGAAATCTTGATGCCAGCGTTCAACTTCACGCCGTAGTATTCTGATTGCATGGTGCGATCTTTGGTACCTTGATAATATCGCAGTGGTTGGTTCAGCAAGTTTGTGGCGTTGGCGTATACCGTGAATTTGGAGCGTTTGCCCCATGTGTATGATGCGTTGATATCAAGATAATTCACGCTATCGTAGTAACGGTCAAGTTCAGCTACGGTTCCTAACTCGTCGATGAAGCTCGATGCGGTGTTCCAGCTCAGCCTTATGTTTGCGCCGTTTTGCTCGAAATAAAGCGAGGCATTGGCTGTATGCTGCGGACTTCCGGTCATTTTGATGTTCTTGGCATCGTCCATCGCACGATGTTCAAACTTGTGGTTGAGCGTGTTGCTGTGCGTATAGGTGTAGGTTCCGTAGAAGCCAAGGCACTTTAAAACGGGTGTGATGAAGCTGAAATCGCGCTCATAGGCCACCTCAACACCGAACAGGCGTGCGTCGTAGGCATTGATAGGCTTGGTTATTTCGTACTTGGGTGTCTCACCGTCTTCGGTCAACAGTCCATTGGGAATGTTGGGGTCGGTGCTCGATTTCCACACCTCGTCCACAATAACATTATTTAATCGCTTGTAGAATACTCCCAAACTTACTAATCCAATGCTCTTGAAATAATAGTCGGTTGATAGGTCGAGGTTATACGATGTGGTAGCTTTCAAGTTAGGATTGCCCATAGACGCTTCCTCGTCGGCCACCGTATAGCTTACGCTTGGCACCAACCACGAATATTTGGGGCGGCTCAATGTCTCGGTGAACGAGGCTCGTACGTTCCAGTCGTTCATAGGTGTGTATTTGAAAAGCAAGCTTGGCAGCCAGTTCACATAATTGTTTTTTTTGTCTCCTGTAGGTATCAACTTGCCATTTTCATCCTTGGCATTGTCCACCACCCAGTTGAAACCACTGTAATTTAAGTTGGTATATTCCATACGAAGACCAGCTGTAAGGTCCATCTTTTCACCCAGACGCTGATCAAATCTAATATATGCAGCGGTTACCTTTTCTGTGGCATGATAGTTTCCTGCAGCCTTTGAGTTCAGCTCATTGCCCTCAAGTGAGGCAAAGTTGAAAGAGCCGAGATAGTGATTTGCGATAAAAGGCGTACCTTCAGGATAGTTCTTTCCTGCCATGAAACCGTTGCGGATGTGCGGAGATAGATATTTTTTCCACTCATCATTATTGACTTTTTTGTATGCGTCAATATAGTCTAAACAGTGAATGGCTTTGTCTTTCTCTTTGGAAGTGAACTTTGCTCCGATTTTCATTTTGGTGCCATAAAGTCCTGTTGAGAGAGGCAGCGTAAAATTAAGGCGCCCTTTCCATTCGTTCTCATAAATCTCTTGGTTAGAATTGGTCAACTCGTCTATGCTCCATTTGTAATCGTCTATTGATGAGATAGCTGCCGAAGGATAGGGTTGCCTACCACCATTGTCCACAAAATCGATCCTTTTTAAAAAGTCCTCGTTAGCCTTGACCTTCCCTTTCATCACCACACCCATGTAACGTTCGTTAGGTCTATCTTCTGTGGCGCGGCTGTAAGAACCGGCCCAATCCACCTTTAAGTTGCCGAAATAGTGTTCGCCGTCAAGCATGAAATCCATGGTTTGTTGTAGTTCCAAGCGTCTATTCTTGTTGTCATCACTACCTGCTTTGGTCTGCAACACCAAACTGCGTTTGCTTGGTTTTTCGCTTATTTTCTTGAATGTTAGTCTGAATCGGTTTTCCCAATCGTTACGTCGGTTATACATTGCACGAAATCTTATCTTGTGATCAGCGTTGAATTTGTAGTCGGTTGAGAAAGTATAGCTTTGACGTTGGCGCGTCACATAATATTGTCTAATCTCCGCTTTGTTCAAGAAAACCTTACCATTGTCGTCCACGTCATAGGTGAACTCTGTGTTGTCAGAGCCTCCGGGGTTGTACTGATAAGATGCGGCGAGCATCAAACCAAGCCTGTCATTGAGAAATCTATCGCCCCAAGTGGCGCTCAATTCCTTTTCCATCTTTCTGCTTACCACGTTGTAACCCGTTCCGGCCGAGAAGTTCAGCACTCGTCTGTAAGGCGTGTTCTTGGTCACGAGATTGATGCTTCCACCGATGGCATCACCGTCCATATCAGATGTCACCACCTTGTTTACCTCAATGGTTTGCACCATGTCTGCTGGAATAAGGTCCAACTGTACGTTTCGTGTGCCACCTTCGGCTGAAGGAACGCGATTTCCATTGACCGTCACCGACGAAAGGTCCGCGGCCGTTCCACGCACTTGCCCAAATCGTGCCTCGCCTTGATCATACTGCACGTTGATGCCATTGATGCGCTTCAGGGCATCGCCGATGTTCGAGTCGGGAAATTTTCCCACTTGGTCGGCACTCACCACATTGGTCACACCCATACTGTTTTTCTGCTTTCTATGTTAATATCCAAATGTTTTGACCATTATTTTCAATTTATGCTGAGATTTTATATTCAGGGGTGAATGTTTTGCGGTTTCTAACCATT
>QWCJ01000771.1_pt1 | contig 13724 bp, 5 predicted proteins | sample 1972501 | NCBI WGS metagenome assembly QWCJ01 (sample SAMN09866711, study PRJNA288562) | Human vaginal metagenome isolate term2_vaginal, whole genome shotgun... | isolation source: vagina | host: Homo sapiens | place: USA: California
GGCAGCTCGCTTGTAATCGATTTCGTTGTTGTCCATAAAAAATAAACTGTGTTAAACTAATTTTTATTGTAGCCTGACACAGTTTACTTTACACTCTCTTGTAGATAGAAATAGAGGGTATAAAATGCTTTCTGTATCTATCTTATTTATACATATCATTATTCTTCCAATAGCTTTCAACAAAATCAAGATATGGATGCGTAGATTTATTCAGTGACTTTAAGCCTTTATTTAATATTTCCATTAGATCCGTTAAAACAGGGGTTTCTTTATAATTACTATTAGTAATGATTTGTTTCCAAATTTCATGATTTTGCCAATGTGGAAAATTAAGTTGTTGTCTTAATAACTCATTCCAATCAAAAATATTATTCTTATAGGATGCAACTCTTGCTATCCAATCCATAAAATATGGAGATTCCTTAATATAATCTTTAAAGCTGTCTATCCAATAATAAGTGTCTAATACAGCCACATGGCTGATAGTATAAAGATTATTTCTGGAAAAAGTATGTTCTTTATCATACTTTTTCAATTCTACAATGTAATTATCAACAATCTGCCTTGACCACCTTTCTATATTGTCATCACCGAGTAAAGAATACTCTTTATTGATACTGATTTTTTTAAGAACCAGCGAGATGAAATTTACTTCATATTTACGAGTTTTAATATATTTATCAAAGTCATTTCTGTCTTTTTCATATCTTTTTCCTGTTTCTTCCTGACTTACAATAGCTGAAGGGTAAGATTTAAGTTCATTAAAATATATATGCGCCAAAAGCCTGTGAATATCATAGACTTCTATAAAAGATTCTATCATTAGAGCTCTTCGCGGAGGTTTATCAGCACTGACAACTTCTGGTTTTAATTCGCATAGCAAGGCAACAAAGGTGGAAAGTTTTTTAAGGATTTCAATTTTAGAATCATCAAATGTATGATACCATTTACTTGTATTATGTATAAAAGAATTTTCTTGATTATGCTGTATGATGTCTTTAATCTCTATTTTATGTAATTCTTCATATTCGGGAGAGAATATAGCACGAACTTTGGCTCCTGATATTTGAGTTTGTTTCTTTGTAAAAGCAAAATATCTGAAATAAGAATCCACATAACGCATTGAATAACCGTTGATATCTTTTCTTTGCTGATCAAACAAAAAACATACCACATACTGATGTACTATTTGTTTTTTAGCTGATACATCTGCAACAACATCATTTGTGTCTGATATTACAGTATGAGGTTCTTTTTCATCTATTTTTGACAATAAAGGGTGATCAAATACAGATTTGTATGATGACGATATACTTAACGATTTTGTCGAGTCATCGTATGATAAAAGCGAACCATCATCATCTCTAAATATTTTATATAACTCTACCTCCAAATATTGTATAAGTGATATGGCAAATAGATCTGCAACGTTAATTTCATTCATTATCTCATTTCTTTCTATACAATCCATAGCAAATGTAAAGATATTGAGGAATCTCACAATATCTCTTGGAGTTTCAAAAGCATCTATTATATTATCGATTTCAAGGATACTGTTTATTATAAGTTCTTTAGAACCTGTACAACTATATTCCCTTAAAACGCTGTCTAATTTTTCTCGGAACAACTGTTTTAATACAGCATCGTTTGCAGGGAAAAGACATTCAAAATTGATAAACTTTTTCAGAAATCTTTCTGAGGCTTTTATGCCCAAACGTTCCATTGACAGGCACAGATTCTTTTTATCAGCAGCAACTATATAGAAAAGGTTAGGGAAGTCAGCCGTGTCTCTTATAAGATTTAGCACCACCTTTACCTCATCATCGTGTAGTCTATCTACATCGTCAATGGAGATAAGGATAGGTTTATCTATCTGTTTGAGGAACTTCATTATTCTGTCATGCTCTTCTGATAAGGATCTTTTCTTATGTAATGATTTTAGCATGAAAGAATAATACGTGTTTGGAGCATTTTCTACAAGCAAGGATAGATAGGAAGAGAACATTCCTTTTGGCAGGACAAAATGTTTGTCAAGTTCCTGATGCAGAACTGAAAAAAATTCCGTAATAATTGTTTCTGGCTTTTCGCAAAGCCAAGGTCTGAATTCTACATAAATTATTTTATTCTTATATTCTTCCTCCCTAATGGCTTTTTTTACTTGGAACAAGAAAGAAGTCTTCCCTATTCCAAAAGATTCACTAAGCAATATTGTGAAAGCATTGGGATTTTCTACAAAATATCTGTTATCGAATGTTGAAAGGATTTTATCCAATAGCGTTTTAAGAAAATTTTTCCTATCATAACTATCATCTGTGGTGGGAGCATCTATGAAAAAAGGATGTGTCGCTTTATGAAGGCTGGCAAGAACTTGAAAATCCTTTCTATAAAAATAATATAATACAAATTCTGTAATAAACAATCCTATAAATGAATAAGAGAAATAGCTAATTCCCAGATAGGAATAAAAGTCAAAGTTTCCCAACCGCTTAAAAAGCAGGTAAATTGCAAACAAGAAAAATTCCCATAAATGTCTTTGGGAGAATTTCTTAGTTTCACTTTTCAGAGAATTAAATTTAATAGTTTCAATGAATGTAGGGCATAAGAAAAAGACAAGGGCAACAAGGATGCTGTTATCGGCAACTGTTTCGGTAATTTTTACAATGCTGTCAGATATTAGCGTATTAATAGTTCTCCAAAACAAAATCAGCATTGCAAGAATACACGTCATAAGTTTGTATTCAGACAATACTGCCATTTTTATGTTTTTCTTTATCTCTTGGAACATTTATTATCCTCCTTATTAGAAAGTTGCCTCTCCCATTGTTTATTTTCCTCTATCATTCAGCTACTAAGTCATCCCATCTCCAAAATTGGCAGAAAGGATAATCCTGTCTTTTGTCTGGAGATATTATGAGAAGTCTTCTATCTTCATATCTCGATTCTTATTTAAAGTAAGTCCCCTATAGGTCTTCCATCATCTATTCTAACAATAGAGACTAAAAAATCTTTATCCTTTTTTTTATCTGATTTCTCATAATTCTTATCATAGAACTTCTTAAGAGTCGTATTATCTGTTTTAATTTCAGAAGAACTTGTCCCATTCTTATTAACAGTAAAGTTTATCATACCTTTTGAAACATAAGAAGGTTTCCCAGCTATTTGTATTAAATACACATCTTCACATAAAGTTATGTTAAACTTAAATGTTTCTGGCTCTACTGTACTTAACTCTATTTTGACTTTTTGACCTTTTGAAAGAAGCCGACGAATTGATATTTGTGACAGAGAAAGTAAAGTATTATAGCATTGCTTAATCTCGTATTCGTATTTCCCAATATCATAGCTATCATGGCTGGCAGGATTCAATATAAATTTACGATGATTATCAAGTTCATCGAATAAAGTTGTATCAGATATTCCACTTTCCTCTGCAAATTTCTTACTATTATTTATCAATCCATTTAAATCTAAAAGACAGTATTCTTTTGTGTATTGCCACTTTAAAGGAAGGAAACGTTTACAGAAATATTCTGCCTCCTTCCTCAAGAAGTTGCCCGCAATTTCGTATTTATGTTGCTTAATATAATGGTCAGCTTCTTCTATATACGTTCTGCTTATTCTTATGTATGGTTCTTTGGAATCTTGCATATAAAGTTCCCCGTATGACCATTTGGAAGATGATTTTTTACTTTTATGTTTCAAATATTCAAAAAACAATTTATCATGTGTAAAAAGATATATTTTATATTTATCAGCCATATCGTCCAATAAATAACGAATCACTTTCATACGATTACTCATATCAAGACTGATAAGCATATCATCAAGAGCAAGAAATTGTCCCTCTTGTGGCTTTCCACTTTGTAAGCAGGCAAAGCGAATAGCTAATGCTATTGCTGTCAAACGTGCTTCATTGAAGAAGGATTGAGGTTTCTGAATAATGATATTATCAACTTCTATATGAAGACCTATTTTAGGATAACGCCAAGCATAAGCACTCTTTGCGGTTGGCTTTTTAAAAGACAGTTGGAATTCTTCATGATATGGGTTTTCTATTTCGTCATCATCTCTCGCATATTTGACTTGTATCAGTGTATCTACCTCATCTTCATCCTTAAAATATTTATTATATATATCAGAAGCATTGCGGTTAATCTCATTTATAAACTTAGATAAATTATCATTAAAACCGTCTATATCTCTTCTCACTCTATATGGATAGGAATTTTCCACAAGATTATAATAGGCATCAGCAAGAGTCATATCTGTACCTGTCGGAACATAGAAAGGTAGAATGTCCTTAATAAAGACATTCCATAAATTTATCATTTCTGAATTTCTTGCAGAGCGGAATCGAGAAATATAAGAATAGTTGATGAATGCGCTTGTTTTGTTTAGTAATCGCAGTTCTGAATCATCAGCTGTATCAGGGGTAGATGAAAGCCCATCACGGCTAAGTTCCCACTGGTGTTCGTTATCAAGTGTTATCTTAATATGTGGTTTAAATCCGTTGTTTTTAACATCATCCAGCTTATAGATGTTAATGAGGTTTTCTTCGCTATCTTCATATCTAAAATACTTTGCTCCTTTGTCTGGTTTATAGACACTTTGCAACAAAGCGTGGAGTGCATAATAAATAGAAGATTTGCCACTTCCGTTTTCACCATACATCAGTAGATTCTTACCTAGCTCGAGGCTAAATTTATTAGGAAAAGCCTTAAAACCTTCAATCTCAATTTCTTTGATACCTGCCATATCAGTTCATTATTATAGGTTTAAAAATATCTGAACTATAATGTTCCAAATTGTCCAGCTTCTGGATAACACCTGTTTCCTCTATGGATTTATACAATTCAGATACAGAGGCTAAATTATCGTTGTCTATACTGCAATTTTCAACAATGTTTCTTATTGTGTCAAACACATGAATACCTATGCGATGTAGTTCTTCTCCCAAGTATATTTCATAAACACATCCATCAATGAGCAGTTCAAACATCTTGGCTAAATACTCATTTGACACGAACTTGTTAATACGCACATCTTGAACATTATTGATTAGGATAATGCAATCCACTAACTTGGCAATTAGACTTTGCATTTCTCTTGATGGCACAGCTATAGGTATTTGCAACAACGGTTCTTTATCCAATTGGAAGTTGGGACCTTGCATCTTACCTTTGTTTCTTAGCCAAAATTCTATCAGCTTAGAGTTTAAAAGACCTGTTAGGTATTTCATATCTACTCTATCTGTTTTAATGATATTTATAGCCATCATAACATATGCTTCCTCTACCCTATAAGCAAATAGAGGAATAGAGCTTTTTCTAGGAACCAATATTTTCTCACCCCGCTGAAAAAAAGTTTCTGTACGAGGCCAATGTAGATGATAAAAGTTTAATCTTCCTGATATATTTTCCCTACGTTGATCCATTATGCCACGAAACTTCTCTAAATGACTTAATAGAATAGGAGCGTCATTTCTATAGTTTTGTTTGGTTATATATAGAAGTCTTTTCTGTAATGTTATATATTTTGGAATACAATATTTAGAAAGGTCGGTAGGCTCTATAAGTTCTTTAATATATTTTAATTCATTTGCAGATATTTTTTTTGTTTTTTCTTTATCCACAACAAAAACTCCATCTCCAATATTTATATTATATTGGCTTACAATGTTAGAAGGAATCAAATTAATATTTTTCTTATTAACTTCATCAGGATTAGGGACGATACCTTGTGCTATTTCAGAATTGTCAAGATATATGCACCCTATAGTATCTCTTATTTTATATAATAATTTATCATTGTTGCTAAACGTCAAAGCCTTATTAATATAATTTCCCCTTCTCACCATTGGTTGAAAGCAAACAGAATTAGATGAAGTTCCATCTAATAAAGCAATAGCATCTTTCTCTGTTGCATTGCTTGTTATGAGCCGTCTATAATCAAAGGAATAGTCATCTGTAACCTTATCTTTATTAAACAGCATAATCATTGTTTGAATGCTTGCGCTTTCAAACATCATTACAGCTCCGAAATCAATAAGTTTGCAAATGCGAGTTTCTTTTATTACTTTGTTCCGCAATATGCTGGCTCCAAAACTTGTTGTCCAGTTGTTGGTGGCAATAAAACATAACGAACCATTATCTTTCAGCAAGTCTATACAATTACATGCGAAAAGATACCATATATCCATTTTGCCTTTGTAATAAGGAGACTTCTTGTAAGGTTCAAAAAAAGTCTTGGACATTCTCCCCTCTTTTATGTAGGGTGGATTTGCAATGATTATATCAAATCCAGTAAAATGCCCTTGGTCATCAAGCAACTGTGGATATTCAAATCTCCATTCAAAAGAGTTTTGATAGTATTTATTATTCAACACCTCTTCTTCCATCTTTTTCATTCTGGCAAGACTGCTTTTGGCTTTCTTGTAACCATCTGGATCAAGTATTGCCTTGCGTTCTCCAAACATAGGCGTCTCTTCATATTCTGCAACTAATCGTTCCGCTGCTTGACGCTTTTTAATGTCACCACGCGCAAGCGTTGTCTTAAAGCAATCTTTTATTTCTGCTATTTTTGAGCGCAAAGCACTTTTATATTGATGTTCCTCCGTATAAGAAGCCACTAATTGCTTGTAAGTGTCCAAAGTGAAGTTTTCCCTTTGCGTCCCCTCTTTAGTTGCTCTATCTTTTCCCTTACGATTATATTCAACGAACACACCTTCTATCGGCATGTCAAGTGGATAGCGGCATAGTTGTGAATTTCCACACATTATCTTATAGTCAAGGTTGGGCAATGGTTGTGGCATCGTTTCATCGACCACCAAAGCCAGCCAAAAGCGGAGGCGGGCTATATCTACTGCACCTTGTTCTATATCTACTCCAAAGATATTATTCTGTATAATATCTCGTTTCACCTTTGCATGAGAGAAATCTTCGGTGGACTTGAGAAAACCGTAGAGTTGCATACGAGCATGATAGAGTACATTGAGTATCCCCATAGGAAAAGCACCCGAGCCGATGGCTGGGTCGCATATTTTTACGATCTTGAGCAGATTGAATATCTCATTGGCTGTTGTTTTATTTTGAAGTTTTGTGTCAACAACCCCCTGTTTAATCAAAGCCTCAATGGATGGATATAACTGTTCATCAATATGAGACTTCAGATACTGCACAATGGTTTCACGGCACATATACTGGACTATTTCCTTTGGCGTATAGAATGCTCCCTTGTCCTTGTTGTCCTCCAACAGGTTTTCGAAGATATGTCCCAACATCTCTGGGTCAATGCCTACTTCTGCATCATCGGGATCGTTTTCGTCAATGGTGAAATTGTATTCTGAAAAGAATTCCATCAGTTCTTGAAAATAGGAGTAAGGAAAATCTATATCCCTATTATCCAAAGCATCCTTGTCAAAAAGGCCACCATTCAGGTAAGGTATCTTGATGTTGTCGCCAAGACGTGCGTCGGCGATGTCGTTGGGTCTGGCTTCGTTTAGCGTATTGAAGAAAAGTGGTTCCAGTACATCGCTCAATAATCTGTCGTTGTCCTTATAATGCTCGACAAGTTTTTGCATATATGCTTTGTCACCACCTTCCCATGCTTTGCTACTTGCAGGTACGCTCATCCAGCCTTTTTTCTGCAAGAATTGCAGAAAGACAAGACGACCGAGTAGTTTTTTCACATAGTCGCGATTGTCCTTCGCATTTCCTGTAAGGAAATCACAGAATTTTTTATAACGGTCTTTATAACCTTTGAAGAAGTCCTTGTTGAGTCGCTCTACTGAGAAAGTATCGGTAACATCTGATAATATTACGTTTTCTTTCTTCACCAATTCATATAAACGGATGGCTGCGGTGGTACATGGCTCGTTCCCGCCCAGTAAGAAAGTGTAGCGTTTCGGGGCTGTTTCTTCTGTTTGGAACTCTCCCATCTCATTGAGTACAGTTGTTTTTGAGACGAAAGTGAGGCGATAGTCTATTTGTTTCTTCGAATAATAGAAAACCAATATGCCGTGAATGATGTCTTGGTCAATATATCTTATGGCTATATTGCGTAGTCCTTTTCTGTTGCGGGCAATGTCGATATTATCGGCAACTTCTATTGCAAAGAGTGCCAATGAACGGTTGTCATCAAGACGTATCGTTCCTATTTGTCCGCCATTTCTTACGGACTTGTCTTCTATCGAGTTCGGAACAGAAAGATAGTCAATCTTATGAAACATTTTGCCAAGAATGTTTTTCCACGTTTCAAGATTGAAATTCTCTTTCAATTTATTTCTTAGTTCAGTCTTTTCCATATATCTTCTTTATTTTTGTTCGTTTTGTTGAATAAAAGTATTGAGTAACAGCAATCCCTTTTCCGTAAGCCTATATTTCTGTTGGGGATGATTGGGCTTGTCGGGATATTGCATCTCTATCCAGCCTTGCTGCATAGCTGGGAGAATGAATTTCTTTTTAAAATACCAGTGCGACTTATACACAAGCTTGTACACTTGCTTATACACTTGCAAGATTTCATCAACTGATAGGGTCTGCTTACTTATACTGATTATCAACGATTTAAGTTGCACACTAACTTGTACACTTTCCTCAACATCAATAGTGGAAACCTGTTGCTGAGATTTCTTGGATATGGGGAAAGTAATACGGACAAAATTATCTGTAAATGAGAAACAATCCCTACCATAGGATCTGAGTATACGAGGGATGCCAGAGCCCAATGACTCTACCAAATCCAAATCACGATAGATGCGCATCAATTCTTTGTTGCGTGGTATGGAAATTCCATTAAAGAATTCCTCACAACTTAATGATTCGGGCAATCTTCCAGCAGAAGTTATCTCAATGCGGTCTGGGAATATTTCAAACTTGGGCGGCACCTCAAACGAATAGTCGTTATGTACAATGGCGTTGACGACAGCCTCGCGCAAGGCTATCTTGTCCCATAAAGGGGTCTCGTCTCGTTCTGCGGAGGTGATAGTTGCAAAGACTTTATTCTCTATGTCTAACTTTTCCAGTACGCTTTTAGTTGCCTTTATCAATGAGCAATAGCCGTATTCATTATTCTCTATCAAATCACATCTGTCAAGGCTTGAATACTTGGCAAGTTTTATAGAGTTGTTGTTTTCATCAGCCAGCAAATAAGCTACATAGTTAAGTTTTCCGTCCTCTGTCAATAGTTCTAAGCTACGCTTGAAATTCTCGTTCAGCCGTTTGCCACGCTCATCGTAATAAATGCGCAACTGTTCGAAAGATAAATCCTGCCTATTGGAGATAATCCGCCCAATGGAATTTCGTGTACGCATAGCAAACAAACGATCAATCAGCTGTTGCTGCATGGGCTCTGCAGAAGTACCCATCCGAATGAATGTCCCTTTGGAGGTCATGCCATACTTGGACTTGAAATAAGGTTTTTCAATACCGCTTGCAATGGTAATCTTCACGACCGAGCTGCCGTTTCGGTCTTCTGCTGATATATCGAAAAGCCCCATGACCGAAGGGGATATATTGTTTTTGATGCGATCTTTCAACCGTAACATGCAGGTATCTACGTCATCGACTCCCACAGTGTTTCCGTTTTTATCTACACCTATATATATGTATCCCCCTTCCTTGTAATTCAGAAAGGCTATCACTTCTTTCTCTATATCCAAATCGGGAGTAAACTCCAATTTGTATTCTATACGAGAACAGAAACTTTCAGAAATAATAATTTCTGGATTAAGCGAACCTCTTTGCTGTTGTCCTTTTACAGTAACATCGCCAGAAGCAATATTCTGCTCTGCTAATAAAGGGTATGATGAAAGAATTTTCATCATTTGTTCAAGAAGAACGGATAATTTTATTGGTGCTTTCTTTGTTGCTGTTTTCAGTTTGTTCACTTCTCGTTGCAGCTGTTGGAACTTACCAGTTGTAATTGCTCTCTTCGCTTGTCGGATTAGCTCTGCTTCTTTTTCGGAAATATTTTGTATAGTCAGGAAACTATCAAGATAAGCTATGGCCTTTTTCTCGTTTGGTCCCTGCGTGGGATTAACTTTAAGGCTATTCCCTTTTTCTGCTTCTGCTCTTTCAGAAAAATTTTCAAGTGCTTTACCAATTTGGAAATGATGAAGTTTATGCAACGGAATCGCTTGCTCATTCACATCAGCCTTAAATATTTTTACAGCTTCAAGGAAAGTAAGTTCTTCCATTTTCCCATCTTTATGAACAAGAGTGAAGGCATCTCTTTTGTTGTTACGAATAAATGCCAATGTTGATTTGTCTGTATTAGCGGTTCTTCTGCCTACACGGGCACGCAAAGGCATTTTTGCTATTGCCTTCAACAAATCGGGATATTCTTCTTTTAGTTTCCTCAACCACATTAAATAGCTTAACTTCTCATCGCGTTCTTCCTCAAGGCTCTTGTCAAACAAACCAAAGCTTTCAGGGGTTTCTTCATCAGAATATATCTGACTGTCTTCTCCCAAGGCTGCATGGAATGCAAAGAGTTTCATCTTGGCTTTTTTCACAAGTTCGATATCATTGTTCACCTTTTCCGTTGGGAAAAAGTTGTAAACATAGATGTCCTTGGCAACGCTGCCAATGCGGTTCACACGGCCAATGCGCTGCATTAGGCGTGTGGAGTTCCAAGGAGTATCATAATTCACAACGATATTGGCTCGATGCAAATTGACACCTTCTGCCAAGACTTCCGTTGTCAGTACGATATTATAATCTTTTTTCTTATTCCCTTTATAGTTTGCATCAAAATTAGCGTTCAGCAAAGGCATGCTTTCTGTACGGTTGTTGCTTCCGACCGATAAGACCTTGTTGTATCCTTGTTGTTTTAACTTTTCTGAGAGATAGTTTGTTGTTTCCTTGCTTTCAGAGAACACTACCAATTTTCCCTCTAAATTAATAGATTTATCGAATAATTGATTTTTCAGTTTATCAAGAAATACATCCAGCTTCGGATCATAGTCAATCTTGTCCCATTCGGCTACCAAATCCTTCAATAAAGCATCATCATGCTTCAACCCATCTACATAAACAGGTTTGACGAAATCATCTGGCGTACATACTTCTATCGTGGGGTCTGTATATACCGACTGCTCAATTAATTTAATCAGTTCGTCTTCCTTCCCATTGCTCAATAGTTCGTTTACCTTCAAATTTGGGGCAATGTATATTGAACCTTTCTCAAACATTTTGAGCATCACACAGTTTGCCTCATAGTATCGTTTCAACGACTGCTTGAAAGCGTAAAAGCTACTGTCGAGTCGTTTAACGAGCAAGGTTTTCATAATTCCTGCCAACTGGATCGAGATTTGATCGGCTTTTTTATATTTCTTTTTTTTGTCCTCGCTAAGATATTTTATAGCTTGGTATCGGAAATATGTCAGTCCTTCTTTCTTGTTGCTCAACACGTTGATGGTCTTGTCGTAAAGTGCACTCAAAGCCTTATCTAACTCATAGTACAGAGGCTGGGGTTGATGTACTGTTGGGAATACAATTCCTTGCTCGTCCAAATCTTTTTTGTATGCTTCATTTTCCAACAGGTCTGTGCGTGTACGACGAACAGTTAATGGTTCTACTACTTTCACGCGTATTTTTTCGTAAATGCTCCTTACTTTACTTGCAATGACAGAGTTGTTTTTCTCAGCTTTCACTTTCTTATAAGCATCAATCTGTTCTCTGAAGAAACGTTGCAGATTTCCTTCTTCGAGTGTACTGTCCTTAGAATCTTGAAACAGATATACAAGATTTGCAATATCTTCGGGCTTGTTGTTCAATGGTGTTGCCGAGACGAGAATTATTTTTTTTTCGTATGTGGTTCCGTCTGTACGCAAGTGTCGAGTGGGTGTCTTGCATAACTTTTGGAGTTCGTTGTACATAGTTGCTGTGTCAGTACGGAACTTATGCGCCTCATCAACAATGATCAAGTCGTAAAGAGAGGCATCTTTTATCCTGTGCAGGCTTCCATTTGTAACAATACTATAATTGTCGATTTTGAATTTAGTCAGAGTCTCATCCCAGCTATCTTTCAAGGCTGGTGGAACTATAACCAAAGTATTAGAGCGATATGTTGGAAAATCGTTGGCAAAGAAAAACTTCTTGGCTATCAAAGCTGCCACTATGGTCTTTCCCAGTCCAACGACATCTGAGAGGAAAAAACCATTATGTTTCATCATTTTTGCGAAGCCATCGTTTACAGCATCGACCTGATAGGATAGCTTCTTAAAGCCTTTTGGCAAATCTGATACGGAATTAGGATCAAATTCGATGCTCTTTCCAAAGTATTCCAGCAAGAACTTCAGATAAACTTCATAAGGTGTAAAGTTTGGGTTCAGATAGGACTCATCCCTAATGGCTTCAATGTGTGACAAGTCTATCTCCACTGCTTCATTCCATAAACGGTCAAAAGTTTCGGCAGCAAACTGAATGTCATTGTCATAGCGCAATTCTACATTGAACTCAAAATTCTTTTCCAGTCCTGCATCAGTAAGATTGCTTGATCCCGTTATAACAGAACCATATCCATGCGGATGATATACTTCTTCTCTAAAAATATAAACTTTAGCGTGGATATTTTGCTTGGGATGAATACGCATTTCTATTTTCTCAGATACAATGTCCTCTATGAATTGGAGCATACCATCTTCAACGTCCTTATCGTATTGTGCTTCCTGAATGTTCTTTTTCAGCTCACTAAAGAATTCTTCCTGAGATTGTTCGTCATCAGGATTGAAAAGGAGTCCTTGTTGATTGGCTTGTACTGTAAGTTTATCAACATTAATACCCACGAGAAATCTTATTTTCGGAGTTTGTTCTATGAATTTCCTTATTTTGAAATAGCCTGAAGCACGGAAATAACCAACAAGCACATCGAAGAAATGCACTTTCTTATACTTGAAAACACCTTCTATTTTTTCTAAAAGTGTATTCTGATTTTCATTAGTAAAGAAGTTTGTTCCCATCAATTATTCTTTTGTTGATTTTATCAGTAACCTTACATCTACATCTAATAGTTGTGCAATTTCACCCAATATTGAAACCGTTGGCTGTGTTTTGTTTTGACACCAACGAGATATAGTATGCTCCGTCTTGCCCAATTGCTCAGCAAGCCATCTATTTGTTTTTCCTTGTTCAACAAGGACAATTTTTAAGCGGTTTGTAACACCTATATGTTCATTATTTGCCATTTTATATCAATATATTGCTTACAAAGATAACAAACTATTTGAAAAAATACAAGCATTGTACTTAAATTGTTTTATAATCTGTTTTTTATTGAATCACTTTATGTATAGTGCATTTGACTGGTGTAGAATGTAGTTACTTGGTAGTAATAGTTATTTTTCTTCCAACTACGGCATAATCCTTTTTCTTTCACCGTGTTATCTCTTGTTGTAGTTATGTAGTAAGATGTAATCAGTGAAAGAAAAAGGAAAGACAAGAAATAATCAATTAGTTATTCGTATTACCGAGCAAGAATATCGGCGTTATCACGGATGCAGGCTTCTGTAATCTCTGACAGACATACTCTCTAAACAAATGGGCTTCCGTGCTGTCTAACTGAAAGGAGAGGGCAATGATTGCTGAGAGCGGATAGAGCGGTGCATAACCTTTTAGTTGTTCGCTTGGAGAGTGTAAAGTAAACTGTGTCAGGCTACAATAAAAATTAGTTTAACACAGTTTATTTTTTATGGACAACAACGAAATCGATTACAAGCGAGCTGC
>QWCJ01000483.1_pt1 | contig 13722 bp, 9 predicted proteins | sample 1972501 | NCBI WGS metagenome assembly QWCJ01 (sample SAMN09866711, study PRJNA288562) | Human vaginal metagenome isolate term2_vaginal, whole genome shotgun... | isolation source: vagina | host: Homo sapiens | place: USA: California
TATGTAGGATAAATCTCTCCAGATCTCGTCCTTCCAGCTCTTAGAGAACTCTTCATCGAAATGGCCATAGCCAACTAACATAATATCATTGTTAGGCAAACATAATACACCTGAATAGCCAGTATCTCCACCCCTCTCATTTTGAGTGTAGTCTCGTGCTAGGAGAAGTCTATATTCTTGTGCCAATTTATTGTCGCTTTGCTCCTCTGACTTATTACCACCTTGCCTTGCAGATTCATAAGTTCCAGCCCAAGCAATCCAATCACCAGCTGCCCAATCTTTGGGATTTCTAACAATCTCCCTAAAGCTTAAAATCAACTTACCACTAACTGAGTCAAATACTGCTTTATGTCGCTCCCCGGTCAAAGCCAAACTCGTCTCTTGAGGCTCTGTCCAAGTTTCTCCCTCATCATAGGAGAAAAAGTATGTTGATGGAGCATTATGAGCTTGAGTTCTAGCAATTGCCAAAATCTCTTTACTCTCAGGATTAGGATCTCTTACCAAACAGACCTCACAGATTTGATACTTATTCTCTAGCTCTCTATATTCACTAAGGTAAGGTCTAGGCTCTGTCCACTTATCCATATCCTCTTCGTCAAAACTCAAGTATGAAATATAATTCTTAAAGTCATGTCCATTGTGGTAGACACCCATCCACTTATCTAAGTATTTACCATTTTCATCTTTTACCTGAATCAAACTGGACATTACAACAGTGGTAAAGTGTTTCTTACCTTCTTCCAATTCCGGATAAAAGCACTTTAATTCCGTCCAAGTTTCACCATTATCTTTAGAAATTGATGTGTAAAAACCTGAAGGCTCTTCTGGAGCCCAACCTGCACAACCACTAATTAGAATTAGGTACTCTCTACCATCTGAGAAATTCAATGTATAGATAGTAGGAGTTTCGTAAGATTCTTCCCATGACTTTGGAGTATCGGTTTTTTCGACAAAGGTCTTACCACCATCATCAGATATTCTCATGATAATAGGACCTTTACCATGCCCTTTTACATAGGCAAGAATTATTCTGCCAGTTTTTGTTTGCAGTAAGTCAGGATGTGCTAAATACTGTCTATCTGTACCTGGAGATTTTTCTATAACTTCTTTATATCTTGTTGGAACCTGGAACATATCAACTCCAGTGTTGTCTACCAAACCTAAGTCTACTGCTCTATTTGCACCTAATTTTTCTAACATGTTTACCCACTTTTTACGCTAATTTTGTTTTTACATCAATTTTATTATAAATCTAGTTCTGCCAATCTTTTATTAATACTGTCCATATAATCTCTAGCAGTTTTTATATCTTTAAATTGATTTTCATTACTAATTGCATGCAACAAATTCATATATATATTATATAGTCGCAGACAAAGTAATTCATTGCCACTCAAGCTTTCTAGATTCTTGGTAGATCCATAACCTTGCCAAAATTCTTCTCTGTCCATCCAGCCAGCTGCAAATTCAAATAAAGGATCTCCTATCATTGCTCTATCCAAATCTATCAGATAAGTTTCACCATCATTAAAAATAACATTTGCAGCCCAAAGATCTCCATGAATAATTGAAGTTTTTTCTCTGGAATCTAAAATTTCTCTATTAACTTCAAATACATTTATAAGTTCATCTAAATTTACATTGCTCTTCAGCTCCGGACCTGCATTTTCTAAAACATTCTTAACGGAATATATTAAAAACTCAGCCCATGATGTAAAACTTTTATCCTCTACACAGAAGAGGTAGCCACAATAATCAGTGTCAACTTTTTGCGAGTGCATTCTCTTTATGATTTTCCCTAAATTCTCCAAAAGCCTAGAGTTAATTGCATCATCTTTGGACTCATCACTCCATAACTGCTCACTCAAAACTTTACCTGATATAAATTGCCCTATACTGTACTCTTCTCCATCAATTACACCAAGTTCAAAATAATTAGCTACAGGAATATTATATTTTTGCATTAGTTTATATGCCAAACCCTCATTAGCCATAGCGAGCTGCTCAAAATACATTAAATTATGCTTTTCCGGGCTTATCCTAATAATAAACTCAGGTGCATCATCAACCATAGCAATATACGATCTATTAAATGTACCACCAGAAATCTTTCTAAAGCTCAATTTAGAAAGGTTCGGAAAGTGATTTACTAAAATTCTTTGTAAAATAATTTCATCTGAATCTGCAGTCATATCCCACCTCAACTAATTTTCTTTATTTTACTATTCGCAAAAAAGATTTTCAAAACATCTGTATATAATTTTCTTATTTCCATTACAATTAAAATCATATAAAAGTTAAATTAGGAGATAATTATGTTAGAACTTAGTAATAAATTTTTGCAATTGGAAATAGATCCAGAGGGAGCTTACATCACTTCATTTAGAGCCGGCGCTCAAAATATTTTCTTCCCAAGAACTCAGCTAGATTACAATGGTACTAGCAAAAATCGTGGTGGATCTCACGTGTGCTTACCTCAATTTGGAGCACCTGGTGAGTTCAATCTTAAGAGCCATGGTTTTGGTAGAGAAATCCTTTGGCAAGTTGAATCCCAAACTGAAGATAATTTAACTCTTTTAGCCAATAAAGTTGCAGGTGAATACGAAGAGCTAGAATCTAGACAAAGCTTTGCTCTAGTTGACTCTACTCTAGAGATTGTTTTATCAGTAAGAAATAATGGAGAAAACCCATTAGCCATATCTCCAGCCTTCCACCCATACTTCAATGTAGCAGGTCAAGAAGAGATTAAAATTGATGGCGAAACAATTGATATCACTGACGATAAGTTTGCTGATTCAGTTTATGTAAATAGCCCTAAACTTGTTGAAACAGACTTATTTAACCTTGAGTTAGAGTACGAAAAATTACCTGTTACTGTTCTCTGGACAGACAAAAAAGCTGATTACTTCTGCATTGAACCTACTTATAATTCAATTAGCTTCTCTAAAGGCGAAGGATATCTGACCCTAGCAGCTGGTGAAAGCGCAACCTTCAAATATAAAGTTTCAGTAACAGTAAAATAGCTCTGAAATATTAACACTAGAGGATTTGAGAAAGGCGATCATAATCAAATGGAAACTACCAGTAAACAAGTAAAATTCAAAAATAATAGATACAAATTTGCTTTTATTATAATAAGCAGTCTACTTGTATGCTCTGCTATAGCATCTTTAGATTTAGTTTTCCATTTATCCTATGTGCCCAAATCAGCGATTAAGATTCTCCTCTTCACTTTACCAGTTCTATTGTATAAGTTGATATTCAAGAATTCATACATTACACACCAGCTAAAAAATCCTAACAAAAGAAATCTGAAGGTATCAGCATTAATAGCAGCTGGAGTCTCTCTGGTCATTATTGGAGCATATTTGATTTTTAAAGACTACATCTCAGCTGAGAATATTAGAGATAACTTAGCCAAAAGAGAAAACATTGATGCCAGTAATTTCTTATATGTGGCCTTGCACATTGCTTTCGTAAATTCACTTTTAGAAGAAATTTTCTTCCGTGCATTTATCTTTTATTATTTGAATAAACTAAACTTAAGGATTTTTGCTTATATCTATAGTAGTCTATTGTTCTCTCTATATCACGTTACGACAATAGCTGCTTGGTTTGATTGGTGGCTCAATTTAATCATTATTGTTGCACTATTTGTCGTTGGTATTATTTTTGATTACTTCTGTGAAAAATCTAATAGCTTCCTGGCACCATGGTTCTTGCATATTGTGGCAAATCTGAGCATCAACGGAATCGCTTGGTTTAGTATTTTGTAAATGCAAAAGCCTCCTTTAATAAGGAGGCTTTTATCATAATTTCAATTAAACTAGAAATCTAAATTAATCTAAATCTAATTCATCTAAAACAGTCTTCATTGTCTCAGCTGAAGCACGCAATTTAGATAATTCTTCTGCTGTATAACTAAGTTCTAGAGATACAACACCTTCACGAGAAATCAAAGCTGGCATACTAATTGCCAAACCTTCTAGACCATACTCTCCATCCATTACGCTAGAAACAGGCATAACCTTGTTTGAGTTGGTGTAGATAGCTTCAACAATTCTTGTTGTTGTCATAGCTATACCATAGTTTGTTGTACCTTTCTTATTGATAATCTCATAAGCAGAGTCTCTAACTTGTTGATAAATATTCTCTTTCAATTCATCTGTAAGATCGATACCTCTTGCTTTTGCGAATTCATCAACTGGGGTACCGTGAACTGTAACTCTACTCCAAGCTGGGAATGAGCTATCACCATGTTCACCAAGAATATCAGCACTGATTGAAGCTGCATTAACTTTTAATTCTTGTGATAGCAAGTAAATAAATCTAGAAGAATCTAGAACTGTACCTGAACCAATAATTCTTTCTTTTGGTAATCCAGATAATTTATATGTTACATAGGTCAAGATATCTACAGGGTTAGCAACAACTACTATGTATCCTGAGAATCCTGTTTCCATAATTGCAGGAACAATTGACTTGAAGATATTTGTATTCTTCTTAACTAGATCTAATCTTGTTTCTCCCGGTTTTTGTGCTGCACCAGCAGTGATTACTACGAAGCCTGCTTCCTTAACATCTTTTTCGTAAGATCCTGCATAAACCTTAACTGGTTTTGTTGCTAAAACTGAACCATGAGCTATATCTAAAGCTTCACCTTCAGCTTTTTCTTGATTTGCATCAATAATTGCGATCTTGTTAAAAAGACCTGAGTTCATAAGTCTAAATGCTGTTGCAGAACCGACGTTACCTGCACCAATTACAACTACTTTTTGTAAGTTCATAAGCGTTTCTCCTTTTACTATTTTTCCCAAAAGTAAAAATAATTCTCTTAATCTAATTTGTCAATAGAATTTTTTATTAAATCTCTGCTAATACAGGCTTTTTATACCTCTAGCTTACCCCATAGAATAAAGTACCATCATAGAAAGTTTTGGAACGCTTACATGAGAATCTTTTATAGTCTCTATAATCTCAGTACCAGCTTTCTTGTCATTAACTACTACATTCCAGCTTTCTGCCTCTGGTAAATCTAATTTATGAGCTTTTTCATTAGCGTTATATGCAACCACAATGTCTTTCCATTCGTCTTGATTAGCATGTAAACGCAACTTAAATACTATATATTTATCCTCTACTTGCAAGAACACCAAGTGTTTTTTAATCAGTTCAACATCATTCATTCTGAACGCAGGATGCTCTTTTCTTAACTTAATTAAGCCTTGGTAATATTCACTAACCTCTAAGAATTTATCCTTATTTTCCCACCTAATCATATTGACATAATCAGGGCTCTTATAAGTATTATGATCACCGTACTTAGTTCTCAAGAATTCGTCACCACCATAGATAAAAGGTATACCTTGGCTTGTCATAACAATACCATTGGCCAAGAGACTTCTTCTTACGCATTCATCTTCTAGGACATTATCAAAGTCTACAGTAGCATATGGATCAGCTGCCAAAACTGCAGTCTCTACATCACCATATTTATCCAAAGTTTCGCCGAATAATTGTCCATCCAAGATCTGTAGGAAACCAGCTTCTTCATCCAACTCTTGTGTCTTTAGAATTTTGTCCCACATATTCAAGTTGTCATGAGCTATTACGTAGTTAATAGATTCACTAGGCTTGGCTGTGAAATCTCTATAAGATCCTTCGACTCCACGGATAATATTAACCTCTTCACCATCTGCTCCCGTAGCAAAACCTTGGCTAGCATCATCACTGCCACCTTTGATAGCATTACGTAGATTATCATTAAATACTGAGAAACCATTGTTAGTTTGAGTACCTTTTAGCACTTGTTGGTCTATAGGCAAAGCTGAGACATTACCTGTCCAAGGTTCACCTAAGAAAAGTATACTTGAATCAATCTCTGTATGAACTTTTCTAACAATTTTCTTCATAGTCTCTCTATCAATTAATCCCATAAGGTCAAAACGGAAACCATCAATTCCGAATTCTTCAATCCAATACAGAATTGAATCTAGGATAAATTTACGAACCATTGGAGCTTCACTCGCAATCTCATTACCACAACCAGAACCGTTAGTGTAAACACCTTCGCCAGTTTTGCGATAATAATATCCTGGAGCAATTTTCTCAAAAGGTCCTTCATCAATAGAGAAAGTATGGTTATAAACAACATCCATGATCACTCGCATTCCTGCATCATGAATTGCTTGTATCGCAGTTTTTAATTCTTTTATTCTTGTAATAGGATTCGTCGAATCAGTAGAGTATGAACCTTCTGGAGCATTATAGTTCTGTGGATCATAGCCCCAGTTATAATCTTCAGGATCATAATGCAATTCGTTAACAGTTACATAATCATAAATAGGCAAAAGCTGAACATGAGTTACACCTAGCTCCACTAAATGGTCAAGACCAGTACTGTTTCCTCCTGGAGTCTTGGTACCTCTCTCGGTCAAAGCTAGATACTTACCCTTGTTCTCCATTCCAGAATCTGGACTTATTGAAAAGTCTCTGATATGCATCTCATAAATTATTGCATCTGTTGGACTATCAAGCTGTGCTCTTATACGAGGATCCCAGTTTTCCGGATTAGTTTCTGCAAGATCAATTATTGCACCTCTATGACCATTTGCCGAAAGCGCTTTGGCATAAGGATCAACTGCATAATTTATATCTCCTTCAGGTAACTCTACACGGAACATATAAAATTGTCCTTTGAGATCTTTTTCTACTGCAATTTCCCAAACACCAAACTCTCCTAACTTCATTGGAAGTTTCTCTATATAATCCTCATGGCTAACTAATAAGCCTAAGTCATCATATTGACCTGCATCCCTATACAATGCAAGTTCAACATTTATAGCAGTTGGAGCAAAAACTTTAAAACTGCTCTTCTCTTCACTATAAATACAACCTAAATCATTCTTATTATAAAATTCTTTTTTCTTTTCTTTTCTCATATGCACCCGTCATTACTTAAATTCGCTTTTATTCTATCAGAAAATAATAAACTTGCATCTAAGAAATCACGGCTTTATTACTTAAATCAATTATATTCACAAAAGAAAACTGGATCTTTTATAAGACCCAGTTTTTGGCAGCTTAAGATTGACATTTTTTAGCGTTATTTCTTATTTTTGTAAACTTTGTAAGAGTACGCCGGCATTTCTACTACTGTATCTTTAGAAAGCTCTTGTTCGGATAAAATGTCGTAAGCACTTTCAACTAAATTAAATTTAACGTTTTCATTATTATGATTAGCAATGAAAATAAATTTACTTTCTTCGTTCTCACGTACACTAGCACCAACTCCCTCAGGAAGTTCTATTGCTAATGATTCCATATTTTCGTTAATAAACTCTTTGTAGAAGTCATCATAGAAATCTTGTTCCATTACTGTAGCAAAGTAGTAAACTTTACCCTCACCATAAGAATTAACTGTTACTGCAGGGCTTCCAGCATAGAAATCCTCTCCATACTCATAAAGTGCTTCAGCTCCCTCTAAGTGTAGGAGATCACAGAACCATTTAGCCTTATAGGATTTGCCTTCTCCAGCTTTAACAATCTTATTGAATTGTGAATCATAGAGAGAGTCTGTCTCTTCTGCCCAGATACCTGCAATCTCACGTAAAGGTCCAGGCCTACCGTTCATGTATGCTAGTTGATCTTCATCTACTACACCTGTGAAAGGACCAGTGATGAAAGTACCACCACGTGCAACAAATTCCTTAATCCTCTCAGCTAAGTCTTCTGAAACCATGTATAACAATGGTGCAATTAAGACATCATATTTATCTAGGTCTTGCTCCATATCAATTGCATCAACACCTATTCCCTTGCTCCAGAGTGGGAAGTAATGGTTAATACACATCTTGAAATATTCTTTACGATTTTCATTTAAGCCTTGAATATTATCTATTGCCCATCTATTTTCCCAATCATAGATGATAGCTACTTTTGCATCAACATTTGCACCTATTAGCTCATCTAGCTTGCTTAAATCTTCTCCAAGACCTTGAATCTCTTTAAAAACTCTTACATCTTTGCTTGGATAGTGATCAATCAAGGCGCCATGGAATTTCTCTGAAGCTCCTAAGCTCTTTCTAATTTGGAAATATTGAACTGAGTCTGCACCGTGAGCTACAGCTTGCATACTTTGAAGGGCAATTACACCAGGCTTAGGCAAACGTGAAACCTCTTGCCAGTTAGTGGCACCAGGGCAACTCTCTAATAGTAAGAATGGTTTCCCTAAAAGACTTCTATTAATATCATGGATAAAGTCTCTTCTCGCACCTTCAACCGCATCGCTATTAGTCTCATTGTGCCAGTATGGATAGTTATCCCAAGATACGATATCTAGGTATGGAGCAAACTTCCAGTAATTTAGTCCTTCAGATGGATTTGGGAAATCGTGGAAGTTAGTTGTCACAGGTCTATCTGGAGTAATCTCTCTAACAGCCTCAACTTCCATGCGATAGAAATCAACTGTCTGATCTGTAACGAATCTTCTCCAATCTAAGTTCAATCCATCTAAAGACCAGTCACCTATAGGGGTTGGGGAGTGAATTTCATCCCATTCAGTAAATGTATGTCCCCAGAAACCTGTCCACCAAGCACGATTTAGTGCATCAAGATCCTTGTATTTATTCTTCAACCATTCTCTGAAAGCTTCTTGACATAGATTACAATGGCATTCACCTTCATATTCATTACTAATATGCCAGAGCACTACACCTGGATGATCCTTGTAACGTTCAGCTAACTTCTGGTTAATTTCTTTAACTTTAGCTCTATAAATTGGTGAAGTGAAACAGTGATTATGTCTTTCACCGAAGACTTGCTTAACCTGGAATTTATCAGTTCTTAGAACCTCTGGATACTTCTTTGCCAACCATGCTGGTCTTGCTCCACTCGGTGTCGATAAGAACACTAAAATCCCATTATCATATAACTTATCAATTGCTTCATCTAGCCATGAGAAGTCATATACCCCTTCTTGTGGCTCAATTGCTGACCAGGAGAACATCCCCATTGAAACTACGTTTACATGAGCAGCTTTCATCATCTCAATGTCTTCATCCAATGTTCCAGGACGCCAACGCCATTGGTCAGGATTATAATCTCCACCATGCAAAAAACCGCTCTGCCAAAGTAGCTTTAAATTCTCTTTCGCCATTACAATCACCTCTCTATAATTTAATTAAACTAATTTCTTAGAAGTTTTGTCTTCTAAACGTTTTAACAACTCCGTTATACGTACTCCAATAAAATCATCAATCAAAATATCTGCTTCTGGTAAGTTTTCTTCAGTCCCAACTCCAATTGCTAGCATGCCTGCATTATGAGCAGCTTCAATTCCTGAAAAAGCATCTTCAAAAACTACACATTCTTCATTAGCAAGTCCTAAAGCCTCCGCACCTTTTATAAACACTTCAGGATCTGGCTTAGTTTTGCTTACTGAGTTTCCATCAACAATTGCATCAAAGTATTTAGTAATTCCTAATCTTTCTAGAATGATACTGCTGTTTTTACTTGCACTACCTAATGCAATTTTATAGCCCTTGTCTCTCGCATCAATCAAGAATTCTTCTACTTCTGGGAAAAGTTCTTCTTTTTCTAATTTATTAATGTAAGAAAGATAAACATCATTTTTCTTGGTAGTATAATGGATTTTCTCTTCTTCACTCATTTCCTTACCACCAATTTCAAGAATAATGTTAAAGCTATCCATCCTACTTACACCTTTAAGACGTTCATTGTCCTTTTTGGTAAAGTCGATTCCTAATTCCTCTGCTATATCTTTCCAAGCAACATAGTGATACTTGGCTGTATCTACTAGTACACCATCTAAATCGAATAATAATCCTTTAATCATAATGTCCTCCTTGATTAACATTCTTCAAAACAATTTTCCTTAATTCAGTCGGGCTGTAACCGGTTTTTTTCTTAACTGCAGAAGAGAAATATGTATCACTATTAAATCCACACATATATGCAATATCTGCAATAGAAAGTTCCAAGTTAAAAAATAATTGTTTTGCCTTTTCTAACCTATAGTCAAATAAATAGTCAGAAACACTTTTGTGAGTCTGCTCTTTAAAAATTTTACTTGCATAATCTGCACTATAAATGCCTTGCTCTGCTATCTCAATGACGTTAATTTCTCTTTGATAATTGTTTTTTATAAAATCAATCATTTTACTTACTTGGTAGCTATATTTATCGACTGCCACAGGCTGATCCTGGACTTTGTCATTGTATAATGCATACAAAATATTATAAAAAGCTGCATTTGCTCTTAAATGCCAAGTATCATCTAATGTCAAATATGCTTCATATATTTTCTGAAATTGCTCTCTGAAATACTCTTTATCCTGTACCCTTATAATATCTGGTAATTCATACCTTTCACCAAGATCTATATCTGGTCTTATATGCTCAGGATAGTGTAGTACTCCATCGTACAATCGCCAATAACTACTCTTATTCTCATAAATAGCACTTGGCCAATCATAATCTGGTCTATTTTCCCAATCCAAGTGAATCCAGAAACTTTCGCAAGGATTTGCCTTGTCTCGTATATACCTATGCGGCTGATTCGGTCTAATAATAACCATGGTGCCAGCACTTATATTATGTTGGACGCCATCCAAAACTATGTAGCCAGATCCCTGGATAACATAAAGAATCTGATGATCATAAATTAATCTATCTCTATGTGGCCAATCGTCACTTCCTTGCATACCAGCAAGTCTTATATATGGACTTAAACTAAAGATTTTATCCAACATTAAATTGCTTCTGCTCCTCCTTGTATTTTAGATCTGTTTTTTCACCTGCTTTTTACATTAATTATCGTTTTCTGTTTGTTCTGGTATAAGTGGCTCTATCTCCTCAGATTCATCATTATCCAATTCATCTCCTGGTTCAGATTTGAAACTCATTAGTACTGTAGCCAGAATAATCATTACACCACCTATAACTAGAGTCGTTGTCAGTTTCTCTAAGCCTAGAATGACTGAGAACATACTTCCAAAGAAACCTTCTAATGCTAAAATAACCCCAGCATAACTCGCTGAAACATATTGTTGAGCTTTTGTTTGCAACATGTAACATAAGCAAGTTGAGAAGGCTCCTAAATATATCGCTGCCCAAATCCCCTTCTTGAAATCAAAGCCTGGCAATGTCTGCATATCAAACAGCATTACTATAATAGATAAAACTGCTGCAGTAGTGATTTGATAAAAGTTAACTCTAAGAGCATCAGTATCTCCACCAGCTTTTTCTAAAAATGAAATATGTAAGGCAAAGAAAAATGAGCCTAGCAATATTATCAAATCTCCAAGACCTAGACTGAAGCTACCTCCCTCTATACTCAAAACAGCTACACCGGCCAATGCTAATATTGCTATTAGAATAGTCTTAATACTAGGTTTATCACCATTGATCGCCCAACTTATAAAAGGCACCATAACTACATTAGTCGCTGTGAAAAAAGCTGCAAATGAAACAGAAGCACCAGCACTTTGACCGAAAGTTTGAGAGTAGAAGGCAGCAAATAAGATTAAGCCCGCAATGCTGCCGCTAATAATTTCTTTTTTACTACTCTCTTTAATTTTTCGTCCAATTACTGCTAGCATAATTAGGCTGGCAAGGGTGAATCTGGTAGCCATCATCTGACTGGTACTCCAATTGGCAGCAATCAGAAATTCCGTAGCTATGAAGCCTGAACCCCAAATGATTGCAACAGTCAGCAAAGCTATTGTTCCAAAACTTTTGTGTTTGAGATATTTACCCATTTCCTAAATCCCTTCTAATTTTAACTATGCTTAGGAATAATTTTTGCTTATATTTAATTGCTAGATTAATTTCTAAACCAGAATCGCATTCTAACTAGCCTGCGATTTCAACTTCTTTTAATTCACCGTTATAGTAGTAATTTAATTTCTCATCTTTATCTGAAGTAACCTTAATATCATCGTGAGTTAGATTGACAGTCAATAGAGCTCCTCTATATACAAATCTAAACTCTAACCCTGACCATTCTTTTGGTAGGTTAGGGTCGAAGTGAATTTCACCATTCTTGAATACTGTCAAACCACCATAACCGAATACTACAGCTTGCCAGGTACCACCCATTGCTGCTGCGTGCAAACCTTCACGAGTATTATTATTTTTATTTTCTAAGTCTATATAAGTTGTTCTTTCTAAGTACTCATAAGCTAATTTATCATTACCTGTATGAACACCCATTAAGCAATAAATACTTGGACTTAGTGAAGAACCATGCATAGTTCTCTTCTCGTAATACTCGAAGTTTCTTCTCTGAACTTCCATTGGGAAAACATCTCTAAACAAGAACATCAACATAACTATGTCTGCTTGTTTCAAGATAGTTGTCTCTTCACGAGGATACTGCTTTAGCTCCTCTGGCCAGAGAGGCATGTTGTTGTCATTGTATTCGTAAATTTCTTTATCGTGTAAATCGAAGTAACCTTCAAACTGTTCAATCAAGCCATCTTCAGCTGCTTCAGGAACATAGATTAACTCTGCAGTTTCCAACCATTTGTCAATCTCTGCTGGATCGAAGTCAACTTTCTTCGCAACTCTAGCATAGATCTCTGGTCTATCGACTTGAACTTTCTGCAATTCTTGAGCTGCATATTGCAATGACCAACGTGTCATATAGTTTGTGAAAGTATTGTTAGAAACATTTTCGTGCCACTCATCTGGACCAGTAATACCTGTGATCTCGAATCTTTCTTGTGCAGCATTCCACTCTAATCTGGACAACCAGAATCTAGAAGTTTCAATCAACATTTCAATTAAATTATTGTAGAAATACTCGTCATCTCCTGTGTAGAGATAGTACTGCATTCCACCATAGATAACGTCAGCTGTTACGTGAACTTCCTCATCAGCAACTGTACAAGGCTCAACAGAACCATCGTAAAGGATTGTCCACTCAGGACATTCTTCATCACCTGTATCTGCAGATTGCCATGGATATCTAGCACCTAAACCACCACGTTTCTTAGCATTACGTTTAGCGCCTGGTAGCATATTGTATCTATATTCAACTAAATTCTTTGCAATCTCTGGGAAAACCAAGCTGAAGAAAGGTAGCATAAACAATTCTGTATCCCAGAAAGCATGACCACCGTACTCTTCACCATGCATTAATTTAGGTCCTAAGTTTGTCATGTTATCACGTGGGTTTGGAGTTCCCATCAAGTGGAAAATATTAAAGCGCAAACCTTTTTGCATCTTCTCATCGCCAGAAACCTTGATGTCTGCACGTTTCCACATCTCAGCATAGATTTCTCTGTTCTTCTCTAGGTGATGTTCGAAGCCTTCTTCTATAGCAATTCTTAAATCATGCTCACTGACTTTTCTAACATCGAATCCATCTTTCTCTGCTGCTACTGCTGCAAACTTATCTATAACAATTGTTTGACCTTCTTTTGGCTTAGCATCGAAGAACTCACATGCTACTTCTCCAAATGGTTTGAATTCTCTATTTGTTGAGATCTCTTCACCATTTAGGTCACTCATTCTGACAGCTGCAGTAGTACATACTGCCTGGAGGAAATCTCTAGTTTCTGTCAATACACCTACACCATCGCCACCTAGTGAGAACACATCTCTAACTGTTAAGTGTTTAACTCTAAAACGTGGATAATCTAGGAAGTTTGTTACTGTTGCATCAATAATATTTTCAAACTCAATTACTTCCTCGTA
>QWCJ01000636.1_pt1 | contig 13715 bp, 7 predicted proteins | sample 1972501 | NCBI WGS metagenome assembly QWCJ01 (sample SAMN09866711, study PRJNA288562) | Human vaginal metagenome isolate term2_vaginal, whole genome shotgun... | isolation source: vagina | host: Homo sapiens | place: USA: California
GGGGGTGAGGGGAAAAGGGGTCCTAGGGGAAAGACTGGAGGGGGCCTCTGCCGCCCCCTTAGGCTGTCCCCTAGAGAACGAAGATATTAACTTAATTATAATGATAACTTGATTGTTCAAATAAACTATATCAAAAATATTTTTAGTAAAAGATATTTTAGGAAAAAATATCTCCCCCAACTATTATAGTTTTTAATTTCTAGTAGTATAATAGGATATAAGGGGATTGAGCAGATTGTTTGATTCCTTATTGTATTATTTACAGGAAAATTAGTTAATATATAATATATAAGTATATCTTATTTATAATAGAAAGGGATCTTATGAGATTACACATGGGACTTGATGTAGGTTCTACTACAGTCAAGCTTGTAATTACCGATACAAATTTCAATATATTACACTCTGTCTATGTTAGACACAAGTCAGATGTGAAGGAGACTGTAAGGACGGTTCTTCTAGAGGCCTTTGATCGCTTCAAGGATGATGAAGTAACTGTCAATGTCACAGGATCTGGTGGTATGTTTTTGGAAGATTATTTGGGGATTGATTTCGTTCAAGAAGTTATAGCAGAAACAAGGGCTATCAGAGAATATATTCCAGAGACTGATGTCCTAATCGAGCTGGGAGGAGAGGATTCTAAGATTACATATCTTAAGGGCTCTGTCGAGCAGAGGATGAATTCGATCTGTGCTGGAGGAACGGGAGCTTTTATAGATCAGATGGCCTCTCTCCTAGATACTGATGCAACTGGTCTTAACGAGCTTTCGAAATCCTACAAGAAGGTCTATCCAATTGCTTCAAGATGTGGTGTTTTTGCCAAAACTGATATCCAAGCCTTGATGAATGAGGGAGCTAGCAGGGAAGATATAGCGATTTCTGTATTTCAATCAGTAGTTAACCAAACTATTTCAAACCTGGCTTGCGGTAGACCAATAGAGGGTAATATTACCTTCCTCGGAGGTCCTCTCCACTTCCTCTCATCTTTGAGGGATAGGTTTGTAGAGACTCTAGGAGAAGAGGAAAATACCTTCTACATTCCAGACAATGCCGAAATCTACGTAGCTCTTGGAGCTGCACTCTTATCAGCAGATTCTAAGGAATTTATTCCTTATAGGACCTTAATTGAAAGGCTTGATGGTGAGGTTCCAGAAAATCTTGAAATGACAAAAAGACTCGAGCCTTTGTTTGAGTCGGAAGAAGAATACAAAGAATTTAAGAAAAGACACGCCACAGGTCAGGTTGCTTATAAGGATATTCACGACTACGAAGGTCCAATATATGTAGGAATTGATGCAGGTTCTACTACTAGCAAGATGGTTTGGCTAAGCGAGGATAAGAAAATCCTCCTAGAAGATTATAGGATGAATCTAGGTAAGCCACTTGAAGTTGTAATTTCTATGCTCAAGGAAGGCTATATTAAGAAAAATCCTAAGGCCTACATAGCTTCAAGCGGAATCTGTGGTTATGGGGAAGATTTCATCAAGAAGGCCCTTCGTGTAGATAATGGAGAAGTTGAGACCATCGCCCACTACAAGGCTGCCCAATTCTTTAACCCTAAGGTCGACTTTATCCTAGATATCGGTGGCCAAGATATGAAGGCTATGCATATCAAAGACGGAATCATCGATAGTATCCAGCTTAACGAAGCCTGCTCATCAGGTTGTGGATCCTTCCTTTCAACCTTTGCCGCATCTGTCGGCATGAGTGTAGAAGACTTCCAACAAAGGGCGATCCTATCCAAGGAGCCAGCAGATCTTGGTTCAAGATGTACTGTCTTTATGAACTCCAAGGTCAAACAAGCCCAAAAGGAAGGCTCAGAAGTTGAAGATATTGCGGCAGGACTTTGCTATTCTGTAATCAAAAACGCCATCCAAAAGGTAATCAAGGTGAGAGACCCTAGAAGCCTTGGCGAAAATCTCGTAGTCCAAGGAGGAACCTTCTACGGAGATGCAATCCTAAGAGCCTTCGAGAAAATTACAGGCAGAGATACCACAAGACCTGAGATTGCCGGTCTAATGGGTGCTATGGGTATGGCCCTAATCTCAATGGATAAGTCTACAGGTCATTCGAGTCTTGCTGATATCGACGAGCTTGAGTCCTTCTCCTATGAGCAAAAGAATGCAAGATGTGGGAAATGCTCTAACAATTGCTCCCTAATTATTAATATCTTCCCAGATGGGTCCAGATATATCACTGGCAACAGATGCGAAAGGGGAGCAGGAGTTAAGGAAAGCCATAGCTTCGCCGACTACAATATGTATAAGTTTAAGTACGACTTGTTATTTAATAGAAAGACCTTGAAGGATAAAAATACCTTCGGAAAAATAGGAATTCCAAGAGTCCTAAACATCTACGAAGACTATCCTTTCTGGCATACTTTCTTTACTAGCCTAGGCTTTGATATAGTTTTATCTGATAGGTCTTCGAGGGAAATTTACGAGAAGGGCATATCTTCTATTTCTTCAGAGACAGCCTGCTACCCAGCCAAGCTAGTCCACGGACATATAGAAAATCTCCTCGAAAAGGATGTAGATACAATCTTCTATCCAGCGATTTTCTATGAATACAAACAATACAAAAATGCCAAAAACCAGATGAACTGTCCGGTAGTAAGCGGCTATCCAGACCTTATTAGAAACAATGTCGATGATTTAAAAAACATTAAATACATGGCTCCTTACCTATCATTTGAGTCTGAGAAAATTATAGCTGATAGACTTATCGAAGAATTTAAAGACTATAGCTATGAAGGTAAAACTTTGGGCAAGAAAGAAATCAGAAATGCGGTAAGCCTTGCCTGGCAAGAGATGCAAAACTACCACGATGCAATCAAGAAACGTGGCAAGGAAATTCTAGATTTTGTTGGTGAGAAAAACCTAAATGCCCTAGTCCTTGCAGGAAGGCCATATCATATAGATCCAGAAGTAAACCACGGCATAGCTGATCTTATAGAATCTATGAAGATTCCAGTCCTATCAGAAGATGCCATAGCTTATAACTCTCCGGACCTATCCTATGATCTCAGAGTTCTTGACCAATGGTCCTACCACGCAAGACTCTACAGGGCTGCTCAATATGTAGGACAAACCGACAATCTCGAGCTAATCCAACTTAACTCCTTCGGTTGCGGTCTAGATTCAGTAACAAGCGATCAAGTAGCTGATATCCTAAAGGCCAACGGCAAGATCTATACCCTAATTAAGATAGATGAGGTAAGTAACCTCGGAGCTGTTAAGATAAGAATCAGGTCTCTCCTTGAAGCCCTAAACCAAAAGAGAATCGAAGGAAACGAGCTTAAAGGAGACATGGATAAGCTAGATTACGAAAGTCCAGAATTTACCAAGAAGATGGTAAAAGAAGGCTACACCATCCTTGCTCCTCAAATGGCAAGAGAGCACTTCGCTATAATGGAACCAGTCTTCCACGAATATGACCTAAACATAGAATTCCTAGATGATATAAATAGCGATGTAATAGATACGGGACTTAAATACGTAAACAACGACTCATGCTATCCATCAATCACAGTAGTAGGCCAGCTTCTCGAAGCTGTAAAATCAGGCCGCTACGATACAGATAAGATTGCCCTTCTTATGACCCAAACAGGAGGAGCCTGCAGGGCAAGTAACTATGTTGGCTACATCAGAAAGGGCCTAAAGGATGCAGGTCTTGATGATATTCCTGTAATTGCCCTCTCCGCCCAAGGAATAGAAACTAATGCAGGCTTTGACCTAAAGAAAGCCTCATCTATACCACTTCTCAAAAAACTAATGAGATCAATCCTTTTGGGAGATTTAATTAACAGAGTATCCAACGCTACAAGACCTTACGAAGTAAATAAGGGAGAGACCAATAGCCTAAAGGAAGCTTGGATCATCAAATGTAAGCAAATTGCTCCAAAGATGACCGGTAAGGACTACAAGAAGATGGTAAGGGAAATAGTAGAGGACTTTGACAATATCGAAAGAAATGACCTAGTATTGCCAAAGGCAGGAATCGTAGGAGAAATCCTAGTCAAATTCCTCCCAGAAGCCAACAACCACCTTCAAGATATCCTAGAAAAAGAAGGGGCGGAGGTAATCCTTCCAGACCTAACAGACTTTCTAATGTATTGCATGAAAAATACCGAAATCAAGGCAGACCTTTACGGCAAGGATAAGAAAAGCGCTTGGCTAGGTAAAATGGGTATAAGACTTGTAGAAAAATACAGAAAAGTCGTAAGAGAGGCCCTAAAAGATAGCAAGCACTTCGAAGAGCCTTGCTATATAGATCAAATAGCTGACTATGCCAAGGACGTAACAAGCCTGGGTAACCAAGCAGGTGAAGGCTGGCTTCTAGCAGGTGAGATGGTAGAACTAATCAAACAAGGAGCTCCAAATATAGTAGTCATCCAACCATTCGGCTGCTTGCCAAACCACATCACAGGTAAGGGCGTTATGAAAAAAATCAGATCAGTCTATGAAGAAGCAAACATAGTAGCTATAGACTACGACCCAGGCGCAAGCGAAGTCAACCAGGTAAACAGAGTAAAACTAATGATGAGCTCCGCTAGGGAGAAACTAAAAGAAAAAGAAGAAGCAAAGACTACAATCTAGGAAAAGTTTAGTCTTGATTTAGAAAATAGATAATTATTAATAAAGAGAAGGACTCTTGCAAACTAATAAATCCCAGCGATATTAGAAAGCAAGAGCCCTTTTTGCTTTCACACTCATTCTGACTATTCCAGACCCTTATCCCGACCGACCCACACCCCCTAATCCCGACCGAAGTGGAGGGATCTCTTGGAGATGTCTCGACTCCGCTTCGCTCCGCTCGACATAAGGGAAATTGGGATACCATACTTTCTACTCCATTATTCCAGCTTTTGCTGTCCCTTATCCCGACCGAAGTGGAGGGATCTCTTTTTTGATTTAAAACATTAAGAACTAGCAGAGATTTATCGCCTATACTTTGAGAAAAACTAAAGACCAACTACGCCATCTCGAAAAAAGCCCGTCCGGCTAGTGGAGGACAATGTGAGAGATCTACAGTCTGTGATGACATGTAAATTATTAAGTTTAAGTTATTTATGAGAATAATCATCTAAAGACCCCCTACATATATGTCCCAAGGTTCTGCAGACCTCTCGTCGCTTCCCCGTGGAAGCTCTGTCGACGGTAGTTTGCGGGCTCAATAGTAAGCCTGTCCGGCTATGGGAGGACTTCACCTCGCAAAGCCTCGATTAAGGAATTTCATCAGTTCGCTACGCTCACTGTGACAATTCCATTAGAGGTGGAAGATTGGGGAGTCCAACTTTTTTTCTATCCTCATATAGCTAGAGATCTCTCGACTCCGCTTCGCTCCGCTCGAGATAAGGGGTGTTGAAACACCCTACCTTTCTCTATCCCTAATGGTTCTGGCCGCAGCGACCATAGTGGAGGGAATTCTTAGAGATGTCTCGGCTTCGCTCGACATAAGGGTGTGTGGGATTCCCTCCTACATATTTAGTTTTGCTGTCCTTATCTTAACCCTTATCCCGACCGCAGTGGAGGGATCTATTTGGAGATGTCTCGACTTCGCTCGACATAAGGGGGAAGTTGGAAACTCGACTTCACTTCCTTTGTCTTGATATAAGGATTGGGAAAGAGTGATGATACTGATTTTCTGCTATGTAGGCGTTATCATATGCCATGGGTCAAACCCTATATATATATATTATTTACAAAGACAAAAAAACTCCCCAACCATATTTTTACTGGCTAGGGGAGTATATTCTATAGAGATTTAATTATTTCAAAAAGTTCTCTTGCGGATTTTTTTGGGCCTTCGCTTTCCATGTTGTCTATGGCAAGCTGGGTCCTTATTGTTCCTACTTTTATTTTGTTTTCGTAAAGCTTATCAAAGTATTCTTTAATGAGCTCATTGCACATTTCTTGTTTTTGGTAAGGGCCGAATGGGTTTGCGAAGTAGGATTTGACTAGTCCTTCTTCTGTTGTTGTTCCCTTGGCCATTCTTGCACCCTCTTTGAAGACTTTGATAGCTTCTTCTTTGTTTTCGAATAGGCTGATTGATTTTTCTCCTTCTTCTAGCGCATCGTAGTTGTTGGCATAGAGGAAGAAGTCTACGTGATAGCCTTCCATGATTTGCTTGTGGTCTGCTACTGGCATGATTAGTCTTGCGTTTACCTTATCAGGATTCATAAAGATTGACCTATCTATTTGCTTGAAGGCATAGCCTGAATCTAGGTCGTCGAGCCTTACGAAGGCACCGATTTCTGTTCCGTAGGCTAAAACTTCGTTGCCATTTAGTCTGAAAGAACCCATATCGTCAAATATTACCGTCATGTCACGGATGTATTCTTTGGCAAGGGACCTAAAGGCTTCGATTGATTCGCTCTTTCCTGCTCCAGAATCTCCAAGGATTACTATATTTGCACTCTTGCCGTTTTGTAGGACTACATTGACACCAGCTCCGTGGATTGGAAGGAAGCCTCTTTTCATGGAGATGATGTTGTTTAGGGTTAGGCACATTTTCTTTAGATAGCCGAAGTAGTCCTTCTTGTCACAGAAGTTACAGTAGCCTATGAATAGGTCGTTTTCCTTATCTTCATAGAAGATATCAAGGTCTCTATCGTCTTTTACCCCGAAGACATATATTCCATCAGGCTTTGTATTAATGGATTCTTCTTCATCACATAACTCGAATAAGTTTGAGGCAGATATGCCGTGGGTGATGTAGTCTTGGTGGAAGTAGACATAGATTAGGTTGTCGGCAATCTTTGCTGGATAGCAGAGGTATTCTTCTGTGTCTATTTCGATATTTTCAACTGGATTGTCGAAGACTTCCTTGAAGAAACCATCACGCTTATTGGACTTGGTGTAGGTTATGTAAGGAGTTTCGATCATTACCTTTGTTATAAATGGTATCTTGTTGAGCCATTTTAGGTAGTCTGGATAGTCTATTTTGGACTTTCTTACTATAACAGAAGAGTTGGCTCCTGCTGGTACTTGTCTAAAGACCTTTGGGTTAACTCCTGTGATTGAGACTTCAACTTTCCTGTAGATTTCCAGAATCATGTCCTTAAATCTGATATTGGAACCTAAGAAGTTTTCTACTTCAAGCCCTTCCTTGTCGGCATTTTTCTCGATGATGGAGTATCTTTCGATTTTTCTCCAATAATCGTACATGTCTTCGACAATTCTTATTAGGGCGTCACGCTCCTTGTTGAGATCGTGGTACTTGTTGATCTTCTCGCTAATCTCATCTAGGGTCATTACTGTAAGGATCTTTGTTATATCCCTAAGCTCATTTGAAAGCTGGTCTATATCACTTGCCCTAAAGAATTTCTCTAGATAGGTGTAGATTCTTGTGTGATTGTCCTTGTGGAATTTGACAAAGGACCTTAGGACTTCGTAGAAGCCATCACTTCTAAGAAGGTCGTCAGTATTGTTGAAGAAGGCCTTGGAGAAGTTTAGGATGGCTTTGTTGTTTGATATTGATATTTCTTTGTTCATATTAGCTCCTAATTATTCTTTTCTATCTATTACTTATTACTTTACCGTAAAACTAGATGAATACTATTTGAATTAATAGCATATAGACCATAGTTCCTATAGAAATTGACAAGAAGAGCTTCTTGAACCTAAAATGCAAGAAAATCACGACAGCTGATGCGATAATTTCAGCAAGTCCATATGGGTAATGGATGATGTCGATGTTTCTTAGGGCAAAGACAACGAGCAAGGGCATTAGGGCAAAGGGGAGGTACCTACCGTAGTACTTTACTAGATCAGGTAGCTTCCTTTTGCTGAAAAATACAAAGGGAACAGACCTTATCATAAAGGTTGTAATGGCAGATGCTCCTATTATCATAATCATTCTATTCATTATAATCTTCCACCTTTCCTCTTACTGCAAACAGACTCATTACTATTAATAATAGGGCAGGTATCATAAACTTATCCTTGCCAAAGATTAATAGAGCTATAATTGACATGGCTAGCCCTATCATCAAAGGCCTGTGGTTTCTGGTAGCGTTAAACTGTTCTACCAAAAGCACTAGGAAAAGCGCTGTTAGGACAAAGTCTAAGCCCGTCGTGTTAAAGCTAATCATATTTCCCAAAAGGGCTCCCACATAGGAAGCTAGGGCCCAAACTAGGTAGTTGATGATGCCTATCGCTAGATAAAAGTCCCCACGATTTACTCCCTCAGGTGGATTTATTGAAGTATCCAGGGCGAAGGACTCATCTGATAGGGTCAGGATAAATAGTAACTTGGATCTCGAATTCTTAAATTCTTTTAGTAAGGACAAACCATAAAACATCATCCTGATATTTACTGAAAGAGTAAGGATGATGATAGCAAGTACGGTAATGTCGGTTTTGAGCAAGGGTAACAATACAAATTGCATACTTCCAGCATACACTGTAAGTGATATAATAGGAGCTAGGATTGCAGAAAATCCTGCTTGACTAACCATGATTCCAAAGGTAAGACCAAGGAAGACATAGCCTACTATAACAGGGATAGTGTATGGGAATGCTTTCTTAAATGCTTCTCTCATAATATCTCCTTATAAAATTATATACATTCTATCACAAGATTGTTAAAAAATAAATAATAGTTTCATTAAAGACATAGAACTTGTATAATATAATAGGCTAATTATGTAAAGGAGAGTATATGAAAAAGTACGATATCGTAGTGGTAGGCGCAGGAGCAAGCGGTGCCTTCCTTGCTTATGAATTAACCAAGCTAAAAACAAAGAAGAAAGTTTTGATAATAGATGGCGGTAGGAAAGTAGCTAACAGGACTTGCCCTATAACAGAAGGCAAAGTCGATCACTGTATAGGATGTAAGCCATGTAACATCATGTACGGATTCGGAGGAGCAGGAACCCTCTCAGATGGTAAATATAACATAACCACAAGCTTTGGAGGAGACCTTCACCAATACATAGGCGAGAAAAAAGCCATGGAGCTTATGGAATACGTGGACTCTGTCCTAATGGAATTCGATGGGGGAGATGACCTAGAGCTTTACTCAACAGATAAAAACGACCTAAAGACTAAATGTCTCCGTCACGACCTCCACCTTCTATCAGCCAAGGTTCGCCACTTTGGAACAGATAGAAACAAGGTAATCCTTCAAAGAATCTACGACTATGTCAAAGACACCATAGACTTCGAGTTTAACACAATGGTAGATAAGGTAGAATACGAAAACGACAAATACATCATCCACACAGGAGACGAAGTCTACGAAGCAGACGACCTAGTACTTGCAGCAGGCAGGTCAGGTTCTAAGTGGATTGCAGATGTGTGCGATAAGTTTGACGTAGGGCTTAAGAGAAACAGAGTCGACATCGGTGTCAGAGTAGAAGTTCCGGCAGAAGTCTTCAAGCACATAACAGACGATGTCTATGAAGCAAAAATCATGTATCAAACCAAACAATACAATGACGTAGTAAGGACCTTCTGCATGAACCCATACGGCCACGTTGTGACAGAAAACACTAATGGCATCCTTACAGTAAATGGTCACTCATTTACTGCCCCTAAACTTCAATCAGGAAACACTAACTTTGCTCTCCTAGTAACCAACAGATTTACCGAACCATTCGAAGATTCAAACGAATATGGTGAATCCATTGCCAAGCTTTCAAACATGCTTGGAGGAGGAGTCCTCATGCAAAGATTTGGTGACCTAGTCAAGGGCCGCAGATCATCAGAAAGAAGAATGGCCAAGTCCTTCACCACACCAACCCTAAATGCGACAGCAGGCGACCTATCCCTAGTTATGCCAAAAAGACAACTCGATGATATCATTGAGATGATCTACCAACTAGACAAAATCGCCCCAGGAATGGCCAACGACGACACCCTACTTTACGGAATAGAAGTCAAATTCTACAACTCCGTAGTAGACGTTGACGAAAGATTCGAAACAAACAAGAAAAGACTCTACTGTCTAGGAGACGGCTCAGGAGTAACCCACTCCCTATCTCAAGCTTCAGCCTCAGGAGTAGAAATGGCAAGAATATTAAACGACCTATAATGAAATACATCTATTCACAAATCAAAAAAGAAGACGGAATTATCCTAAGAGGAGTAATCAACACTCCTGATGATTTTACAGAAGATAAGAAATATCCAACAGTAATAATCTATCATGGATTCGGAGGAGATAGGAACGGATCAAGCTTCTTTAGAGTCCAAAACGCCAGATACCTAACAGATAGGGGCTATATTGTAGTAAGATTCGACTTTTCAGGAACATGCGAGTCTGACGGAGACTTCTACGATATGACCGTATCGAGAGAAGAAAAAGAGGCGGAACTCATCCACGAATTCGTCAAAATCAAAGCCTATGTAGACAAAGATAGGCTCTACTGGGTGGGACATTCCCTAGGAGGAGTTATAGCCACCCTCAAGGCTCATAAGCTTAAGCCAAAAGCCATGTGCCTCCTTGCTCCAGCAAGTGATATGAATAACCCTGACTACATCAAAGTCATGGCCAAAACCATGTTCGAAGGCGAGATGAGAAAGAAAAAATCAGAAATAGACGGCCGCAAAACCTACGCTGAAATCATAAGAAGTGTAGAAGACGTAGATATAGGAGGAGTCAAACTCCACAAGAACTTCCTCATAGACTTCCTAAAGAAAAATATCTACGGGGCTGCCGAAAAATATAAGGGCAGGGTCCTAATCTTAAGGGGAGATGCAGACGACTTAGTCTTTAATGATGCTAACGAAAAACTCCAAAAGGCCTACCCAAATGCAGACTACCAACAAATACAAGGCGCCGATCACTCCTTCAAAAACGAAGACCACAGAATGATAGTATTTGAGAAAATGTATAAGTTCTTTGAGGAAAATTAGTGAGCGGAGCTGAGATTACTTGTTGCACCTCGACAGAGCTTCCACAAGGAAGCGACGAGAGGTCTGCTGTCTAAGACGACGTGTAAATAAAAATATAAAACTTATCTAACAATTACACCAATCAAGGGGACTTCTCCACAAGGTCGAAGTAAGGGAAAATTAGTGTTTCAGATAAGAGCAAGACATACAGTCCCCTTATATCTAATGGTTCTGGCCACAGCGAACAGCGTGAGCAGATGGCAGAGTGCCGGACAGTCGGGCTTCGATTTTTGTAAAAAATCGAATAAGTGGGACTTATTTGAAAAATAAGTTCCAAGAACTCGAAGAGTTCAAATCTTTGCTCTCAGCTTACAAAATCCAATCCCTTTTATTATTTTTCATTATTTTAAAGAAAAAATCTTCAAAAGGGCTTTAATTCTGTCCGAAAAGTGTTATAATGTAATAAACAATTATATATCTGACACCAATTTGTAACTAATATCTATCAATTGTGGAGGAAATTTAAAATTTTTGTACTTTTTGTAGAAAATGTGTTGCAAATATTTAGAAAGTGGTGTATCATTATAATTGTAAAGTGAGTACTATATTAATAGTTTTTTAAACACAAAAGGAGAATTACAATTATGAAAACAAATAAATTAGCAGCAGGTGCTCTTGCACTAGCTCTTGGACTTGGTGCAGTTGCTCCATCATACGCAGCTACAAAAGACGAAGTAAACAAAGCAGTTTCTACACTTACAGATACACAAAAAGAAACAATCACAAGATTAAACGCTGAATTAGAAGCTCTTAAAGCAGAACTTCCAACACTTGAAGCTAACGTAAAAGCAGAAGAAGCAAAAGTTGCAGCTAAAGAAGCTGAACTTGCAAAAGCTCAAGCATCTTTCCCAAGAATCGCTGAACTTAAAGCAGCTAAAGCTAAAGCTGAAGATAGATTAAAACTAGCTGAATCTGAAAAAGCTGGTTCTGAAGCTAAAGAAGCTTCTAAAGAAGATAAAACTAAAAATGAAGAAGAAGTTGAAGCAATCAAAGCAGAAATCAAAGAATACGACGATGAACTTGCTATTCTTGAACCAAAACTTGCTGCAGCAGTAGAAGAAGCTGAACAAAATCTAATCCAAGCTAAAAAAGCTCTTACAAACGCTGTAAACCAACTATATAAACAACAACAAGCTGTTAACGCTAAAGTTGCTGAAATCAAAACAGAAATCGACAACATCTCAGCTTACCTAAAACCAGAAGAACTAAACAAACTTCTTGCACTAGTAAACAACGACGTTGTTAAAGAAGTTGAAATGCCAGCAGCACCAGCTAATCCATCTAAACCTGCTGAATCAAAAGAAGAAGTTCTTGCAAAAGCTGAAAAAGCTTACGATGATGCAAGAGTTACTGTAAAAGCAGTAGAACTTATCAAAGTTACAGCTCCAAAAGTTTACGAAAAGAACAAAGTAGCTATCGATGCTTACCTAGAAAAAGCTAACGCAGCAGTTAACAAACTTGGTAAAGCTCTTGGTAAAAAAGTAGCAGTATCTGACCTTCTTTTCTCAACAGCTTACGCTGAAGAAGCTAGCCTAGAAGAAATCAAAGATTTAACAAAAGAAGTTGAAGATGTAGATAAAGAAGGTAAAGAACTTCTTGAAAACATAAACAAACAAGAAGAAAAAGCTGACAAAAAAGACGAAAAAACTGAAGATAAAAAAGACGAAAAAGAAGCTGACAAAAAAGACGAAAAAACTGAAGATAAAAAAGACGAAAAAGCACCAGCAGCTAAAAAAGCAGCTTCTAACGCTAAAACAGGCGTTGCAGGAGTTACAGGCGTAGCTGGAATCCTTGCAGCAGCTTCAGTTGCTTACGCAGCAAGCAAAAAAAGAGACTAATAATACTTTAGTCACTGAAGAGTGCACTCTATAGACAAAGTATTAATTTAGTAACCGCGGTACTCACGATTTAAGACCCTTTACCCAAAGGGTCTTTTATTTTGGCACAAAAAGGGGTGGGGAGATATTTTTTCTAAAATATCTGAGACTAAAAGGTATTTAAAAATAAATGTATTTATGTATTAGAATATAACTTAAAGCAGGGTTGGCCCCTTCGAACCCAAGGGGACAGGCTAAGGGGGCGGCAGCGCTCTAAGTGCCGCTTGGGCAAATGCCCCCTCCACCTTTCCCCTTGACCCCTCTTTTCAATGGGCCCGTCGGCCTTAAGAGACCACCCCCTCTGCTCCTTAAGCGGAGTGCGGAATTTGTTGATTGGCTAACGCCAATCTTTTTTTGTAGGCAGAACTTCTTCGTTTTAGATTGCCTTGAAGTTAGGGATTCCTAATCATCATTCGCTAAAAATTTATAACTCGCTTCGCTCAAACAGATAAATTTTCTTAACGCTCCCTCTGATTATACATGCTACCCGGTAAAGGTTATTTATAAGATATGCAAAGTATATAGTGTATTCTTATCTAAACAAACTAAAAAATTCCTCGTAGCTTCGCTACATCAGAATTATATAAAGTTAGTATAAATAAATAAAAACTGATACGCTTTGCAAAAGCAAAGCTTACCCCATCCCCCACTCAATGGACGAGTAGAAATGTCTAATCAAGTCTCTCGTTAAGAAAATCGATTTGTTTGAGCGATAGCGAGTTATCGATTTTTAGAGAGACGGAGATTAGACATTGTTAAACCCAAAGACAAGTAAAACAAGGAGATCTCCCTACCAACAAAGATTTGCGTAGCAAATCGACCTTGTCCGCACTCCGCTTAAGGAGCAGAGGGGGTGAATGAAAAGAGGGTTCAGGGAGAAAGGTAGAGGGGGCCTCTGCCGCCCCCTTAGCTGTCTCCCTGAGGTTCGAAGGGTCCA
>QWCJ01000540.1_pt1 | contig 13686 bp, 10 predicted proteins | sample 1972501 | NCBI WGS metagenome assembly QWCJ01 (sample SAMN09866711, study PRJNA288562) | Human vaginal metagenome isolate term2_vaginal, whole genome shotgun... | isolation source: vagina | host: Homo sapiens | place: USA: California
TGCCAGTTTATCAAGTTGTCGAGCCAGAAAGTACCGCGCCGGTTGCGCAAGGTCTGGCGGCGTTCGGGGGACTGGGATACTCGCTGGGTTGCGCCTAAAGGTGGAGAATAGCCGGGTAGCTGCCATTATTGGCAGCTACCCGGCTATTCTCCCCTTATAATCCCCGCGAGCCCCGAAACCCACCAGCAAACAGCCCCTAAATTCCCCGAATACTCGCAGCCAGGATCCCGAAAACCGCCCAAATCTACCGGAATCCGCGCCCGGGAATTCCAATACTGACCCAACGTTGTCGAGACTTGAAAATTGCTTCTAAAAAAGCATCGAGAACCTCACTTAACCGCTTCAGTTCCCGGTAAGATTAACTGCAAAATTCAGCGAGTGTTCCACCATTGCCAGAAATCGGATTGACCTGAAAACACGCGCACAGAACCACTTGGACTCAAAGGAGAATGCATGGCTAGTGTAGAGATGACTGGCATTGAAATCGTTAAGGACGAAGAACGTACAGCCAAACCGAGCAATCTGTTCCTCCCCTGGTTTGCTTCAAACATTTCGGTGTTTGGAATGAGCTACGGCGCGTGGATTTTAGGATGGGGGATTTCGTTTGTCCAGGCCACCCTAGTGACGATAATTGGCGTGATTCTGTCCTTTATGATTTGCGGCGTAATCGCATTGGGTGGTAAACGCGGATCAGTGCCGACTATGGTCATGAGTCGAGCTGCCTTCGGTGTAAACGGTGCGAAAATTCCCGGCATTATCTCTTGGCTAACCTCAATCGGGTGGGAGACCTCGCTAGCTATTACTGCTGTTCTGGCGACAAACACAGTGTTAAACCGCTTGGGGTGGGTCGGCGAAGATTCCACCGGTGTAAAGATCGTGGCCGCTGCGCTGGTAGCGGTGCTGATTGTGCTAGGTGCTGTAGCTGGTTACCACACCATTATGAAGATGCAGGCCGTATTGACTTGGGTTACCGGAATTACCACGATTATCTATGTCATCCTGGTAATTCCGCACATTGACTGGGGTGCGTTGATGTCGATTCCACATGGATCGGTGGCCGGGATGATTGGCTCTATGGTTATGGTCATGACCGGCATGGGTCTGGGATGGGTCAATATCGCCGCTGATTGGTCTCGTTACCAAAAGCGCGAAGCAAAGGGCAGTCAAATAGTGTTCTGGAACACTCTAGGAGGCTCACTAAGATTCCTCGCCCGCTCGCTTCCCTGATCGACGGCACTATCTTGACCTTCGGCACGATTTATGTGACTTTCTTTTCTCCGACTTTCATCGGGCCTTTCCAATCCTTCCTGGTGACTTTAGGGGTACCGTTAGCTGCCTGGGCTGGAATCATGATGGCTGATATTACGCTGCGCAAACGCAACTATGACGAGCTCGCCCTATTTGAACCGGCAGGACGCTACTCCAGCTTCAACTGGACTTCCCTGGTGATTTTGGCCGTATGCTGCGTGCTGGGTTGGGGTTTGGTTATCAATGGATACTCCGATGCTGCTTTCAACGATTGGCAAGGCTACCTTTGGCCCTTATTCGGCGGAAAGGACGGAGCCATGGGGGGGTCTAATATCGGGGTAATTTTGGCTTTGGTCATCGGGTACGTAGCCTACTTTGGACTGTCCGGGAAACGGGTTAAGTCTCAAGAGTCCGATATGTCGGTCAACGGGGTATCCACCACTTCCGAGACCTCGGCACCGAGCATTGAGAAAACTCCAGAGGCTGGGGAAAACTCTGCGCCGGGTACTGTTGAAGAGACTGAAGCATGATGTCAGAGCGGGAACAGGCCCTGGACTATTGCTTTCAATCACAACCCCAGTTGGCCACGCCCATTAGGAAAGGGGCGCGCCGTATCGCCGAATCAACCGGATTGAAACATCATGACCTGCTGGTTGTTCTAGGCTCCGGGTTACTTGAAGCGGTAGCAGGACTGGGTACAGTTCGTGCCCAGATGCCTCTCGCGGACTTGGACACAGTACCAGTTCCCACGGCTGAAGGACACGGACACGAACTCCTGTCGATTGATGTGCCTGTCTCGACAAAACTACCCGAGACAGGCCATTCCGAGATAGCCGTCAAACATGTCTTGGTTAGCACGGGACGCAGTCACCTTTACGAGGGCTGGAACCCCACCGAGGTGTGTCAAATGGTACGTATTGCCGCGATGACGGGGATTGAGGCTGCTTTCCTAACCAACGCCGGCGGAGCGCTGCGCGAATGGAAACTGGGCGATGTTATGGCCATTACCGACCACATCAACCAAACCGGGGAATCTCCCTTTATCGGACCCGCTTTCACCGATATTTTTCGGATGTGGGATCCAGTATTGACCGCTGCCTTACGTATGCACACCCAGCGCGAGGGAGTGTACGCCATACTGCGAGGGCCGGAATATCAGACCCGAGCGGAATCCCTGATACTTAGATATTTAGGGGTTGACATGGTTGGTATGAGTACCATTATGGAGGCTATCGCCCTGCATCAGCTCGGAGTACGAGTTTGCGGAGTGTCTATTACCTCTGACCTGTCGTTTTCCGACACGGCTACCGTTCATGAGGACGTTATCCGGGCAGTAGTTTCGGCCTATCCTAACGTGCAAAACTGTATTCTCAGTGTTTTAGGGGCTCTCGATTCGTAGAGGTGGTATCGACGTACTCATCCCTGAGAAATTTTGTCAATAAGGTGGCGGTTTCGCTGAATCGTCGGGATTATTTCAATAAAACCTATTTAAACGCTTCGGTGTGCCATATATGGCACACCGAGGCAAATTAATAGGATTTACACCGAAACCAGGGGAAAATTTTGGGGGTAAATTGGCAGGGTGAGACTTTTTGTGGTGCTGACTGCAGCGGGGTCGGGAACTCGACTCGGCTGTGATATGCCCAAAGCGCTGGTTCCCGTGGCGGGACACCCGTTGCTGGAGTGGGCTTTACAAGGTCTACCCAGCTGTGATTTTGTGGTTGTCAGCGCTCCGTTGGAGCAGCTCGACCGTTTTCAATCGGTGGTTTCCGGTTGTGACGTCCCAGCTGCGGTTGTTCCCGGTGGCTTTTCGCGACAAGGTTCAGTAGCAGCAGCCCTCAAAACGCTGGTAAACATGGTTGACCCGGTGCAAGACGATGACCTGGTCCTGGTTCATGACGCGGCCCGGCCTTTCACTCCCCCCGCTGTGTTTGACCGCGTGGTTTCAGCTTTACAGAACGGTCATCAAGCCGTTGTTCCTGCCCTGCCCGTCACCGACACAATCAAGGTCATAGCTCCGCGGACCCGTCCCGACGAGCCTGTCGAGGTCGTCACCGCCACCCCGAACCGCGCAACTTTGCGTGCTGTCCAAACCCCACAAGGCTTTTATCTGCACGAGTTGGCAGCACTGCACCAGCGGTTTGCCGAGCGATCGCTTACGGAGTCCACGGCATTTTCCGATGATGCAGCACTATACGAAGCCGCGGGCCTGCCAGTCGCGACCGTAGACGGCGATCGCTCCGCCTACAAAATCACCACTCCCGCTGACCTGGCCCTCGCCGAATTCCAGCACTCCCCGCACCATTAACGTCCCAGATTTTTCCTGAGCCGCAACAATAACTCACGATTTCTAGACAATAGATACTATTTGCACACCTTGATGTCCCATTGATGGCACACTATGCAGTTCTGAGGGGTAAACAGGATTGTCCGGGGTACCCTCGATATTTTGGTCGTAAGAGGTCCCGTGGTGGAGGGGGGACCTCGAAGGAGCATATGGGTACTTGCAATCTCTGCGAGATTGCGTACCCTGGCTCGCTCGTCCTGATACGCGAGCAAGCTCGCGTATCAGGACTCACTCGCTGCGGGTGTTCGTAGTTTTTCTTAGCGGCTTGCCCGCTTAGAAAAACAGAACGGGACCCCATTTCTGCGACTGAGAGGCATCCCCCCGACGCCGCACGGACCGACCTAGCGAGCAACAACCCGATTGAGCAACGAACACCCTAGATAACACGAGAGAACTTAACAAATCCCTAACGTAAAACCGGTAGGTTAACAGTAAAGTCATCAAAGGGGAGAGACATGCCAAAACCAGGCGGATTCATCCAAAAACTCACGTGGTGTATGGGGGCGCGATGGCAGCGCGAAGCGCATGAGCCATCGCGGGCCGGGCGCGAAGGCGTCAAAAAACGGTCCGGGGGACCGTTTTAGCCGCAGCTCCTTGAAAGGGAAAACAATGGTAAAAGAAGGCGGATTTCTTCAAAAACTAACCTGGTGTATGTGGGACGCCGGCGGCGCCTCTGTCAACGCGGTCGCAACGACTTTCGTGTTCACGGTTTACTTGACCGGCTCGGCTTTCGGCAACCAAACCGCCTCCTCACAAGCCGTTTCGACCGGCATGACCATCGCGGGGATTATCGTGGCGCTGACCGCCCCCATCACCGGGCAACGCGCGGATCGGCGCGGCAAAGGGACGTTTTGGCTGGGGGTCTTTTCGGCAATCATCATCGCTTGCTTGGCGGCGATGTTCTTTGTGGCGCCGCACCCGAACTTCCTGTGGCTGGGCGTGGGACTGCTGGCGCTGATGACCATGTTCTTCGAGTTCGCCACCGTGAACTACTACGCCATGCTGACCCGGATTTCCAACGCCGACAACATCGGAAAAATCAGCGGTATCGGCTGGGCCAGCGGGTATTTCGGCGGAATCGTCCTGTTGATGTTCCTGAACTTCGGGTTCATCTCGGAAAACAACTTCACCGGCTTGGACACCGCAAACGGCATGGGGGTGCGAGTCGCGATGCTGGTCGCGGCCGCGTGGTCGCTGATTTTCTTTGTACCGGTGCTGTTTACCGTGCGCGGGAGGGTCGTGCCGGGCAGCGAAAACCTGCCTCACGAGTCAATTTTCACCTCCTACAAAAAGCTGTTCCAAACCATCGCCTGGCTGTTTCGCAACGCCCCAAACGTGTTGTATTTCCTGATTGCCTCGGCGATTTTCCGCGACGGACTGTCCGGCGTCTTTACCTTCGGCGGCATCATCGCCGCGGTGACCTTCGGTTTCTCTCCGGGGGAAGTCATTATTTTCGCGGTCGTCGCCAACGTCGCGGCCGGCATCGCCACGACGCTGATGGGTTTCTTTGACGACAAAATCGGCCCCAAGAAAGTCATGATTTTCTCTCTAATCATGCTGGTAGCCTGCTGTTTAGGGGTTTTCGCTCTGCACGCCCAAGGCAAAATCATCATGTGGACGATCGGGCTGTTCATGACCTTGTGGGTCGGCCCGGCCCAGTCCGCGTCCCGTTCTTTCCTGGCGCGGCGCATTCCCGAAGGTCACGAGGGCGAGGTGTTCGGGCTCTACCAGACGACGGGTCGCTCGGTGACGTGGCTAGCTCCCCTGATGTTCACCCTGTTCATCAGCCTCGGGCAGCACTTCACCCCGTTTATCCCGCCCGCTTTGCTGTCTGTGACGACGGGTCCGGGCGGTCCGATGATGGCGATTCACGCGCAGGCTCAATACTGGGGCATCCTCGGGATTGGCCTGGTGCTGCTGGTAGGATTGCTGATGCTGCTGCCGGTGCGCGAGGATCACATGGTTCTACGGAGGGCGACCGAGGCCGCACCTCACGATTCCGCTTCTGACGCAGTTTCGGGCGACCCCACAAGTCTTGAGGGGGACGTTTCCGTGACGGTTTCGCCCTCCGGTCCCGGCCAGCCGGTCGAACTCCCGGCGGAAACGCGAACGGAGGACTTCTCACCTGAAACTCCCCCGCCAGGTCCGCCAGACCCCACACAAACCCTCGGAGGTGCCCAATGAAACGCAAGCTTATTTCAATGATTGCCGCGGCCGGCCTGGTGACGTTGAGCCTGACCGGGTGTGCCTCAGATCAAAGTAAAGTCGACGCGAAACCGGCGCCCGGTTCTCCTGACATCGGCGCGACGGCCGCCATTTTCGCCGACCTGAAACTGGCAGGACACTCCCTCACGCCGTTCAACGAGGACGAATCCACCCAGCTGCGCCAACAGGTTGACCTGGCCGGGGATCAGGTGCGTGACCTGAAAAATCCGGCCGGACTGAAGTTTGAGCCCGCCGGTTCCGGCTGCCAAGCCATGATGCGTAATTCTTTCAACCTTCCCCTGCTGCATTGGCCCTCCCTGGCGGCCCAAGCGCCTGACGGTAAGGCCGCAGCCCAGGTGTTCTTGGCGCCTTCCGTCCAGGACGTGCGGTCGATGATTGACGACCTCAACACCATGGTCAGGAACTGCGAAGAAGTGACGGTGAGCGCCCCGACCGGCACCGTTAAGATGACCATCAAAGCGAACGACCCCGTGGCGTCTTGTACGAACGGATACCGCCAAACCGTGACAAGCAACCAGGTCAGCCAAACTTTGGACGTATGTTACGTCCCGCATGACAACGCGGTTTTGGCGCTGTCCCTGGTGGATTCCACGGATACCGCTCAGGGCATAACGCAAGATTTCGCAGATTTTTCGTCGCGTTTCTATGCGCGGCTGGCCCCGCTGTACACCGAGTAGTCCCTCGCCCCGACTCAAGCACGCTACCCGGCGCCCGCAGCCCGTCTCAACGGCGGTGCCCGATGAGCGCGGTTGCGCGATGTCAGCGGGCGCTCCGCCGAGGAATATACTGACCATATGTCGTCAGTTCGCAAATCTAAGGCTCCTGGCCCCCGCCAGCCCGACAGTATCGTCGCTTCTCCTGACCCTGCCATGATTGATGCCGCCCGCACCGAACCGGGCGGGATTCCGGTTCCAGTCGAAGATTTGCCCCTGACCGCGCTGCGTCCTGCCGCCCAAGCGGCTTTCACCGGCTACACCAGTCACGACCCGGAATACCGCCGCATCAAGTTTGCCCTGTTCGTAGCTGGTTTCGTGACTTTCGCCCAGATTTATGAGGTGCAGGTGCTGCTGCCGGACATCTCGAAGTTTTTCTCAATCCCCCCGGTCACAGCCTCGCTGGCACTGTCGCTGACGACCCTGGCATTGGCCATCTCGATGTTCTTTATCGGGCCGTCCTCGGAGCGTTTGGGGCGCCGCCCGATTATTTTGATTTCCCTGTTCGTGGCCTCCCTCCTGGGCATCATCTTAGGTTTTACCCCGAACTGGGGCTTTTTGATGGTCGGGCGTTTTGTGCAAGGCATGGCGTTGGCGGGTTTGCCCGCGGTGGCTACGGCTTACCTGGCCGAGGAAATCTGTCCGGCTGAGCTACCCAAAGCGGCCGGTTCCTACGTGGCCGGCACCGCGATTGGCGGTATGCTGGGCCGGATTATCTCCGGGTTTCTGTCTCACCTGGTGGGATGGGACATGACCATCACTATTCTGGGTTGCATCGGCGTGGTCGGCTCGGTGCTGGTGTGGCTGCTTTTGCCCAAGCAAGAGGGTTTCTCTAAGGCCGAGCCGGGGTTGAAAGCCCTGTTGCAACACACCAAGGACGTGCTAACTGAACCCGGTTTGGTGCTGCTGTTCGTCATTGCCGGCACCGCGCTGGGCGCTTATCAGAGCATCCTCAACATGATGCCCTACCGTTTGACCGGCGCGCCCTACTTCCTGGCGACCTGGATTGTTTCCCTGATTTTCCTGGTCAACCTGTTCGGTTCGGTCGCGGCTTCCGCGGCAGGCAGCCTGGCTTCGCGTTTTGGACGGCGCGCCGTCGTCCCGCTCGCCGGCATCATCTATTTGGTGGGGATTTTGATGACTTTGGCAAGGCCGTTGTGGGCGATTTTTGCGGGGCTGATTGTGTTTACCATCGGGTTTTTTGCGGTTCATTCCGTAGCGACCGGCTGGGTTACGGCTCGGGCGGTGTCCGGGGTGGGGGCCACCGGCCAGGCTTCGTCAGCCTACTCGATTGTTTACTATGCCGGCGGCTCGATTTTCGGCACCCTAGCTGGTTTTGGTTGGACCGCCCTAGGTTGGCTGGGAGTGGTGGCGATTTCTGGTTCCCTGGCAGTTGTGGTCATTATCCTGGCTTTGATTTTGCGCCACATCAAGCCGCTGTCTGCCTCCGGGTACTGAAACCCGAGTTCTACAAATATGCAGTATGTCCGGTTTTCTCAGACGTTTATGCTGGTGCTGCTGGTGGCGGTTGTGGTTAGACTAGGGTCGCCTCGTCACCATCAAGTTACACGTGGGTGTGCCCAATAAAATGCAGCATTTGGTGCGCAGCCGCGTCTTTCAAGGTATAGCGCATCAAGCGCCCGTCACGATCCGCGTTAACCCAGCCTTCGTCGCGCAAGACTCGCAGCGCTTGTGAGGCTGCCGTCTGGGTAATACCTGCCGCTTTGGCTAAATCCTGTACGCAAGAACCAGGGTAAATATGCATATAAGACAGCAGCTTCAGCCGGGTTAAGTCGGCTAGCAATTCGAAGCGAGGTGCCCAAGTGGTAGCAATGTTGTCGATGTCTACCGGCTGCATCGAAGGAGTCGCAAGTTGTCCGTGGTTGGTATGGTCTTCGCAGTGGGCTTCGTCGGGTTCGTAATGTTTCCCGCTTTCATGAGGCATCAGCTCAATTTCTGCCGCATACCGGCACCCCGAACCGGTTCCGTGTGGATGGGCCAAGGCTTCGCGCAAGGCACGAATCTCCGCGGCAGGCAGCTCGCTCATGAATCTTTCCTTCCTAATACCTTTCCAATTGTGACATTGTTCGCCTGATTTTGGCGCGTTATCTCTGGATTTCCCTGCCGGCAGGAGAATTGCCCCACTACTAACCGCATGATAATATCTTTGCGGACTAACATATGTCTATCTAGACATTATTAAACGCATTATGCGAACAATACGTTACACACAAGGAGCAGTTATGTCTCAAATCCGCCACTCTGGCAAATTCAGCATAAAAACCCTCGCGGTCAGCGGCGCCGCCGTGGCGTTAGCTTTGAGCCTCACCGCTTGTCAAGGGGGTTCCTCCGCGAAAACCCCCGTTGCCGGCACCGACAAAGCCGCAGCTGCCGATGAAATCACTCTGGCGGACGCTTATGAATTGGGAGGATACAACCCCACGAACGGCTACGGAGCACTCGGCGTCTCCCCCATGTATGAAGGCTTGTTGGGTTTGGAAAGCAAAGACCCGCATAAATTGCCAGAGCTGCGTCCGGTCTTGGCGACTGCGCTGCCGACCTCTAACGCAGATAAAACTGAATGGACCGTGGAAGTCCGTGACGGGGTGAAATTCTCAGACGGCAGCGACTTCGATGCCCAAGACGTGGTGGCTAACTATAAAGAAGCTATGAATCCCGCCACAGGCTCGGGAATCGGAGCGTCTTTCGAGATGATTGATCAGATTAACGCAGACGGGAATAAGGTCACTTTCAAACTAAAGTACCCTTACCCCGATTTCCCCTCTCGATTGTTGCTGGGAATAGCACCTAGTGAATACATGAAAGGTGGACTGGTGAGTGAATCTCCGCTGAACACCAAACCCGTTGGTACCGGACCGTATGTCCTCGAAAAGCTCGACAGCCAGAAAGCCGTGTGGGTAGCGAACCCTGATTACTGGGGCAAGGCTCCGCAGGTCAAGAAGCTGACCACGGTGTATGTTCCCGATGACGCAGCTCGCGTGGCTCGGATTCGCACCAAGGAATTCGACGGGTCGATTATCCCCCCCGCTTTGGCAAACAGCCTGAAAGACCTCCCTGGCTACCAGGTAGTATATGCGGATTCTGCAGACTGGCGCGGGATCAGCTTCCCTGCCAACAACGCTTTTTGCGCCGACCTGCAGGCCCGGCTAGCCATGAATGAAGCCGTGGACCGCCAGGAAATCATCAAAAATGTACTGTTTGGGGCAGGCAAACCAGCATACACTCCAGTTTCTGGGGTTTACGAGGCTTACGTCCCGGAAGCACAGTTTAAGTTTGACCTGGAGGGCGCCAAGAAGCGCCTGGATCAGGCCGGCTGGAAAGTCGGTGCGGACGGGATTCGCGAAAAAGACGGCCAGCGTGCCGCTTTCACCGTGGTTTACCCTTCCAATGACACCGTGCGCCGTGACCTGTCGGTGGCTTTCGCAGCTGCGATGAAACCACTGGGCGTGGATGTGAAACTGGAAGGAAGCACTTGGGATGCGTTGGAAGCACGCAGTGACCCTGTCGGTATCCTGTTGGGCGGCGGCGACAAGCCGTACTCCATCGACACCCAGGTGTACTCGATTCTGCACACCCGCGAAGCAAACACGTCGCAGCTCGATAACCCCGGCAACTACGGCTCACCGGAAATGGATAAGATCTTGGAACAGGCACGCAAATCCGGGGATGAATCCGAACGAGTTAAGCTATACCAGCAAGCCCAAAAGCAATATCTGGAAGCCCCGAACCACGTGTTCCTGGCATTCTTGCAACACGCTTATGTCACCCGTGATGCCGGTTGGAAGACCGGGAATCTGACGGTAGAGCCACACTCCCATGGCGTGAATTGGGGTCCGTGGTGGAACCTCGGGCAATGGGAGAAATAAGCACCGGAATAACTCTGCGCCAGGCGCGTCGCCACGAGCGACGCCGCCAGGTGTGGATTTTGGTACGCAACCGCCTGTTGATATTGCCGGTGCTGCTGGTGGCGATTTCAGTAGGCGTTTTCCTGCTCGCCGCCGCATCCCCCTTGAACCCGCTGGTGGCGTACTTGGGGGATCGCTATCAGTTCCTCAACGACACACAGCGGGAATCCATCGCGAAGGCTCTCAACCTGAATCAATCTTGGCACGAAGCCTGGTTAGCTTGGGCCAGCGATTTGGTACACGGCGATTTGGGGTATTCCCGCACCTATAATCAGCCAGTCGTCCAAGTCTTGGCAGAGCGCGTCGAGGCCACCCTGGTGCTATCGGGTCTGGGTCTGGTCCTGGCTTTCGTGCTGAGTATTTTGTTGGGGATACTGGGGCTGCGTTGGAACTGGCTGGGACGCGTATTCCAAGCTCTCATGCTCTTTGTCCAAGCCATCCCCCCGTTCGTGTTGGCTTTGGGAGCAGTGTTATTCCTGGCTTTGGGAACCGGATGGTTTCCCGCCGGGGGCCGCACAGGCCCAGGTGCCACCTCGGCCTGGGAGTGGTCGTATCTGATTTTGCCTGCCAGCGTGCTGGCGTTAACCCAAATGCCGTGGATGCTGTTGACCTTGTGGGAACGCGCCCAAGAGAATCTGCATTCTGACTGGTGGAAAGCCGGGATTCAACGCGGGATTCCGCAAAACACCTTAATCCGCCGTTCTGTCCTGCCGTTGTCACTAGCTCCCACCATCACCATGGTGGGAATGCGCCTGCCGGAACTGATTGTCGGCGCGGTGCTGGTAGAGGAAGTGTTTTCTTGGGGTGGGCTGGCAGCCGCGCTGGTAGCTTCGGCAAAAGGATTGGATTTACCGCTGCTGACTTTCCTGACCTTGGCATCGGCGGCACTGGTAATTATCGGCAACTTGGTAGCTGATGTTTTGTATCTCTATTTCGATCCACGGGTGCGATATGAATCTTAAGTCGACCTCCCATCCTTTACTGAGAAAGGCATTTAGTCCCAGTCGGCTGGCTTTCTATGCCCTGGTGTTGCTGCTGCTCTACGCCGCAATCTTGCCGTTTTTTGCTGGCACTGATTTGCACGAGGCGGATTTGTCACAAGCACGGTTGGCTCCCAGCGCCGCACACTGGTTCGGCACTGACTTGGCGGGGCATGATTTGTTGGTGCGCGTGGCTTTGGGTCTGCGGGTCAGCATTTTCGTGGCGGCAGTCTGCGCCGTGGTTTCCACAGTAATTGGGGTACTCATCGGAGCCGTGGCAGCCTCCTGGGGCGGAAAAGTCGACTCGCTGCTGATGCGCTTTACCGACACCATCAACGCCCTGCCTCAGCTACTGTTGGGCATTGCGATTGTGGCGTTTTACCCCGGTTCCCTAGTGGCGATTATCGCGTCTATTGCCTTGGTACACTGGTCGCCGGTAGCGCGTATTGTGCGTTCAATTGCACTATCCACACGTGAATTGGAATATGTAGAGGCCGCGTATCTGGCGGGCGCGAGCCACTGGCAAGTGGCGCGCAAACACCTGCTGCCTTCGGTGTTTGGCCAGATGAAAGTCAGTGTCGTGCTGCTGTTCCCCCACGCAATTTGGCACGAATCTACCCTGTCTTTCCTAGGACTGGGGATTTCTCCCGACAAGCCTTCGCTAGGCACCCTGCTAGAGGTGGCGCGCACGGAAATCCTGATTGGCTGCTGGTGGGAACTGGTGTTTCCGGCAGGCGCCTTAGTTTCGTTGACCCTGCTCATTTTCGGGTGGGCCTCGGGTTTGGGCAAGGCTTCGCGCGGAGCAGCCGGAGAGGCAGATTCTGCAGAGTCCGACACATTAGTAGGGGATTTGAGTGTTGCCGCCTGCGACGTTGCCCGGTGTGTGCATGAGGCTCCGGCCGGGGAACCAGACGAAAATACCGCCCCACCCGCCTTGGAATTTCAAGATTTGAGCGTGACGATTCCCCGCTCTGGCTGGATTTCTGACCAGCGGATTCATGACTCGCTGACAGATACCACCGCCGCAAAGCCGACATCGACAGCCAAATCCCCCACGGAGTGCGACCTGGTTTTGGAAGACCACGTGAACCTACAGGTCAGACCCGGCGAACTGCACGCGCTGCTGGGACAATCCGGAGCGGGGAAATCGATTCTGGCGAAAACTGCCACCGGGATGCTGCCCGGAAAGATGCAGGTCAGCGGCCAAGTCAGCGTCGGCGGGATAAAACTGTATGGCAAACACTGCCCGTGGCCAGCGATTCGCGGGCATCTCATCGCGGTGGCGTCCCAATCCAGCGCCACAGCTTTTGCACCGAACCGTACCATTGGCGACCAGCTGGAGGAGGCCGTAAAGCTACTACAGCGCCGTGACTGGGCAGAGTTGCTTTCCGGACAGACAGCCGAAGGATCCGCTTCATCGGAGGTCAAAGACTCGACTTCTGCCTGGGGTTCCACGCCACTGCGAACGGCGCAAGTCTCGCCTCGGGGCGAGGCCGACGAGCCCACGACCGTGACCGAATTGTGCGAAATGACGGGCTTTCCCACGGACTCCCTCGCGGCTTATCCGCACGAGTTGTCCGGCGGTATGTTGACCCGGGCAAACTTGGCGCTGGCTTTGGCCGCCCAAGGCCTCAAAGTCGGCGTGCTAGATGCTGATATTTATGGTTTTTCCATTCCTCGGATGCTGGGGGTTGTGGAAGAGCCCACCGTGATTGACGGCATGATTGTTCCCCCGGTAGCCGCGGGCGTAAAAGTTATTTCCATCGGTATGTTTGTCCCGGAAGGACAACCGGTAGTTTGGCGCGGCCCCATGTTGCACCGCGCCCTCCAACAGTTCTTAGCCGATGTTTACTGGGGCGACCTGGATGTACTACTACTGGATCTTCCTCCCGGGACTGGAGATGTGGCGATTTCGATTTCTCAGCTGTTGCCCGGCTCCGAGATTCTGGTAGTAACTACCCCACAGGTGGCAGCGGCAGAAGTAGCCGAGCGCGCCGGGGTTATCGGCGAGCAAACCGAACGTAATTCCGCCCAGCAGCATGCCGATATTAGTGACAGTCGAGATCATGCCGCCCTGCGCGCCGCTTAAACCGAATGTCGCCTTAATGGATGTCAAGGTGAATGACAGCATCATGATGTCGATACTTTCCAGCCCCAGGCCGAAAATAGATGACCACAAAATACGATTTCGATAACTCATACATGCCTCCTAAGCAATCATTCCACACAAAACGGCGCCGTTCTCC
>QWCJ01000485.1_pt1 | contig 13684 bp, 8 predicted proteins | sample 1972501 | NCBI WGS metagenome assembly QWCJ01 (sample SAMN09866711, study PRJNA288562) | Human vaginal metagenome isolate term2_vaginal, whole genome shotgun... | isolation source: vagina | host: Homo sapiens | place: USA: California
AAATGGACGAGTTCAATATTGTTGCTTTAACTGATACCTATTCTGATCGAATTGAGCAAGCTCAACAATTATGTAAATCCAAAAAGAACATTGAACCAAAAGGATATGAAAGTGCAGACGATTTATTGCAAGATGATAATGTCGATGCCGTTTTAATCGCTTCATCATGGGAGACACATATTCCTTTGGCTATCAAGGCCATGCAGAACAATGTGGCAGTAGCACTAGAAGTAGGAGGATCTTCAGATCTACAAACTCTTTGGGATTTAGTTGATACCTATGAAAAAACCAAGACACCTTTAATGTTTATGGAGAATTGCTGTTATGGTCGATTGGAATTAATGACCCTTAATATGGTGCAGAATAATGTTTTAGGTGAAATTGTTTATGCACACGGAGCTTATGCTCATGACCTCCGTGATGAAATTACCTTTGGAAAAATTAATCGTCATTATAGATTAAATAACTACATTAAAAGGAATTCTGAAAACTATCCAACACATGAAATAGGGCCAATTGCTAAAATCTTGAATATCAATAACGGTAATAGATTTTTGAGCTTAAGCTCTCATGCATCTAAGTCTGTAGGTCTCAATAAATTCCTCGAAAATCATGATAAATCAAAACTTGAATTACCTAACAATATTAAATTCAATCAAGGTGATATTGTTAACACTCAAATTTTATGTGCCAATGGTGAACTAGTTAGCATAAAACTAGACACTACTTTACCAAGATATTATTCTAGAGAATTTTTCGTACAAGGTACTAAGGGTCTTGTAAACGAAGAGAATATGTCTGTCTTTTTAGAATCTGACATTGAGCCTGATGATCACTTTAATTGGGGCAAAAACTTCAATAATGTAGATAAATACTATGAAAAGTATGACCATCCAATCTGGAAGGAATACTTAAACAATGGAGTTCGTGCGGGTCATGATGGCATGGATTATTTAGTATTCAAAGCATTTGCAGATGCTCTTATTGAAGGCAGAGAGATGCCTATAGATGTATATGATGCGGCGACTTGGATGGCAATTACTGCACTTAGTGAGCAATCTCTAGCTACAGGATCTCAAGTTCAATACTTCCCTGATTTCACACGTGGTAAATGGATTTATGAACAAGACACTAAAATTTAATTTAATTCAATTTAATTAGAATGGTATATAAGCAATTCGGATGGTATATAAACCCTTACTACTCCCCTAAAACTTCTTCTATACGCTCTATACATTTATCATGGTCATGTTTTCTGGCGACGCATTGATATCTACCGAAGAGGAGAATTGAATGGTGGGCTTGTCTCCAAATAGAAGCCGGTAATTTAGAGCACATAACTTCTTCTACCTCTAAAACTGATGCTTCTTCTGGCACGAAATTAAATTTTTTACACACCCTATTAACGTGGGTATCTACTGCAAATGCAGGTATATCAAAACCATTGCTCAAAACAACATTGGCTGTTTTTCTGCCAACTCCAGCTAAACTTTCAAGTTCTTCTCTGGTTGCTGGAACTTCAGAATTATATTTATCCAACAAATCTTGTGACAAACTTTTTAGGTATTTAGCTTTATTTTTATATAGACCAATTGAGCTAATTAGTTTAGATATATCTTCAAGCTCTGCCGTCGCCATTGATTCAGCGTCAGGATATTTCGAAAACAATTCAGGAGTAACTTTATTTACTGCAACATCTGTAGTCTGAGCACTCAAAACTACTGCGCAAACTAGTTCAAAATTATTATTAAAATTTAGTTCAGATTCTATTTGTGGATATAACTTTATCATCGCTGAAACTATATGTTGAACTTCATTTGCAGCTAATATCTTATTTTTTGCCTTACTCATAAACTTTCCTTAAATAAATTTTCTAATTACTTTCATGATCACAAAAATTTATAATAACAGGTTATTTTGTAATTTTCCATAAAAGTGGTATTATATCGCATGAGCTTTTTACTTTATGAAATAGTAAAATGTTAAAATATTAAATAAAAGTGATATACAAGTTTAAATATATAACTTGCTGTTCAATATATTAATAATTTCACATTTGTATAAAATATGCAATTCTAGGAGTTATTATCGAACAATATCATTGAGGTGAATTTATGACATTGAGAAAGATTGCATTAAGTAAAGAAGTTATTTCTAATGCTTTTCCCATAGATAGTGACAGTATTATTGCAGTTAAGCCTAACACTATAGGTCTTGTAAATAGTACCTTTCACATAATTCTTCATGAAGATGACAAAAACATTGATAAGTATATTTTACAAAGAATAAATACTTATGCTTTTAAAAATCCAGATCAATTAATGGAAAATATTGTTAATGTAACAAACTTTATAGGCAAAAAGGCTATATCTGAAGGCAAAGACCCAAACCGTGAAACTATGAAGGTTTTAAGCACCAGAAATGGAGAAAACTACTATACTGCTGAAGATGGTTCTTGCTGGAGAATTTATTCTACTATTGAAAATACATACTGTTTAAGCCAAGTAGAAAATCCTCAACAATTTTATGAGAGTGCTAGAGCATTTGGTAATTTCCAATATTTACTAAGTGACTTTGACGCTTCCACACTACATGAGACAATTGAAAAATTCCATGATACCAGAGTAAGATATGAAAACTTCGAAAAAGCTCTCGCTGCTGATGAGCATGATCGTGCAAAAGACGTTAGCGATGAAATCAGCTTCGTCAAAGCTCATAAGGAAGATTGTTCTTATCTAATGGATAGACAGGAAGCTGGTATATTACCTCTTCGTGTAACACATAACGATACTAAGTTAAATAATGTTCTATTCGATTCCAAAACTGACGAAGCAATAACTGTTATTGATCTTGATACTGTTATGCCTGGTTTATCAGTAAATGATTTTGGTGATTCAATTCGTTTCGGAGCTAATACTGCTAGTGAAGATGAAAAAGATTTGAATAAAGTTAATTTAGATCTTGTTCTTTTCGAATCTTATACAAAGGGTTTCATTGAAACTTGTGGTGAAATCCTAACTGATGCTGAAATTGATGACCTCTACTGGGGTGCCAAAATGATGACCTTAGAATGTGGTATTCGCTTCTTGACAGACTACCTTGATGGCGACAAATACTTCTCACTCGACTACCCAGAGCAAAACTTAGATAGGGCTCGTACACAGTTTAAATTAGTCAGAGAAATTGAAGACAACGAAGAAGCTATTCGAGCTATTATTGATAAGTATCGCCCAAAGAATAACTAATCTTTGACAATCTAAAAGCACAATAAATAATAATCAAGAAATTTTAATATTAAAAAACAAGAAATTAATACAAAAAGAAAACGTCGGCCGAAGCCGACGTTTTTTGTTTGGTTGCGGAGGCGGGATTCGAACCACGCGACCTTCGGGTTATGAGCCCGACAAGCTACCAGCTGCTCCACTCCGCGATATAACACTTGAAAGATCTAAAAAAATTGGTGCTCATGGCCGGACTTGAACCGGCAAGGATCTCTCCCACAGATTTTAAGTCTGCTGCGTCTGCCAATTTCGCCACACGAGCTTAGTTCTCTCAAGTGCAAGAGCTATTCTATCAAGCAGATGAATTTTTGTCAACACCTTTACCACTAATTTTTATTAATTTTTTAATATCGTTATTTGTGCTAAATTCCAGAGGTTTTCTAATTTATTAAATTTAACATTAAGCAATGTATTTACAGGTTTTATACTCTTCTCTGATATTTTATTGAGTTTATCTTCATCAATCTCTTTATTAATCAATTCTAAATACTTATCAACCCATTTTTTATCAACAATAATTACTGCTTTATTCTGAGAGAGTCTATCCATTTCATGTAATATATCCTCCACGACAGAAATTGGGTTGATATCATTTTTCTCATTCTCTATCTTCTCTGGTTCAAGTTTATTCAAAATAACCACTTCTTTGCCTGCATCTTCAGCATAAGTTGCCTCTATCAATGATTTAATTCCGAATACATCTCCAGAGTAATAAACATCTGTATCCAACTTAATACCTGTATTTTGGATAGTTTCTTTTAACTTTGAATATGTTTCTGTAGTTTCAGATTTTTCATCAAGTAAATTAGCCTTAAATGGGAATGTTACAAAAGTCAGTTCTTTCTGTTTTAAACTTTTTCTTTGACTTTGACCATTTAGAGCTGAATATAATTTAGCAAAAGCTTCAGTATTTGCCCAAACTCTTGAGTCAGCTAAAATCATTAAGTTGCGTTTAACTGTGTTAAATAGAGTATTTAGAGGTCTTACTGATGATATAAATTTAGATATTAATTTTTCATCGGTATCTAGACTAGCCCCTGCAATAAATATAACTTCCTCAAATTCTCTACCATTACTTTCGCCAAGCAAGAAACTACTACCTTTTATCCACTGGTAAACTTTTTCTACATAATCTATATCTTTATTTTTCTTATACTCTAAATAATCTCGACTAAATTCAAGCCATTTTTGGTAGACATCATTATAGAAGAAAGCTATGCCAAGATTAGGTGAAGTCTGGTGTTTGTCAAAATACTCACAAATTGTGACCATAGCTATATCTGCACTTTGAGTGGTGAAAAGTGAATTTTCTCCTGTTTCAGTATGTAGCATCATCCAAGTTGATTGTTCCAATACCTTGTCAGGATTAGGGTTCATAGCTATAGCTGTACCTAAGAGTAAATTATCTAAACAAATTTCATTTTGTAGTGAAAATAGAGGTTCTACTATTCTATTTTGAACTCTAACTGAAAATGGTACTAACTCATTTCCTAGGGCAATAACTTTATTCTCCGAATACAATAGGTAATCTGTACTACTTGTTTTATATGATAAAACTTTTTCAGAAGCATTATACTTAGCAAGCAAGGCTCTTTGTATAGTTTTATTGAATTTATCTATAACATTCATTTGCATAAAGTCGCCTAAGAATATAGCTCTATCAGCAATATACAACGTACTTACTAGCTCATCTACTAACTCTTTCTGAGGATCTAAGCTTACCACCGTTCCTGATGATCCAATCTTAGCGTGTTCCAATAGATTCTCAAGGGTGGCTTTTGGCATAGCGATTAGAGGTATTATTAATTGCAAACTAGAGAATAAACTTTGCCAGGAGTTTATCTCATCTACCTCTTCATACTCACCATTGAGAAGTTTCTTCATTCTCTTAAGATTCTGTTTAAGTTCATTTGATCTAAGAACGAAAGTTCTATTCAATTGCATAGATCTATAGAAATTTTCATATCTAGCTTTGAAGCTTGATTCATCTTCCCAAGGAGTACTATTATGGAATCTATTAGAGTTGATATCTAAATATGTATCCCTATCTATGTAATTTCTTCCGAAATTAGATTTGTTAATCTCCTCCTGTGGACGAAGCGCATTTATAATACCCTGTTCTTCGTCTATTTGAATATCAAGCTCTGCAATTTTTGCTTCTAGACCGTGAACAGTCTTAACAAGTTCATCTTGCTGATCTTTTATATTTTGAATCTCTATTTCATTCTTTTCGAGATTCTCTTCAGCTTCTGCAAGAGCTTTGGCTTCTTCACCAATTTTCAGGAATTTATATAATAATTTTTGCCAGAAATTAACATTCTTCTCTATCTCATCCAGCTCATATTTTCTTGAGAGAAGCTTATCTTCATTTAAAAAGAGTGAATTATCCAAGTCATTTTTCTGCTCTTCTAACTTGAGCAATTTATGCTCAATATTTTCAATATGCTTTTGTATTTTTTCAACTTTTTCTAATTTATGGTTAAAAATAGATGCACTTTTATAAACTTCCTCGTTCTTTTCTAGTGCTTTTATCGCTTCCTTCTTTGAATTGAAATAATCATCTTGAACAGCTTTAAACTCTGGTAAGTAAAATTGAGGATTTTCTTTGTCAAAATAAAATCTATTATCATCCATATACTCTATAAGCAAATCTACTAGTAACTGCAAATCAGCCCTTGTCTCTACATAAACTGCAGCAGCTCCCCAAGCAGGTTTGTTCATATATGCTGTTTCTTCATTATACTTATTGATTACTTCAGTTAAATAAATTTCTTTATTACGTTGCAAATCAAAGTAGCTGGTACTGCTATTATCTACACTCAAAGATTCAGCCTCTATTATTTCTGAAACAATTGATTTTAACTTTTCTCTATCAACTCCGGTTAAAATCATATTATGCCTGCTCAAGTTGTTTGCAGGATTATAATAATTGGCTGAATTGTTTTGTGGTGGATAAGAAAATCTAGACATAGCAAATGCATCAGCAGGTTTCTTTAATTTCAAAAGATAATCTGCCTTCTCTTCAAGACTTTGCGCTATATAGTTTTCTACAATTAGACTTCTGTGACTATATCTTTGAGCATTGTATGATTTAATACTTCCGCTATCTGTATTAGAAAAATCATTAATAATCCACTGCTGACTAGCATTCGGAAGAGTCTTACGTGGCCAGGCTGACTTTGGATATGCTTTAGGATTAAGATTTTCATCCCAATAATCCAGATCATCAACGTTTAAAATATCAAATTGTCCTGTAAGACCTTTTTCAATATATTGGTAAAGCGTATCAGTTTTTTCAACCTCATTAATTGCTTTTCTTAAGAAATTAAGTTTCTGCGATTTATGTTTTTGACTAGCTAAACTATAGCCATTTATTATTGCAAATGAGCTTAAATTCAACCCATCTATTTCTTCGACTTTATCGTTGAAAATCAATCTTCCTAAACTCTTATTTAAATTCTCAAGAAGTTCTGTGGTTATTTTTGGATTGGCTCTACTTATCTCAGAATCAATTTGCTCGTTAATTGAAGCAATTTCAAATTCCAATTCATTTAAGTTCTTGTTTAGTAAAATTCTAGAAAATAAATACAAATAATTATTAATTCTAAAACTACCTTTTTTGTAATTGCCACTTTGATTGACAGAGAAGATATAGATTGAAGAATATTCTTTACTATTATCAAAGGTCTTAGCGATATCACTATCTGGGTCTAATAAAGAGTCAATTCTAGAATTACTAATCTTACCACCAAACACCATGTAAGCATCAGAGTTTCCCTCGCTATCCCATGGCAAAGCCTCTGACTCATCAGAAATAATCTCCTCTGCTCCTGGATAAACAGACTTGAATCTTTCCTTGCTATACCAAAATCCTAATACGTCTTTAATCTCATTTTTTGTCATAACTAATAATAGAAAACTAATGAACTAACTTAAAGCTTGATATTAATTTTCCTCCAGCTCTCTAATTTTATCTAATCGACGATTGTGACGACCGCCTTCATAATCCTCTTGCAAGTAAGCTTTTACAATATCCCAAGCTAAATCAGGGCCAATTGTACGAGCACCAAGACATATCACATTAGCATCGTTATGTTTTCTGGCCATTTTTGCAGAATATTCATCAGAAACTTGAGCTGCTCTAACACCTTTTAACTTATTAGCTGAAATGCAAATTCCTATACCTGTACCACAAATTAAAATTCCAGAATCTGCCTCTCCATCAATTACTTTCGCGCAAGTAGCCTTAGCAATATCTGGATAGTCTACTGATGCTTCAGAGTTTGTACCACAATCCAAGACTTTAATACCTAGTTTTTCTAATTCTTCGCTGATAAAAGCTTTCAAAGCTACTCCACTGTGATCAGATCCTATAGCCATAGATTTAATGTTCATTTTGGTCCTCTCTTCTAAGATTATAAATCCCTTAATCATTCGACAAATTTATGTTTATTTATCAAAATCAATTTTAACATATTTGAATTTATTACCATATGCTAAAAAAAGATTTCATTTTCACATAATAATATATTTAATTTTTATAAAATGATGAGCCAAAGAGTACTAACTTTTTTCTAATTGTAAACAATTACTATAAATTCACTTTAAATGAGCCTTATAAATTGTTATTCGTAGGGGTTAGATGATATAATGCTTTACAATTAGTTAATAAGTTATTTTGAAGAAGTATGCCCTTTGCTCTTCTTCTTATTTGGAGGATTAGATTTTATGAATAATCTAGGAGAAAACCATAATAATACTACTGGGGAAAAATCAACCGTCAAGTATTTAGCTTTGTTTTTGGCTATTATTTTGACATTTCTATCATTACCTTCATTAACTGTACATGCAGAGAATTATGCAAATAAAGGCGATGAAATAACTGTTGTTGCTACCTATAGGGTACGTTCAGGTCCTGGAACAAATTATGCCACCACAGGATACTTAGAATCTGGTGACAAAGTAACTGTTTTGGAAGTAACAAATGGTGGACAATATTCACTTTCATCATATACTGGAAATGTTTGGTATAAAGTTACTTTCTTGGGTGGTACTGCTTATCTTTGTCATGATACTTATCATAAGATCACATCTAAATCAACACCAAACCCTGAAACACCTATCCCTACACCTGTACCGACAGATCCATCAAATCCTGGAACTGCCCCAGGTAATGCTGCATATACTGATGCAGAATGGGAGAAGGTTCTTAACTCATTCCCACCTTCATATCACAAATCTTTGAATGCTTTGCACAATAAATATCCTTCATGGCAATTTGAACCTGAGTATCATGATTTCAGTCTAGAATATGCTGTGAATCAACAAAAATCATATGCAGGTAGAAACTTAGTCCCTGGATATTACGGAGATTATAGAGATTATAACTACAGCAGAATGTATGATGCTGGTGGTTGGTACGCAGCAAGCTGGGATACCATTGCTTTTGTCATGGATCCAAGAAACTGGCTTACAGAAAAATATGTATTTATGTTTGAAAAACTCGGTGAAGTTGATTATGTTCCTGCCGAAAGAAGACTAGAGATTATGTTTGCAGGAAACCAAGATCTTCTCAACATGATCCCAGCAATTATTCAAGCATCTAAAGATCACAGGGTTAACCCAATTTTTGTAGGTACCAGAATTTTAACGGAAGTTAGGGTTGGAAATACTATTAGCTCTTCAGCTAAAGGGACACTAAGAGCTACTCCTGAAATTATTAAAGCACTTGGAGATCCTAGCTTTAATCCAGATCTAAGTAAACCTTACTATAACGTATTTAACATTGGTGCTTATGATGGCTCCAATCCTCAGTTAAACGGTATTCTTTATGCTATGGGATATAACGTAAGTCCAGAGAGACGTGAAGCTCTCATGATTCCTTGGGATAGTCAATACAAAGCTATTTATGGTGGACTAACATTTATTTTAAGCTCTTATATTAACGCAAAACAAAATAACAACTACTACTTCAAATTCAATATGCGCTGGCCAAAGAGTCAAATTCCTTCAAGAATTGGTCATCAATATATGACAAGTGTAGTAGCACCTGTTACCGAGGCACAGGTTCAATATCAAACATATGCCAAATCAGGAACATTAAGCGAACCATCTGTGTTCCTAATTCCTGTATATCAAGATATGACAAATACTGCATATGCTGACCCTGGTAATAGATACTATGACTCTGTTCCAGTATTGCAAAGCTCAGCTCCAAATAATGGAACTAACTTATCTGAATTTGAATTAACAAAAGCTAAACCATATGCAAATGCTGGAGATAAAATGCTCCTTAAATCTGCATTCTGGTTAAGAAGTTATCCGGCAGCAGCAGATGATAATGGAATTGAAGTAATCAATCCAGGCAATAGTATCGAAATATTAGAACGTGTAGCAGGTACATATACAGAAGGCTACACTAATCAATGGTATAGAATACGTTACGGAAAAAAGGAAGGCTATATTATTGCTTATCCTCCTACACAAGAAATTACAAGCCGTAGCAATCAGCCTTCTCCAACCCCTACCCCTACTCCTAAACCAACACCTGCTCCTACACCTAAGCCAACAGCTGCCCCTACACCTAAACCAACAGCTAAACCTACGCCAACACCTACAACATCTGGTAGTTATATGTTAGGAGATGTGGACAACGATAATCAAATTACAATGATGGACTTCACTCTCATTAATTATCATATATTAGGAAGACGTAAACTTTCTCCGGAAGAATTTGTTCGTGCTGATATTGATAAAGATGGAAAAATTACAATGATGGATTTTACCCTCATTAACTATCATATTTTAGGAAGAAGAAAGATAAAACAATCTTAGAAAGAAACAAATGACATTTTCAAAAAATAAAATTAATAATATTAATAAAATAATTATTACTTCTATATTAGTGTTTCTTCTAGCTATTGGTTTAAGTGATGTCAACCTAAATGCACAGTCCGCTGTAGTAGACTTAAAGCCTAAAACAGAAGAAAATTCAAATAGTGTAGTAATTGAAGTTTACGGGAGAACTGCGGTATATTCATCTGGATATTCGATAAGAATAAATTATAATAATGAAGCTTTTGAATATTTAGATACTGAGTTTGTAGATTATTCTGGCTTAAATACAACAGCAAAAGTTGTTGAACCAGGGATATTAGAAATTAGTGCACAGAATGGGTCAATACCATTTGATGAAAATCTTTTGGCAAAGGTAAATTTAAGAGCTATAGACCCAGGAGTTGCTACTATTTTAATTTCAAATTCTAGTTTTTTTGATGCTTATGGAAATAGAATTCCAGGAACAATGCTGAAATACTATCAAGTAGAAACTAATTTCACTAGTTCTAATAACAATTCTGGAAATAATGATTCCACTGTCCAAAGCGAACAAAACCTAGGGACTGTTGGAACCACTAGCAAGATTGATTTAGATTCCACTAGTAGCTCATCTTCGGAATCAAGTGCTACTCATACATCAACAACCACAGTAGAGACAAAAGAAACTACAACTGAAGAATCTACATTAAATGTGGAAATTCCCAAAGATTCTAGTGAATCTGCAACTGATTATTCAAATATTTTCAAACCAATTCTTACAGTTACTATTATAATAATACTTGCTTTACTAGCAATTTTTGCAATTAATAGACTACTAAAGAATAAAAGAAAGGATTAATTATGAAAACAAATACAATAAACAAAACAAAAGCGCTTTTTCTAACTATATTAATGTTAATGTCTATTTTAATCATTAGTATTAAAGTTAATGCAGCAGATGGAACAGCTAGCCTCAGCGCTGATCAAGTAGCGCCTAACCAGACTGTAACCTTAACTTTGACTATTTCAGGAGCCGATTTTGCCAGCGCTGGAATAAGCATTGCTGGTGTTGAAAATGCAACATTAGTTTCTGGTCCTAATTCTAATGTATATCAACAAGGCAGTTCTTTTAATATTACTACTGATTTAGCAAATAATTCTTCAACTTCACATACTTATGTTGTAAACTTCAGCTATTCTTCAGAAGGTGCTAAACCTATTAATATATCTTATGACTTAATTAGTGCTGACCTAAACAGGACTGTTTTAAACAGAGCCTTTACAGTCAACGTAGTCGCTCCTGCACCAACACCAACTCCAGTACCTACCCCAGCGCCAACACCTAAACCAACTACTAAAGCTACTACTAGAGCTACTACTAAGAGTACAACTCAAACAAAACCAACTACCAAATCAACTAGTACTAAGTCACAAGATAGCAACGATAAAAACTACAGAGACATTAACAAAAAAATGATCTTAACTTCAGATTTAGATATCCGTTCAGATGCAAGTCTATCAAGTACATACCTAGGTTCCTATGATAAAGGTACCGTAGTTGATGTAATCGGCATAACAGATAATGGCTGGTATGTAATCAACTACAACGGCAAAACTGCCTACTTAGCTGGATCATATTTGGAAGATTATAGTGCTCCAAGTAGCACTAAAGCTGACGAGGAAGAGTCTAATTCTGAGGAAACAACTACAACATCTAAAAATGATGATGCATCAAAAACAAGCACTACAAACAAGGATGATAAAGCAGATAAAACTAAAAAGACTGAAAAATCTAACACCGAAAAAACTAGCACAGATAAAGACAGTCCTGCTCTAATAAATAACAATGATTCATATATGAATGCTGGAAATAGCAACAAGTCATTGTTTGCTAAATTAGATCCAACAATGTTAGTTATCTTTGGTTTATTACTATTGCTTATTATTCTCTTAATTGTTTATTACATTTTAAAAAGAAGAATTCTAGCTGATGAAGAACAAGAAGAATTTGAAGAACTACCAGGAGATAATAACGAGGCAATTTATGCAAACAAATCCTCTGATATAGAAGTTTCTAGAGTAGATGATTCTGAAAGTTCTGAAAAATAGAACTAAAGATTAACAAAGAAATATAGTAAAAAACAATAAAAGCTCTAACCATTTGCAGTAAGCACTTGATTAGAGCTTTTCATTTCTTTATTAAATTTATTAATCTAGATCGCCTTTTATTCCTAAAGTTTTCTTATAAATATATTTCATACCTTCTAAGGTTAAATTAGGATCATACAAATCAATTATGTCGAGCTTCTCTACAAATTTATCTGATATTCCACCAGTAGCTATGACTAGAGGATCAATCTTAAGTGTCTTAATTTGCTCCTCTACTATATGCTTAACTGCTCCAAGATAACCATGCATAATACCGACTTGCATGCCTTCAACTGTATTAGATGCCAAAATCGAATCTGGAATTACTAACTCTACATCTGGTAACTTAGCTGTTCCTGTAAATAGAGCATCAGCAGCTAATTTAAGACCTGGCATAATTATTGTATATTTAAAATTACCGTCTCTATCAACATAGTCAAAAGTTGTTGCAGTACCAAAATCAATAATAATACAATCTTTTTTGTACTTCATGTGAGCAGCAGCTACATTTACTAGTCTATCTGCACCAACCTCCTTAGGATTGTCTGTTGCTATATTAATTCCTGTTTTAACCCCTGGTCCTATAATGACAGGAGTTATAGCGAAGAATTTCTCCAAAGTCATTTTTAGGTTTTCTGTAAGATGAGGAACAACACTACTTAACACTGCACCTTTTATTTCACTAGCATCCACTGAGCATGACCTCAATAGGTCCAAGATAAGTAATCCTAGCTCATCAGCAGTTCTATCATTTTTACTATTCAGTCTAAATGTATCCAGAACCTCTTCACCTTTATAAATACCTAAGAAAATATTAGTATTTCCAACATCAATAGCTAATAACATTTAATTTTCCCCTTACTCACCCTTTTTATTCTTGAATATACTCAGGACTTTGTCTAAAACTTTGTCAGAAACTTTAGCTTTACTCATGATCTCTAGTTGTTCTAAAGAATCTTTAGCTATCAGAGTTACTATATTAGTATCGGTTCCAAATCCAGCACCTTGTTCATTTAAAGAGTTTGCAACTATTAGATCTAGACCTTTCTTCTCTAACTTATCTTTTGCATTTTCGATTAAATTTTCAGTCTCCATTGCGAAACCACAGAGAACAGTTCCAGCTTCTGCATGCTCACCTGCCCATGCTAAAATATCCGGATTTTTCTCAAGTTCAAGGATAAGGCTTTCATCATTTTTCTTAATCTTGCTCTCACTAAAATTCTTGACTCTATAATCACTTACAGCAGCTGTCATAATAAGAGTATCTGCGCTTGATAAATTACGTTGGATAGCTTGGAACATATCTTCAGCGCTTTTTACTTTAAGAACATTAATTCCTCCCGGAGTTTCCAAATTTACTGGTCCAGAAACTAAAGTTACATCTGCTCCTCTACTCTTGGCTACTTTTGCCATTGCATAGCCCATTTTCCCACTTGAGT
>QWCJ01001701.1_pt1 | contig 13648 bp, 9 predicted proteins | sample 1972501 | NCBI WGS metagenome assembly QWCJ01 (sample SAMN09866711, study PRJNA288562) | Human vaginal metagenome isolate term2_vaginal, whole genome shotgun... | isolation source: vagina | host: Homo sapiens | place: USA: California
GCATAGACCGTACCGAAGTTGCGGAAAAAAGATATCATATCTCAGTCTCTCTTATGTATGGAAGCGGGTACCTCACCCTCGGATCCGCTCACCAGATGATGGGTGAGCGATCCTCCGGCAAAGCCCATCACAAAGCTACCAAATTCTTTGACTTCACAGCCCCATCCCGCACAAAAAAAGGCTCCCCACCCTGAGAGTCAGAGTGGGGAGCCCATCACGCTTTAGTTAGGAGTAAGTAGACCTATCAGAAGGTATAGGTGGCACCCGCAACGAAGTGGATCGGTGCGGCGGGGAATTGTCTCAGGTCCTGACCGCGACTTACCTCCTTGCCGGTCTTATCCAGCAGGCTGTAGGCATCGTAGATGTAACCGTAGGTGGAGTAGCTGCTGCTGAAGAGGTTGAGCAGCTGTAGGCTCAGGTCGAGGGAGCGGTGGCTCTTCAGATCGATCCCGTACTTAGCCATCAGGCTGCCGGTGTAGTAGCCCGGGAGGCGATGTCCCTCATATCCACTATTGTCTACGTAGCGTGCGCCAACGTAGGTGCCGGAGAAGTCGATGTAGAGATTGTCAAGAGGCATCCAGGTGAGGGCGTGGTTGGCAATGACGGAGGGGCTGTTGGCAATGGGTGTCTCGTCCATCTTGTAGTCCTTCAGGCGTGCCCACTCCCAAGAGGCGTCGTAGACGCTCTCAGAGTAGGTGTAGTCGAGGATCCGATTGCGGGAGAGGGTCGCATTGGCAGAGAGGCGTAGCTGCTTGATGATCTGCCAGTCGAAGCCCATCTCCACACCGGCGCGGTAGCTCTTGGGGACATTGACCATCAGCAGCTCACCCACGTCGCTGAGCTTGCCGTTGGGGACGATTTGGTCCTTATAGTGCATGAAGTAGCCGTTTACGAAGAGACTTACCGGACCCCAGGTCTGCTCGGTGCCGATCTCGAGGTCGCCCATGTACTCGGGGCGGGGGAGGATCTCATTTCCCTTGTCATCGTACTCACGACTCTCGGTGAACATCTTGCGATTGGGCTCCTTGGCTGCGGTCGTGTAGGAGATGTAGTAGGAGTGGTTGCGTGAGGGGTGGAAGTTGAGTCCAACCTTGGGGAGGACAAAGTGGTAGGTGGGAGCGTTGGCGCCCTCGAAGTTGAGGACATCCATCTTGCCGGTCTTATCGGACTTCTTGTCGGAGAGTCCGTGCATGGTGGTGCGGGAGTAGCGGTACATCACGTCACCATAGGCGAGGAGATGGTCGGTGATATTCCACTCGCCCTTGAGGTAGGTGGCGATGCCGGTGACGGCGGAGGAGTTGCGGTAGTACTCTGAATTGGGGTAGAAGGGACCAAACTCAGTCATCGTCCCCTTTGCGATCCCGTCGACCCAGGGGAGGATGCCATAGTGATCGCCCCAGTAGTGATTTCCGGAGAGACCAAAGTTGATACGTCCCTTCTCACCAGTCCACATAGCGTTGAAGATCCCGCCGGCGAAATGGTTGTCGAGGTACTTCTCTCGCACAAGGTCAGCCTTTGTCTTGTTGCTCATCGGGACGACGAAGTACTCCCGGAGCTTTCGCTCATTCTTATACTCACGGGTAAATCCCTTACCACGAGTATAGTGGAGGGTCACATCGTAGCTGAAGTTGTCCGTTGGCTGATGCTTGAGGATTGCATAGGTGTGGCTCTGGCGGTAGTTGTCGGTCTGGTCGGGGTAGAAGAGCTGCTTGGAGAGCTCTTTCTCGCCCTTATTCATCAGCCCGTCCGGATTGTAGCGACGACCATAAGCGTCTATCATGGACTGATTGGCTCCTGTCCACGCGACTTGAGTATGCTGGTCACCAAGATTGTGGATCAGCTGGAGGGAGTAATTTTCGCCCCCCTTGTAGGCCTGGAGGAGGTAGGAGAATCCCTTGTTTCCGCTACGATCCCGATATCCATTGCCGGACGTGCGGGAGAGGAACCCACCGAAGCGCCAGTTGCCCGCCAGAGCTCCTGTAGTGAGGTGCACCATATCGCGGCGCATGCCGTAGGAGCCCCAGTAGGTGGAGACGCTACCACCCGCCTCAGCCTCGGGGATGGCGATGCGCATATCCATCGTCGCACCGAAGGCTCCGGCACCGAAGGTGGACGACCCGGCACCACGGACGATGACGATATCGGAGAGACGGCTGCCGAAGTCGGGCATATTGGCCCAGAAGACCGCCTGACTCTCGGAGTCATTGACCGGGACGCCATTGACGGTGATATTGACACGCGAGGGGTCGACACCACGGATGGAGAAGCCGGTGTAGCCGCCCATCGTGCCGGCATCCTGAGTGATCAGGAGGGAGGGGGTGCCGCGGAGGAGCGTAGGCACGTCCCATGCCGTGGTATGGAGCTTCAGCTCGGGGAGCTTGATCGTCTGCTTGGTGACCGGGGTGAGCTGTCCGGGGCGGATGCCGAGGACCTCCACGGCATCCAGGTCGTACTCCTGAGAGACATCCTGGGCGCTGGCGCTGAGGAGGAGAGCTCCGCTGAGAGCTCCGACAGACAGAAGTCTGGTGATAAGATTTTTCATGTATCTGCTCTATATAAAGATGATAAAGTAAGTGTCGCACTTGGGCACTAAGCCCACAGGGTGTGGGCGAGCAGATCTGGATGATTGGGGACTACCTACACGGAGGCAGTCGGTATCACGCACTTTCCTACGTCGGAATGATCCGGACAGGTTCGGAGGGTCTGCTCTCAGCCTGCCCCTTGCGGACAGGCACCCCTAGGCGAAGGCAACGAGACTTCTCTCATTGCGGGTGCAAAGGTAGTTATATTTTCCTAAAGCCCCTCTTCTGATCGAGGTAAATCAGGAAAGTGGTAAATTTACACCTCAATGACTCATCTACATAATAAGATAAGAAACACAGTATGAAGAAGTCTCTACTCCTGCTCCTCTCTGCCGGGCTGCTGGCAGCCGGCACTATCGCCTGCACTAAGGAGGGTACCGCTCCCCGCCTTAGGGGAAGCAACCTCCCCCAGAGCCTCGAGGGGCAGTACGTTACGCTCATCAATGCTGCCGGTGAGCGGATCGACTCCGCCCAGGTCTCTGCCGGAGCCTTTGAGCTCGTCCTCCCCGACACCGTTTCCCTCGCTCGGTATGACCTCCAGCTGGGGGACCGCGCCATCGGCTACTTCTCCGAGAAGGGGACCTCGACGATCGTCCCCGACAGCGTCAGCCAGAGCTACACCTACGATGAGACCTCCACGCCAATGAATCGCCAGCTGGCGACCCTCACAGAGGAGTACAATAGCGCTTACGGAGACTACGCTCGCGAGAGCATCGCCCTCCAGGAGGCGTACAAGGCTGCCGGGAATAAGGTGACCCCGGAGATCTCCGAGAAGGGGACCGAGATCTCGGACCGCTTCTCCTCACGGGTGGCAGAGATTGCCCGTAAGTGCTTTGAGCAAAATAAGGATAACGAGCTGGGGCGGATGGCGCTCTCCCTCTATCCCACCTCCGATGCTAAGGGCTTCGTCGAGCTCTACGAGTCGGCGGGTGACTTGGTAAAGGAGGACCCGGACCTGAAGAAGCTCTATGAGCTGCAGCTGGCGGAGCAGAAGACCAGCGCCGGTCAGCCCTACGTCGATGTGACGATGACTGACGAGACCGGCAAGGAGATCCGTGTGAGCGAGCTGCGGGAGGAGGGCAAGTACCTCCTCATCGACGTATGGGCCTCATGGTGTGGTCCCTGCCGTGCCGCCATGCCTCACCTCGCTGAGATTGCAAAGGGCCATCCCTCTACGATCAAGGTGGTGAGCATCGGTGGTATCAATGAGACCTTTGAGGCAAATACGCAGGCTCGTAAGGAGCTCGGCATGACCTGGACCACTATCTTTGACTCCACGAGCGCCTTTGCCGATGCCTACGGCATCCAGGCTATCCCGACCATGATCCTGATCAATCCCGAGGGGACCATAGAGCTTAAGACGAATGACGCCAACGAGATGAGCACCAAGATCGCCGATCTCGGTCTCTGACCCTTTCTTTTCCTCACACAGATAGCGATGGGCGTGCCGTCTCCACGGAGGCAGCACGTCCATCGCTCGGTTTTTTCCCTCCCCCCTGTCAGCCGCATGCGATGGCGGATGATTCACCAAGAATTTATTAAATTTGTGGGGTAAGAAAGAGATCAATACACTAATAAAACCCTATAGCTATGGCAAAGATCCAAGACTACAACTTCGGCGGGAAGCGCGTCTTCGTGCGCGTTGACTTTAATGTCCCTCTGGACGAAAATCTCCAGATCACGGACGACACCCGCATCCGTGCCGCTCTCCCGACCCTCAAGAAGATCCTCGGTGACGGAGGTCGCCTCATCATCGCTTCCCACCTCGGCCGTCCCAAGACAGGCGCCGACCCCAAGCTCTCCATGAAGAACATCCTCTCTCACGTCTCTGAGCTGCTCGGTGTGGACGTGAAGCTCGCTCCCGACTGCGTCGGTGAGGAGACGAAGCGGATGGCGATGGAGCTCAAGGATGGTGAGGCGCTCCTCCTGGAGAACCTTCGCTTCCACGCAGAGGAGCAGGGCAAGCCGATGGGCCTCCCCAAGGACGCCTCCGAGGAGGAGACCGCTGCCGCCAAGAAGGCTGTCAAGGCGAGCCAAAAGGGATTTGTCAAGGAGCTGGCAGACCTCGCCGAGGTGTACGTGAACGATGCCTTCGGCACCGCCCACCGCGCTCACGCCTCCACGGCACTGATCGCTGAGTACTTCGATGCTGATCACAAGATGTTTGGCTACCTGATGCAGAAGGAGGTGAATGCGGTCAATGAGATCCTGAATAACGCCAAGCACCCCTTCACCGCCATCCTCGGTGGCTCCAAGGTCTCCACAAAGATCGACGTGATCATGAATCTCCTCGGCAAGGTGGACAACCTGATCCTCACGGGCGGTATGACCTACACCTTCATGAAGTCTCGTGGCGGTAGTGTCGACTGTGTCGCAGGCACCGACTTTGCCCCCGATGCAGATAGTAAGGTGGTCCCCTGCAACGACATCCCGGATGATCGCGAGGGGCTGGACATCGGTCCCAAGACGATCGAGCTCTTCCGTGAGGTGATCCTTCAGTCGAAGACGATCCTGTGGAATGGTCCTGCGGGAGTCTTCGAGTTCGATAAGTTTGGCAAGGGCACCGAGGCGGTCGCCAAGGCGGTTGCCGAGGCGACGAAGGGCGGTGCCTACTCGCTCGTCGGCGGTGGTGACTCCGTAGCGGCGATCAATAAGTACCACCTCGCTGACCAGGTGAGCTACGTCTCCACCGGTGGTGGCGCGCTCATCGAGGCGATCGAGGGCAAGACGCTGCCCGGCATCGCAGCGATCGAGAAGTAAAGGTCCACTATTTGAGAATGTTGCACGAAGTGCCATTCTCGCACATTTGTTTCAAATGTGCTGAGACTTTGCACGAAGGATGAGGTGCAAGGCGCTGAGGATGAGGTCGAAGGGAGCGTACTCACGTACGTGACCGAGACCGAATTCCGAAAGCAACGCAGCAGATCGCCTTCGTGCAACAGTCTCTTCCGGGTAAAAAGACGAGCACGCCTGTCGGGGTGCTCTTCCTGCCGACCTCCTTAGGGTCATCGGACAGGGGCGCATGTGAAGACCGCTACATAGGAGACTCTCCCGCATCCGAAAGATGCCCGCTCCATAGCCACCGGTCGAGGGGCGTAGCCCCGAAGACCCGTGGATCAAGTATCGCAAAATAACCCAGCGACCCCGCTAGGGTGTCGCACTGATTGCCTGACTGGTAAGTGCGACACCCTAGCGGGGTCGTGCATCTTAAAGATCGTCTTCTTACCCGGGGTCTTCGGCACTTCGTGCCTCGACCGCCGGGCTAAACAGCGATGATCCCTCCGAGGCTACGCCCCTGCGGGATCGACAGGCGGGAGCATCAGGAGAGGAACCTCTCGACGAGATGACACAGCGACTGATTATCACTTCTTAGCTGTGAAACTCAAATGCGTCAGCCCTTATGCGCTGGTGCCTTACGGGGAGAGGGAAATTTCTTTTACCGATATTAGGCGCGACTAATACCGATATTAGATGAGCCTAATATCGGTATTAGATTAATCTAATATCGGTATTAGTCTGGATGCTGATTATCTGACGCTTGACGAGGGGTCTTCCTTACAGCTCCATACGGCTGCGCTGCTTGGAGGCGTGCGCCTTGCGGTCCGCCTCCGTGGGGTGAAATGCAGACCTCGTCGCCATCTGCTCCACCAGTTTGCGGTCGTCGCCACTGAGCCGTGAGGGGATGTGGACCTGGATTGAGATCAGCTCGTCCCCCCTCCGGGCGTCATCGACGGAGGGTAGTCCCTTATTCCGCAGTCGCAGGATCTCACCGGGCTGGGTCCCCGGCTTGATCGTCACCTTGACATCCCCCTCGAGGGTCGGCACGATCACCTTGCCACCGAGGATCGCCTCATCGATCGGCAGGAGGAGGCTGTAGAGCAGGTCGCTGCCGTGGCGCACGAAGCGCTCATCGGAGCGGACGGCAAACTCGACGATCAGGTCGCCACTCACACCATCATTGGGGCCCGCATTGCCCCCACCGCGGACGCGCATCTGCATGCCGTCCTCGACACCGGCGGGGACGCGGATCTCCTGTACCTCCTCGCCCGACTTTACCCCCTGGCCGGCACAGTGGGAGCACTTCTTACGGATCTCCTTGCCGGTGCCGTGGCACGTAGGGCAGACGCTCTGGGTCTGCATCTGACCGAAGAAGGACTCCTGGGTGCGGATCACGGTGCCCGATCCGTGGCAGGTGGGGCAGGTGACGACGTCGCTCGGGCTCTCGGCTCCGGAGCCGTGGCAGTGCTCGCAGGGGACCTGCTTCTTGATCTTAAGCTTCTTCGTCGTCCCCTTGAGCACCTCATCGAGGGTCAGGTGGACCCTTATGCGCAGGTCGGATCCGCGCATCTGACGACTGTAGGCACCGCCGCCTCCACCGAAGCCACCGAAACCACCGAAGCCACCGAAGCCACCGAAGCCGCCAAAGAGATCGCCAAACTGGCTGAAGATGTCCTCCATAGACATACCTCCGCCACTGAAGCCGCCCGCCCCGGCAGCACCATCGACACCGGCGTGGCCAAACTGGTCATACCGCTGGCGCTTCTCCGGGTCACTCAGGACACTATACGCCTCGGCGGCCTCCTTAAACTTCTCCTCGGCACTCTTGTCGCCCGGATTGCGGTCCGGGTGGTACTTGAGGGCAGTCTTGCGGTACGCCTTCTTGATTTCATCGGCTGAGGCCTCCTTGGTGAGCCCCAGTATCTCGTAGTAATCTCTCTTCGTCGCCATATCTCTTACTTACCGACCACCACTTTAGGATGGCGGATCACCTTGTCATTGAGCACATAGCCCTTGAGGACGCAGTCGATGATCTTCCCCTTCTGCTCCTCCGTGCCGTCGCTTATGGCGACAGCCTCGTGCAGCTCGGGGTCAAAGTCGATGCCCTGTACCTCCATCTCGTGCACGCCCTCGGAGCGGAGGGCGCTGATAAACTTATCCCTCACCAGCAGCACGCCCTCCTTCACCGCATCGACATCCGTTGCCTGGTCCATGCTCTCGATGGCGCGGTCAAAGTCATCCAGCACGTCGAGCATCGTCACCACGGTCCGCTCGGCGCCGTACTTCATGAGGTCCGACTTCTCCCGGAGGGTGCGCTTCTTGTAGTTATCAAACTCCGCCCTCAGTCGCAGGTAGCTGTCCTGCAGCTCGGCGTACTTGTCGAGCAGATCGTCTACCCTCGACTCCTCCTCGCCCTTGGACTCCGGGGCGGGGGTCTCATCGTCTGTCGGGGTGGTCTCCTGCTGCTCCTGCTGCTCTACCTTCTCCTCCGGATCCTTCCGGTGGGGGTCATTCTTATGCTTCTTATTCTCCTTCATATCTCGATAAAATACTATTGTCTCTTACGTGACCGCACACAAGAGGGGCGGTCGGCATCCTTTGATATGCAAAAAGGGTACCAGACTGCCCGACTATCTCCTACTCTGAGACCTTTGCAGAATACCCCATCTGCGGCGTCACTTTCGAGATTCGGGCTTGGTCATGTGCGTAAGCACACTCCCTTCGCCCTCACTCTCAGTTCCTTGCATCTGTGGTATCGCTGTCAGTTACGACCGGTGTGACCGAAGCCACCCTCGCCCCTGTCAGTGTCGTCGAGTTGCTCGGTCTCGACCCACTCCACCTGCTCGTAGCGCGCCAGGACCATCTGGCAGATCCGCTCTCCCGGCTCGATCGTGAAGGGCTCACGGGAGAGGTTGATCAGCGCCACACGGATCTCTCCGCGGTAGTCGCTGTCGATGGTGCCGGGGGTATTGAGTACCGTGATGCCGTGCTTCATCGCGAGTCCGCTACGGGGGCGTATCTGCACCTCGTACCCCGCCGGGATGGCGAAGTAGAGTCCGGTCGGGATCAGCGCCCGATCAAGTGGCTCCAGCGTCACCGGCTCCTCGAGAGCGGCGCGGAGGTCAAGCCCCGCTGAGCCGGCGGTGGCGTGGGTGGGGAGCGGGTGTCCGCTCTTATTCACTATCCGAATGGTCGTAGACATAGGTAAAAAGAGGTGTGAGTGGGGTCAGAGGTGGAGTCCATTATTCTTGATCGCCCGCTGCAGTCGCTCCCGGAAGCGCCGCTCCTGCTTGGGTGAGAGGCTCACCTCGATCGGGAGGTAGAGGATCCGGCTGCGCTCCTCTGGCGTGAGGTGGTCAGCGTGGCTCAGGAGCCGCATCCCATCCTTCTCCGTGGTGATGAGGTAGCAGTCCGGCTCCTGGATCAGCTCCATGAGCTCCTCCAGGTCATCCTCGTCGTAGCTGTGGTGGTCGTCGTAGACGATCAGCTCCTCCGTCTCCGGGTAGAGCTCCCGTACCTTGTCGAAGAAGTGCTCCGGATCGGCGATGCCTGCGACAGCGGAGACGCGTGACTCCGGGGTCGGGGCCGGGCCGGGCTGATCGGTGTCAAAGAGAGGAGTCACTGCGCCATACACGGGACGGCTGAAGTAGACATCCTGGTAGTCCTTGAGCGGAAGCTCGCCCATCATCATCCTTAGGTCGATCGGCTTGCAGTCGTCAGGGGTATGTGTGACGATGATAGACTCCGCCCGATCCGTAGAGGAGGGGTCGTCGCGAAGGGTCCCGTAGGGCATGAAGCTGTCGCGCGTGAAGGGGTTGTCGTAGGCTGTGAGGACGATGCTGTAGGCGGGGATCACCGCCCGGTGCTGAAATCCGTCGTCCATCACCACCACCTCGGGGCGTAGCTCCTCCGGCATCTGTTCGAGGGTCTGCAGGGCTCGCTTCCGATCGCCATCCACATAGACAATGACCTCGGGGAACTTCCGCTTGATCTGGAGCGGCTCATCCCCCACCATGGAGGCATCATCGTCTACGGAGACCACCGCAGGACCCTTGCCGGAGCGGCCATAGCCCCGCGTCAGCACGGCGATCCGATACTCGTCGCAGAGCATCCGGATCACCCGCTCGACGTGCGGTGTCTTGCCGGTGCCCCCCACAGCGACGTTGCCGATGCAGACGACCGGGATAGAGGACTTATACCCCTTGAGCATACCCTCATCGTAGAGGAAGTTGCGCACTCCCACGCCCCACCCATAGAGTAGGGCAGGAACCTTGAGTAGAATATTGCGGCTTCCGATCCTCACGATGAGCGATGCTTCTACTTATCCTTACCGTAGCAGTGACGGCAGCAGGCTGCTCTCCCGGGGCTTGCTGATCCAGAGACCCTCCTGCAGCTCGTAGGGCACCTGAGCTCGGACACCTACCTGGCTGTCCAGCATCCGGGCGGCGTACTCCATCAGGCGGTCCTCCCGGCTGGCGGTCATCATCCGTAGGCGGGTCTCTAAGCTGGTGCCGAAGAGCGACTCCCAGAAGTCCTCCTTCTCCACCATATCGACCACCTTGTAGTCATCGAGGTCGGCGAGGCGGGCTGCCTCCTGGATGGCCGTCTCGAGCGTGCCGAGCTTATCGACAAGACCGAGCCGCAGGGCATCCTGCCCGAGCCATACACGACCCTGACCGATCGAGTCGACCTGCTCCTTCGTCATCCCGCGCCCCTCAGAGACGCGGGTGAGGAATTGATCGTACCCCTCCTCCACATACTTCTGCATCAGCGCCTGCTCCTCGGGACGCATCTCTCGCGTGGCGTCCCCGAAGTCTGACATCTTATTCGTCTTGACGGTGTCAAAGGTGAGTGCCAACTTATCAGCCGTGCCCTTGAAGGTAGGGAACATCCCGAAGATGCCGATCGAGCCGGTCAGCGTGTAGGGACCGGCGATGATCTCGCTCGCATTGGACGAGATGTAGTACCCGCCCGAGGCGGCCATGCCTCCCATGGAGACGACGATCGGCTTCTGCTCCTTGAGCCGGATCACCTCGCGGCAGATCAGCTCGGACTGTGCGGCGGAGCCACCGCCGGAGTTGACGCGCAGGACGACCGCATCGATGTCATCGTCATCGGCGATCTCGTGGAGCTTGTCAGCGATGCGCTGGTCGATCAGCTTAGACTGCGTCGCGAAGGGGTTGTCGCCGGCCGGACGGCCATCCACGATATTGCCCTCGGCGTAGACTACGGCGATCTTATTGATCGACTTGACCGGCTTGCGTGCATTGAGCACAAGATTAGCCCGCACCTCGTCCAGCTCGTCCGCATACTCATCCTCGTAGATCTTGGAGGCGAGCACCTGCTCGATGTCGGTCTCGTAGACGAGCGAGTCGACCAGTCCGTATACTAAGGCGGTGTCGATGCGGCTCATGAAGAGTCCCTCATCGGCATAGCGGTGGAAGACCGCCTCATCGATCCCACGTGCCTCGGCCATCTCGCTCACCGTCCCCTGCCAGAGACCGTCTAAGAAAGTCTGCGTCTGGAGCCTATTGGCCTCACTCATGTGGTCGAGCATGTAGGGCTCGACGGCGCTCTTGAAGGTACCGACCTTGAAGATCTGAAACTTCACCCCGAGCTTCTGCAGGAGGCCGGTGTAGAAGGGGATCTGCGAGCTCAGCCCCGACAGCGCAATCATCGCCTCCGGTCCGGCGTAGATCTGATCTGCCACGGAGGAGATGTAGTAATTGCCGAGGGTAAAGGCCTTCCCGTACGCATAGATCGGCTTGCCTCCCTCCTTGAAGCGCAGCAGCGCATCACGGATCGCCTGGGCGGTGTCAAAGCTCATGAAGCACTGGTCCAACCTCAGCACGATGGCATCCACCTTGGGGCTGGTCCGTGCCTCCTCAATGGCGCGGACGATCTCCGGGAGGGTGTAGCTCTTCTGGTCACCATCACCGCCGAAAGCACGGAACGAGCTGAAGGCATCGTCCGTGGAGGTGTCTGCTATCTCGCCCACAGGGTCGAGCAACAGGACGCTGCCGGAGGAGAGGGTGGTCTCCGTCTTGGTTTTGTTGCTCTTGATCAGGTCGGTGATCCCACCGATCATCGCCCCGAAGATCAGCATCGAGAGGATGATGACTACCACATTGGCCAGCACAAATCCCAGACAGGATGCGCCCACCATTTTGAGAAAATCTTTCATTGCCGAAGTTGTATGTTGTCTTTGATTTCTATGCCGGATGATACTCCCTCCACCCTCACCCACAAACTTACCAATCTTTATGAAATGATAGAAATGCAGCACCTATGGAGAATGTTGCACGAAGTGCCATTCTCGCACATTTGTTTCAAATGTGCTGAGACTTTGTACGGAGGATGAGATGCAAGGCGCTGAGGATGAGGTTGAAGGGAGCGTACTCACGTACGTGACCGAGACCGAATTCCGAAAGCAACGCAGCAGATCGCCTTCGTGCAACAGTTTATTTGATGAGTGTAAGTCATACCGAGGGCACCTTCGATATGCTCGCCAAGACGATGGCGGGTCTGGAGGATATCCTCTGTAAAGAGCTGGAAGCCCTGGGCGCATCTGATATTAAGCCTGGGCGACGAATGGTTGCTTTTAAGGGCGATAAGCGCCTTCTCTACAAAGCCAATGTCCACCTGCGCACCGCTCTGAGGGTGCTGGTCCCGATTGATCAATTTGAGGCTACGAATGCGGACGAGCTCTATGAGCATCTGCATAATGATGTGAACTGGGGGGACTTCCTGGAGCCCAATAGCTCTTTCGCCTTTGATACGGTGGTCTACTCGGATGTCTTCACCCACAGTAAGTTTGTTGCTTACCGCGCTAAGGATGCGGTGTCGGACTTCTTCCGGGAGCATGCCGATCGTCGCCCCAATGTGGCTGTCTCGGATCCGGACGTGCGCTTTCACGTCCATATCGCTGACACGGTGGTGACGCTGGCGCTCGACTCCTCCGGTGAGTCGCTCCATAAGCGGGGCTACCGGGTGGCGCAGGGACCGGCACCGATCAGTGAGGTGCTGGCAGCGGGGATCCTGATGCGTGCCGGATGGGATGACAGCTGTGTGCTCCTCGACCCGATGTGTGGCTCGGGGACCTTCCCGACCGAGGCGGCGCTGATGGCGGCCCACGTGCCACCGGGTATCTTCAGGGATCACTTTGCCTTTGAGCGGTGGCTCGACTTTGATCGCACTCTTCTGGATGAAGTGCTTGAGGAGTGGGACGAGGTGGAGCCGAAGCATAAGATCTATGGATCGGACATCAACCCAAAGGCGATCGCTATCGCTCGGGCGAATATCCAGCGTGCCGGCGTGCAGAAGTACATTGACCTCAATGTCTGCCCTATTGATGCCTATACGCTCGACAACCGACCTGCTGATACAGGACTTATCGTGATGAATCCGCCGTATGGGGAGCGTATGCGCCCTGAGTCGGTCGAGGGGCTGTATGGCTCTATCGGCTCGACGCTTAAGCACGCCTTCTCGGGCTGGAAGGCGTGGATCATCTCCTCGGGTCAGGAGGGCTTTGACGCCGTGGGGCTGAAGCAGTATGTAAGGCAGGAGCTGTACAACGGATCGATCCCGTGTGAGCTGCGTGGCTACGAGCTCTTTGCCGGTAAGCGTGACGAGCATCTCCAGGAGCTGTCAGATGCGGGTGAGCTGACGCCGGTAGAGGAGCGTGGCTCATTCTACAGAGAGCAGGAGGACTTCCGTCGGTCGATGACTGGTTACCGTAAGGATGATCAGACCTTTGACAGCGACCGGGAGCGTCGTCCGCACAGGAGTGGCAAGCCCTATGGCAAGCGTCCCGCTGGTGATGGTGAGCGGTTAGAGGATCGTCCACGTCGCTTCGAGCGCCGTCCGTATAGAGATCGGGATGGTGAGCAGTCGGAGGATCGGCCACATCGCTTTGAGCGCCGCCCGTATAGAGATAGGGATGGCGAGCAGTCGGAGGATCGACCGCGCCGCTTTGAGCGCCGCTCCGGTGGGGAGGGCTTCCGCCATCGTCGTTCTGACCGCAGAGACGACAGGCAGCCTGCATTCCGGGCAAAATTAGGCGATGATGATCGCCATGAGCGTCGGCCTCGATGCTATGGTGATCGGGGGGAGCGGCCACGCTCTTTCCGCCCTCGTCGCCGAGAGAAGGACTCGGAGGAGTGAGATAGGAGGCGAGCCTCTTTTATCCATAGAGACCTTTGCATAATACCCCATCTGCGGCGTCACTTTCGAGATTCGGGCTTGGTCATGTGCGTAAGCACACTCCCTTCGCCCTCACTCTCAGTTCC
>QWCJ01000488.1_pt1 | contig 13617 bp, 15 predicted proteins | sample 1972501 | NCBI WGS metagenome assembly QWCJ01 (sample SAMN09866711, study PRJNA288562) | Human vaginal metagenome isolate term2_vaginal, whole genome shotgun... | isolation source: vagina | host: Homo sapiens | place: USA: California
GGGCACGGCGGAAGGCAGGATCTCGCGGGCGCGCTCCACGACGTGCGGGGCCATACTCGGGGAAAACGTGACCGTGATGTGCGGAGTCTGCCGCTGGGCCGGGAACCCGCGGGTGGCGAGCTCGTCGAAGATGCCGCGGACGGTGGCGGCCTGCTCGTCGGGCAGGTTCAGCAGGATGTTCTCAGGGGAATTGACGGACATTGTTCTCTATCCTAGCTGGCTGCGCCGAGACCACCGGCGCGTCGCGTTGCCCGGCGGCGCGCTACCCTGCGTCGCGTCGCCCGGCGGCGCGCTACTTGAAGGACACGTACTCCGGAAGGTCAGCAGGCTTTTCCAACGGCTGCTTCTTCGGGTTCATGTCCAGCCCCAGCTCCTTGGCGAATACCAGGCGGGTGGACTTGTAGACTCGCTCGTCGGCCTCGTCCAGCTCGAACACGCGGGCGCCGCGCAGGGTGTGCATGGACCAGGTGCCGTCCTTCAACCCATAGGGGCCGAAACCGGTTCCCGGGCAGTAGCCCAGTTCTACCCCGAAGTAGTTGCCGTTGAAGGTGTTGATGTGGTCGTGGCCGCAGTAGATACCCAGGACGTCGCCGCGCTCGCGGACGGCGGAGTAGATGCCGGGGTTGAAGGCGCCGACGTAAACGTCCTCGTTCTTCACGCCCTCGATGCCGTGGCGCTTCTTGGCCTCGCCATGCTTGATGAGGTCGTTATTGTATGGCCCGCCGAACCACATATCGCGGTGCTCGTAGGTCGGGATGTGGAAGTACATCAGGCCTGGAATCTTCTTGCCGTAGCGCTCTTCGTAGCCCCGGGAGGTATCGCGGTACCACTGGATCTGGTCGCTGTGGATGTAGTCGTAGCCGGGGATCTCCTTGGTCTCCTGCCCCGCCAGCTCCTCGCCGATGTAGTTCCCGGAATCCAGCAGCCAGATGGCGAATGCCGGATCCGGCTTTGCGTTGCCCTGAACCAGCAGCGAAACATTGGATTCACCGTGGATCGGGTCGTCCGCGACGTTGAGGTTGTACTTGTACTTGCGCACGAAGTTCAGCAGCGCGATCTCGTCGGCTTGGGTGCCGTCCTCCATGGAATCTTCGTCGTGGTTGCCGAAGGTGATGGCCCATGGGATCTGGCGGGATTCCATCGGCAGCACCACGTTGTTCATTGCCTGATAGGCCTGTTCGGTGGTCTTGGGGCCAGAGGAGATCACGTCACCGTTGATCAGCGCGAAGTCCGGCTTCTCCTGGTCCAGCACCTTGCCCATGAACTCGATCGTGCGGCGATCAGTGAGGTGATCGTCTTGAGTGTCGTTGAACTGGACGATCTTGAACTTGCCGTCACCGTTGAACTTCAGCGGCGTGTCCGCACCGCTGCCGTTGTTGTCGCCGCCGCCGTTTCCTCGCCCCGGGCCGAAGCTAGAGCCGGCCAGGGAGCCAGCCGACGAGTTCCACGCCTGTGCCTGCGCTGCCGGCGCAAGTGCAGCGGTGACACCCAACGCTCCCGTTCCCGCCAGGAAGTTACGGCGGTTCATATTAAACTGCTTGGGCTTCTTCCGGCCTTCCGGCTGCTGCGAGTTAGACGACGAATCATAAGACGAATTACGGGACAAGGTGAGGGTGCTCCTTTTTCTGCGAGAATTGAACCACCACAAGCTACCGCCAGCAGGTAAGCGCAAGGTTTCCTGAAGATGAATTCATAACAACTTCACGTCTTCCCTCTCCACCGCTTGACCACTTCGCTTGACCTTGCCGTTGCGGCAACCGAAAGGATGTAACCCATGACCGAATACACGATTGGTGATGCTGCAGATTTTTTGGGAGTGACGCCCAAAGCCCTACGCCATTGGGATTCCATTGGGCTGCTCAGCCCACAGTGGCGCACATTGGGCGACTACCGCCTCTATACCGAGGAAGATCTGCGCATCGGCGCGGCCATTGTGCTGTACCGGAACATGGGCTTCAAGCTGGCGGAGATCCCCGACCTGATTGAAGCGCCTTCCGACGCTGCCCTTGACCGTGCCCTCCGCGCCCATCGGGAAGCCTTGGCGCGCAAGCGCGACGAGGTGGAGAGCCAATTGCGTGCGGTCGAGGATTTGATAACAACAACCCGAATGGAGGGATACACCATGGAACAAATGGACAAGATCAAGCAGTACTTCGGCGAGAAGATGCCCGCCTACCAGGAGGAAGCTCGCGAACGTTGGGGCGACACCCCGGAATACCAGCAGTCTCAGGAAAAGCTGGCCTCTATGACTGATAGTGACTTTCAGGAGGTTAAGGCCGACCACGACCGCTTCGTGGCGGATTTGGTCGCTGCCCGAGATGGTGGCGTCACCCCCGATAGCGAAGAAGCACAAGAACTCGTGGAGCGGCACCGCGCAACGATTAACCAGTGGTACGAGGTTACGACCTCGCGGCAGCTGATTCTGGCACGGATGTACGTGGACGACGAGCGTTTTGCCGAGGCATACCAGGGCGCACAGGATTACCTGCTTTCGCTGGTGGAACACCGTGCCAAGCAGGAGGGAATCACCGATCCCAGCTGGGATGACTAGCTAGGGTTGCTACGATTGCGCCATGAAAGGCTACCGCACCGGAGAACATGCACTGGCGATCTACTTATCCTCCATTGCAGGATTCGTAGATACGCTGGGCTTTTTGTATCTGGGAGGGTACTTCCTGTCGTTTATGTCGGGGAATACCACCCGGCTGACTGCGGCGGTAAATGCGGGGAAATGGGACGTTGCGATGACGGCTGGCGGGGTCATGGCGTTGTTCCTCATCGGCGTGGGAATTGGCGCGCTGATCAGCCAGCTAGGGCGGCGCTATCTGCCCCCGACGCGCACGCGCGAGGCGATTCTGCTGTTTATCTGCGCCACCTCGACGATCGCCTCCGTGCTGGTCTTAACCGGGCACGAACAGTGGGCGGTGTACAGCCTGTCTTTCACCGTGGGCGCTATGAACTCCACGTTCGAACGCAACGGCGAAGTGAGTATTTCCCTGACATACATGACGGGCACGCTGGTGAAGATGTCTCAGCGGTTCGTGGCCGCACTCTTTGGCGGCCCGCACTTGGATTGGCTGCGCTATTTCGCGCTGTGGATGGCACTAGCCTGCGGGGCACTGCTGGGCGGCTGGATGTATGTCCAGGTGGGCCTGCACGCGGTTCTGGTGGTGACGAGCATGCTGTACGCGGGAACCGTGACTGCACTGGTGTACCGCCAATGGCGGCGCAACCGTGGGCTCGCGGTTTAGCGCTAGTGGACTAGAGCTCCCAGGGGTTCAGATTGAGCATCCTCGCGGTTCGAAGTCCATCCTTTCGCCCTCGAGGTCAATGTCCTCTTCCATTTGCAACCGCGAAGCCCAGCCTTCATTCGAGCCGGAGATCTTCCTGTAGTCATCAATGGAAAGCAATACGAAGGCCGGCTCACCTCGATCAGTAATAACAACGGGTCCTTCACAGGCCTTCCTTATCGCGTAACTCACATCCTGGTTGAGCTCACGTGCACTCACGCTTGTCATGAGAACCCTCCTTTTGTAGCAACGTACCTACATTCTGACTAACCAGCCAGTACTTTCTATACCCCACTGTTAGAAACACTCTGTTTTTATCTTGGCAACACATCGTTGCTAAAGTCTGTGTAGCGACTGATCAACCGCTCACCTCTCCAACCCCAACCCCAGGAATTTTCATCATGTTTCTAGCCTTGCGCGAAATGCTTTTTGCGCGCACCCGATTCCTTCTCATGAGCGTCGTGTTGGCACTCATGTCCTTGCTGGTCGTAATCATCTCCGGCCTGACAGCCGGTCTGGTTAACGACGGCGTTTCCGGCTTGAAGGCAATGGATAGTGACGTCATCGCTTTCGCCGATGGCACCCAAACCGATTCCGCCTTCACGCGCTCTGTCATCGACATTGCAGAGGCCGACAAGTTCGCCGACATCGACGGGGTGGAAGAGGCCGCTCCGCTGGGCCTCACCATCGCTAACGCCCATAACCAGGACGGCAAGGCGGTCGACCTCACCCTCCTCGGTGTTAAGCCCGGCTCCTTCATCGCACCAGAGGGCCTGCCAGAACAAAGCACCACCCCTGACGACGGTGCACCTACTAAGACCAAGCACGAGATCGTCGTATCCTCCACCCTCCAAGACGAAGGAATCAAGGAGGGCGACACCATCACGATCGATCGCCTGGAAATCCCGTTGAAGGTCGTTGGCTTCACCGATGGCCAGCGCACCTTCGGCCACGTCGATGCTGCCTACCTGCCTCTTGACGTCTGGCAGGAAATCCACGCCGGCGCACGCAAGGGCGAAAAGGTAAGCCCAGAGGCGTACAAGGAAATCTCCGTCATCGCCGCCCGCACGCAGGATAAGCCAGACACTGAGGCGCTCTCCGACGCCTCCGGCCTGGACGTTCGCACCCTCAAGGAAAGCTTCGATTCCTCCCCTGGCTACACCGCCGAAATGATGACCCTTTCCATGATCAAGTGGTTCCTTTACGTAATCGCCGCCCTGGTGACCGGCGCCTTCTTCCTAGTGTGGACCATCCAGCGTGCCGGCAATATCGCCGCACTGCGCGCGATGGGAGCCACGAAGGGCTTCCTGCTCCGCGACAGCCTGGGCCAAGCCGTCATCATCCTCGGCGTGTCCGTCATCGTCGGTGCACTTATCGCCGTCGGCCTCGGGAGCCTCCTGGAAACCACGGCCATGCCCTACGCCACCGAACTCGGATCCGTCCTCAGCGGCAGCGCGATCCTCTTCGTATCTGGCCTGATCGGCGCACTGATCGCCGTCGTCCGCGTCACCCGCACCAACCCGCTCGCAGCCCTAGGAGAAAACCGATGAGCCCCGCCCCGCATCTTCCCGCCCTGGAACTTAAAGACGTCACGGTGACCTACACCGACGGTGATTCCCAGATCACCGCGTTGGACAAGGTGAACCTGACCGTCGAGCCCGGAGAGTTCGTCGCCGTCGTCGGCCCCTCCGGTTCCGGTAAGTCCACGCTGTTGGCCGTCGCTGGAGCGCTGACCAACCCGGCCGCGGGTGGCGTCACAATCGGCGACGAGGACATCACCAACTACGACGACAAGGAGCTCGCCCGCATTCGCCGCGACTACATCGGCTTCGTCTTCCAATCCTCCGGCAGCCTTCCGGGCGCCCTCACTGCCGAGGAACAATTGGAGCTCGCCGCGCGCGTTATGGGTAAGCACGGTCGTTACTCTGGTGCGGAGCTGTTGGAGAAGGTTGGTATGACGCCCCGAGCTAAGCATCGCCCAGGAAATCTGTCGGGTGGCGAACGTCAACGTGTGGGCATCGCCCGAGCTCTCGTCGGCGACCCACAGGTGTTGCTGGTCGACGAGCCCACCGCGGCTCTGGATCGCAAGAGATCACAAGAAATCGTGGAGCTGTTGGCCCGCGAATGTCACGAATTCAACGTCGCGGGCGTGATGGTCACCCACGATCACGAGGTCTTGAACCACTGCGACAAGGTCTACGAAATGGTCGACGGACGCCTGAGCGCTGCCGCCGAATAGGCATCCAAATAGGCCTATACGCAGGCCGAAAAGCGGGTAGTACACTAAGGAACCATGCCGAAGATCACGGAGACGACAGTGGCGGAGCACCGCGCGGTCCAGCACCGGGCGGTGCTGGAGGCTGCCGAGCGGCTGACCGTTGCTGGCGGCGGCAAAGTTCCCTCCCTGGCAGAGGTGGCAGCCGAGGTTGGCCTGGCCCGCCCCAGCGTCTACCGCTACGTCTCCTCCCAGCATGATCTGATGGTTCAGCTGCTGGTGCTTAACAGCGAAACTTGGCACGACCAGCTGGAAGACAAGGTCAAGGCCGCTCCGCCAGAGCCCGAAGAGCGCATCTGCGCTTACGTGGACGCGATGCTCGATCTTTTCGTCCACGGCTCCCACGGCCCGCTGATGGCCGCCGCCCAACACTTCCCGGAGGCGTTCGCCGAGGAAAAGGTGCAGAAATCACACGCCGGCTTCAAGGAAATCGTGGATAGCTTCTGCCCCGGTGTTTCCTCCATCGACATCGGATTGCTGAATGCGGCGGTGGTGAGGGCGTCAGAAATGGCAAAAACCCCCGAAGACCTCAAACAGGCAACGGCAACACTGCACCGCATGGCGCGCGCCATCGTGTCGGGATAGACCGTCGCAACGAGCCCCCAATTCCTTAGTTCGGCGGGGACAATCCCCGGCGACGTTGTACGCTTAACCTCATGCGAAATCGCCTTGTTGCACTCTCCGTTGCCGCATTGACGGCCCTCTCGCTTGCAGCCTGTTCGGATGATGAGACTCCGCCTGAGCAGAGCGCGGCTCAGTCTTCGAAGGAGTCTGGCGAAACTTCCGCCGCCGAAGGACAAGGAGACACTTCGGAAGAAGGGCAAGATGATGAGGCCGCAGATAACGCAGATGACAAGGCCAAAAAGCGCCCCAACCCCACAGCACCCAGCACTCCGAAGCCCGACAAGGTCGAGCTCGCTCCGAATGAAGCAGCCCTGGAGGGCGAGCTGATGAAGGTGCGTTTCAGCGACATGACCCCACCGGAGGACTTCGCACGAGTGGCGGACATCGTGGACGATAGCGTGGTCTACTACGCGATCAAGCTCGATCCGAAGAAGCCCGTAACGGCGAAGCTGGGGGCGGGCATTGGCACCCAGACTCCCGAATGGGCCATCGTTGGCAGCAGCAGTATGCCGAATGAAATGAACTGGGACTCTATGGTCGGGCGCAAAATCCGCGCCATCGCGCACCGGGATAACATGACCTTCGCGACGGACCCGTCTGCTCCCCCGACGGCGGTGACGATCGAGAACTCGGACTACAAGCCGGAGATCCTCGACTAATTGGCGCTTGCCCTTATCGCTCCGTATGCCGCAACCACGCAAGCACTGCCTTTACCCGGCGATTGGCATCCTCGGGTGCAAACCCTAGCTTCATAAAAACACTAGCAACGTGCTTGCTCACTGCTCCCGCGGTCAGCACCAATTCATCCATGATCTCCGAGTTGCTCAGACCACGAGCCATTAAAGCAAGAACTTCCTTTTCCCGAGGTGTCAACGCAGCCAAGCCAGTCCGTCGCGCCGAAAGCAGGGCAGATACAACCTCTGGATCAACGACGGTTCCTCCCCGAACAACCTCATTAAGAGAGTGAACGAATTCATCCACATCAGAGACGCGTTCCTTCAAAAGATAGCCAAAGCCACCGTGCTCCAACAGCCGATCGAGATAGCTCGCCGCAACATACTGGCTAAGCACCATAACCGGTTGAGAAGGATACCGTTTGCGCAGATCATATACCGCGCGCAGACCATCATCAGTCATGGTGGGAGGCATACGGACATCGGTGATAATCACATCGTACTTCTGTCCGTTTTCATCACTCGCCATCGTGGCATTACGCAACTCTGACGCATCGACCACCGTCAAGACCTCATGCCCGAGCGCTATTAGTAACTGTTCTAGTCCGGCACGAAGCAATGCAGAGTCTTCTGCAAGCAAGACCTTCAAAATATTCTCCACTAGGTTGATTTGAGGGATTCCGACAGGGGCAATTCAAGAATCAACTGCGCACCAGATTCACTTTCAACCGAGCCTTCACCATCCTTAGTGTTCTGGAATTTCACCGTTCCACCAAGTGCAGCAGCACGCTCGCGCAAACCTGCAATACCCGTACCGTTCAAGTGGCGTAAATCCTTAGAAGGGGTTTCAATAAAGCCCACCCCATCATCTGTAATAGACACTCGTAGCCGATTCGAAAAGGCGACTCTCACGTCAACGTGCTGAGCTTCGCCGTGTTTCGTTGCATTGGTCAAAGCTTCGGCGACACAGTGATACGCCAGTAGGGCAATAGTCTCGTCCAATTCCTGAGAGTTACCTTCGACCTGCAAGGCAGCGTCAACCCCTGCGTGCGCAATGAGCTCTTCAAGGGCTGCAATCAGCCCCCTATCAAAGAGCACCTGCGGAGCGATCCCCCGCACAGTCGCACGTAATGCGCGTAATGCCTGGGAGGCATTGTGTTCTGCATCCTCTAATGCTGTCTCCATGACTTCAGAGGAAGCCTGATTCTTGTAATGCAATTTTGCAGTAGCGAGGTTGAGTTTTAGCGCTGTCAGATATTGTTGCGGCCCGTCATGAAGTTCACGCTCGATGCGACGGCGTTCGCCAGAAAAAGCGTCGATAAGAGTGGCACGAGAAGCAGCGAGTTCCTTATCGCTGGGAGACAGTACAAACCGAACTACAGCTATTGACGCCGCGGAAAGCAGCCGCGAGAAGATCATCAAAAGACCAATAGCAATGGCGGCCACACCCCAAGAAACAACGAAAATAAGAATTGGATTTGAGGTGGACCATTCGCCCAGGGAAAGCTCGCCGACAGGTAGGAATGGGATGGCAATTAGTACTCCTGCGAAGAAGCCCAAAGAAACCCATGCGAAGAAGGCAGCTGCAGAAAGCACAAGCTGCATCAACAGATGAAAGAACTGTGGCCAGTCGAACCAGTGGCTCGCTTTGCGAAACGGGACTTTTGCGCCCATCCACAACGCCCCACGTCTACAGATGGCATCTGCACCACGCGCAACAAGGGGAATCCAAGGCAGCATCAACAACGAGACAACGAATCCAGGTACGAAAAGGAGCGCGAGCACTGCACTCCACCCCAAACTCTTCAATGTCTTCATCGATTTCAACACTAGTAGTCGCCTTTAAGAAAAACGGTAGAGCCAGCTCTACCTTTATGTAGGTAGTTGGCTCCATGGCTTCCATACTGTGTGATTGCTCTGATGAGAGTATGCAGAAATCAGAAACAAGAAGTCATGTCGCCACTGCATCAGCTAACTCACCAGTCTCTCCGCGAGCGCTCCAAGCGCATAACCTTACGAAGCGATTCGGTAAGCACAAGGTGCTAGACGGTCTCGAACTGAGCATTAACTCTGGTGAATTCGTCGCCATAATGGGCCCATCTGGGAGTGGCAAAACAACACTACTCAGAATTCTATCTGGCCTGGACAAACCTTCATCGGGCACAGTAAATGCTCCGCACCGTACCGAGCGCGCCTTCGTCTTCCAGGATTACAACCTGCTGGAATCCCTCACCGCAATGCGCAATGCGACTCTTACCGCCAGGTTTAGTGGGCGCCGCTGCTCCAAGGCTCAGGTCAAGACAATCTTTAATTCACTGGGACTTAGAGGATTCGAAAGCTATCTTCCAAATCAACTCTCCGGAGGTCAACAGCAACGTGTAGCCGTGGCTCGTGCGTTGCTTGCAAACGCACCATTCATCTTTGCTGACGAGCCCACGGGAGCTCTCGACGATCAAACTGCTGATGTGGTGTTAAAGCATCTCAAAACAGCAACCCAATCAGGATCGACAGTGGTAATGGTTACCCACTCCCAAAGAGCAGCCGCATATGCGGACCGCGTAATTGATCTCGCTAAAGAACCTCTGGCCACTCCTGGGAGCAAAAACTCATGATTGTTTGGCTTAAAGATCTAAAGTCGAATTGGTTGTCATGGCTGGCGATTTCAATCACGATGCTCGTTTCTTCCGCTAGCTGCAGTCTGGCAATTTCGATGATCTCCGCAGATGGCAAAGACGCAATTCCCCTTGGCGGAACGATCCTTGGAATGTCAATCTGTGCCATCGTTTTAGTCACGTTTAGTCAGATGCGTTTGACCATCGAAGAACACCAACCGATTTATCAGAGTTGGCGCATGGTCGGCATGCCTGGGTGGATGATCAACCTCCTAATACTCGGCCAAGTTGCCGTAGTTAGTGCTACTGCCTCTTTAATCGGGGCACAACTCATTCGCCCAGCGCTGAGCCCAGCAGTCGAGGCTCTTCGCGGTGATGGTATCTCCATGCCTGACCTATCGGTTGATGCCTCTGTGGTGATGTGGGTCGTACTTGTTTGTGGTGGAGCCGCTATAGCTGGTGCGCTGCTACCACTAAGACAGATTTTTCGACCACAGACCGGCTCTCACCCTTTGTGGATCACAGTCCGGAGCGCGGTTGCTACGGTCGCTATCGCTGGATGCAGTATTGGAGGCGCCTACATCGAGAAAACAGAAGATGTACTCGCCTGGGCGATGGGAATGTCAGTCCTCATACCGCTACTACTGCCCTGGCTGCTCCCTCTTCTTGACCAGTGGACACGTGTACTCGGCATTGCAGGAGCCAACGTTCGCGTCCGACGCAACTTCTCCTCGCCTCATATCGTTCCATGGGTTCTATTCGGAAGCCTCATCATCGGTGTGGGTTCAGGGCTTCGATTAATCAAGGACGCAGAACCTGGAAGCTCAATGTCGGCATGGCAAGTTTTTGTAGTTGTCCTTGGTCCAGTTTTTGCCCCCAGCATCGCCGGCGCCGTTATGACTTCGCTCATCATGCACGCCCGAATCAAAAGTGATATCCGCGGGCTTCGCCTTGCAGGTGCGCCCGGTAGGTCGTGGATTCTAATTCAAATAGGCGAAGCCTTCGCGCTTACCGGAACGGCTGCACTGGTGGTTTTGGTGTTCACGGTTCTGACCGTTGGAATAATAAATGACCACCTCACCGGCTTTGTTTCTTTCCACGGGATTTGGTGGACAGCGTTTGGCAGCACCTTTGCTGCGATGTTCTTGACTCTATGCAGTGTCAAACTGGCGGTGGCGTCGAGCTTAGAAACGAATCAGAAATGACAAACTCCTAGCTCCAGTTCACCGCGCCCCTAGTTCACCGCACTGAGTGGAGAATAGCGCAGCTGTTCCACAAGCCAAATGATGCCAACACAGGTCTCACTCATTACGAAAACACAAGGTCAGGCGTACCGCAGTAGACTGTCGGCATGTTGTCACATGTCTTGACAGGCACAACTCGGTTCGTACGGAGCTCACTAGATCACTTCAACGCACGCCACCCGTGGAGCCACAACGACGCATTCCACCCATGGATCTTTACCCAACTGCCGAACAATCGTGCCCGAGCGCTCGACGTCGGTTGCGGGCACGGCGTACTCGTAGCCAAGCTCGCGGAGCATTTCGAGCACGTGCACGGAATCGACCCGGATAGTTCGATGCGTCGGGCCTCAATTGACCGTTGCGCGGGCCTCTCTAACGTAACCATCGACGACACCACACTCGCCGACGCTTCCCCCGGGTTCGACCTCATCACCATGGTCGCAGTTCTGCATCACATGGATTTAATCACAGGATTACAGCAGGTGCGGGATCACCTTGCGGAGGGAGGGCGCTTCCTTTGTGTAGGACTCGCCCACAGCGATTCGATGGCCGATCACGTATGGGACATCGTCTGTGCCTTGACGAACCCATTGATTGGATTCATGCGCCACCCTTGGCCAAACTACGCACTATCGACCGCTCCCCTCCCTACACGCAACCCAGACCTGTCGATAGCAACAATCCGGACGGCGGTCGATCACGTTTTGCCAGGTGCGCGCGTTCGCCGTCGACTAGCGTTCAGGCACACTATCGAGTGGACCAAACCAGCCCCACAGCAAAAGAAAACGCTTTTCAGATAGGGTGGGCAACATGAGTTCCCCCAGCGATGTCTGGTCCGCCAGCGACTACGCCCCGACAGCTGCACGCCTACGACCGATCTCTGAACTGGTCGCCGCGGAATTGGCCCGGCGCTTGCCCACCCCTGCAACGGTTGTCGACATCGGATCGGGGCACGGCGATGGCGTCACAGCGCTCATCTCCGAAGGCTACGCCGTCACCGCTATCGAGCCGACCGCCCGAATCCGCGCGATCGGGCAACGCAACGTGCCAAACGCTACGTGGATAGACGCACTGGGCGAAGCCACCGGCTTGGATGACTCGTCCGTTGAGGCAGTCACGAGCACCTTCGGATCGATGTTCTGCGACCCAACCACGGGACCGGCAGAATGGGCTCGCATCCTACGTCCGGGCGGTGAGCTGGTGATGACTGCTTGGAATCAAGAAGGCTTCCTCGCCACGATGACAGACGCAATGATGGAATCGGTCAACCCTGGAGGCTCGAAGCAGACCCCGCCACACATGGCCTGGGGTATCACCGAGGTGGCTCACGAACGCCTATCGCAGTGGTTCGAAAGCATCCACATCGAGAACCGCGAGCTGGAGTGGACATTCGACAGCGTCGAAGACGGTATGCAGCTCTACCGCGAGGGCAGTCCAACGCATGTATGGATGGCCGACCATGCCGGCTCCCGCCGAGAGGCTCTATGGGCCGCCTTGCGCGACCACCTCAAAGCTCATGCAGATACCTCAGGACGGATCGAATCCACGACCAGCTACGTACTCATCACAGCGCGACGGCGTTGACGTCCGGGACCCTTGTCGAAAAGACGAGGCGCCTAAACGCTGAACTTGAACACCACCGGGTTCAAGCACGTACTAAGCTCTAGGACGCACGCCCGCAGGCACGGATTCGCCGGCTTCGGCGTGGCTTGCTCTCCGGCTGATAGTGTCGAAACATGATCACCGCCACACTCCGACAGCTTGTAGAGACCGCCACTGCCCATGCGCAGCGGTGCAACGATGACCACGACCACACAGTCGCCGCCGCCTTGCTGACCAGTTCAGGCCAGACCGTACTTGGCTTGAACGCCTTCCACTTCCTCGGCGGCCCATGCGGCGAAATCTCCGCACTGGCCAACCACGCGGCCACATGCGCCGATGACCCCATTGTCGCCGTGGTCGCGGTATACGGCCCGACAGGCCAAGTGATCTCTCCGTGCGGAAAGTGTCGTCAAGTGTTGTTCGACATCGACCCCGCCATCCAATGCATTGTCCACGGCAGCAACGGGCTCGAAGCGCTGAGCCTCTCCGAGCTACTTCCCTGCGCCTATGACTGGCGTGCCATGGAACTCCCACAAAAGGTCTTCATGTGGGAAGGCTACGAGCCGGCCATCAGAGATGGATCCAAACGCCAGACCATCCGCGTCGACGATCCCTTCCGACCCGGGCCAGCCCAGCTCGTCTTTGAGAAGGAGAACGGCGAGGTCACCACCATCGACGCGAAAGTCACCTCCGTGATTGCTACACGCCGTTGCGACCTCACTGAGGAACAAGCACAGCGTGACGGCTTCGCCTCATTGACCAAGCTGCACAAAGCCCTCGACATGCATTATCCCGGCCTCGAAATGGAAGATAACGTCGACGTCGTGACCTTCGAATTGAGCAGCGCCGCAGAATGAGAATCTAACCCCCAAGGTTAGCTATTGAAGCGGAACTCCCCCATGTAGCCGCGGAGATGACCATCTGTGGACCACGGGAAACCCCATCCACCCGCTCAGGATTTGGACCACACCAAGAGGTAACGGAACAGCGGCAGCCCAGACGCCTAGCTAAACGTTGAACTTAAACTCCACTGAGCGTCGAAAGAAAGTAACCTCACCCTAGCCGATAGAACCTTTCCGTAATACGATTACGTTCATGAAAACTATCAACGGCAAGCCAGTCAGCGAAGAGCAAATCGACGCATGGGTAGCCGAAGCTGAAAACGGCTACGACGTGGAAACGCTTCATCGCCGAGGCAGGAAACCTCGCAACGAAGATACTGCGAAGGTTATCTCCATTCGGCTCTCTCCTCGCGAAATCTTGGACCTCGACAAATACGCAGCCGCCCACGGATGG
>QWCJ01001325.1_pt1 | contig 13600 bp, 11 predicted proteins | sample 1972501 | NCBI WGS metagenome assembly QWCJ01 (sample SAMN09866711, study PRJNA288562) | Human vaginal metagenome isolate term2_vaginal, whole genome shotgun... | isolation source: vagina | host: Homo sapiens | place: USA: California
CATAGATATTATCAATTTCGAATTCCGCAGCCATTGCTCTATCTACTGGAACTACTAAACGTTGATCGAAGCTTGTTATTAAACTTAAAGCACTTTGTCCCTTACTAAGGTTTTGTTTAAGCATATTCTTTTCTTTATGCACATCGATATTCGCATTTAATATAGTTTCAGGATCGATTTTATCAATGTCTTCTTCTGTTATTTTCCTACTATATTCATCAATTAAATAGCTTACATATCCACTTTTTTTGCTAATTATTGGAGTTTCATAATCTTTTAAATACGACTCTAAGTTGGCTTTTTTATTTTTTAAATTAATTATCGTCTCATCTTCAAAATCTAATGTATTTAAGTTCTCACTACGCTCTTTTAACTTCAAGCTTAACTCTTCCTGTATCATAGCGGTATTATCTATAGGAAGTTTGTCATTGGCAATATCTTGCAAAGTTTTGATATATTCAGATAACTGTATATCATACTTGGAATATATTCTTTCAACTAATCCATCATCAGGTAAATTGTGTTCATTTAATAGCTCTAGCTGCCTTTCAGATATCTCTTCATTAACTTCGGCCAACTCTTCTCTTTGCTGTTCGGCTTGTAAATCAACAATTTTTGCTACCGGGTCGTTAACTGCAATCTTCTCGCCACTGGTTACACTAATCACAAAAACGATCATAATATAAAAGCGTTGACGCAGTCTTTTCTCTTCCTGCTCTTGACGCCTAGATAATATTTCGGTTCTAGAATGATTAACTTCCTTATTTTGCACCTTATTTATGTTTGTATTGTCGGTAAAATTATTAGCCAAAATCTTCCACCATAATCCTCTATTAAATTATGCACCGGATAAAAAACCCAGTGCATAAATTATAGCTAATTTATTATAAAAAATTATTAATTCTTAAGGATTACTCATCCCCAAAACTTATACCCATGTCTTTTGCTACTCTTACTAGTTCACAATTTGTTGGCACTAGATTTTTCTTTCCTGCTACTTCATCAATAGGCAAGCTTGTAATCTCATTATTAACTTGAACTACTGATCTACCGAATTTACCTTTTAGAATTAATTCAGCACCATACGCTCCACATTCACTAGCAAAAACTCTATCATAAGGACATGGTGAACCACCTCTTTGATAGTGCCCAGGAACTGTAACTCTAACTTCTTGATCTAACTCTTTAGATAGTTCAGCAGCTAACTTATAAGTTCCTGAAGGATAGCCTTTTTCTTTTAGCATTTCTGCATAATCTGAGGAAGACATTTCAGAATCTTCCTTACTCTTAGATCCTTCTGCCATTGCAATAATAGAGAATTTTTTACCTTGTTTATTTCTTTCTTCAATAGCGGCTAAAACATTCTCCAATTCATAATTAATCTCTGGAATCAAAATAATGTCAGCTCCACCAGCTACACCTGCACTCAAGGTTAACCAACCAGCTTTATTTCCCATTAATTCAATGATAAAAATTCTACCATGTGAGGTTGCTGTAGTATGAATTCCGTCAATAACGTCTGTTGCAATATTTACAGCACTCTGGAAACCAAAGGTCATTTCTGAACCATAGATATCTTTATCAATTGTTTTTGGCAAGGTAATAACATTTAACCCTTCTTCTGATAGACGATTTGCTGATTTATGGCTTCCATTACCACCAAGAACAACTAAACAGTCTAAGTTTTGCTCTTTATAATTTCTTACCATAGCCTCGCATCTAGTCTCGCCATCTTTGCCATTTACATAATTATCAATCTCTTTGAAAGGTTGTCTAGAAGTACCTAAAATCGTACCTCCTAAAGTCAAGATTCCTGAAAAATCACTTTGGCTACACCTCTCATAGCTGCGTTTAGACCTTGACAGTCACCACCTGAAGTCAACATACCTACTCTCAACATAATTATCCCCTTTCATTTGGAAAGATTTATATATCTATTATAAGCAAAAACTCTATCCTTTGTAAGACAAAAGTAAAGTTACCCATTCATTTAACTCAGATGTTTTCAAAATCTTAAACTTTACATCGTCAACTTTCTTGAATTCAGCTAAAACTTTTTCTAAATCATTCTGATTTATGCCAGCTAGTATCAGATAACTATCATTATTTAAGTGTTTCGGGAAATCTTTAGCTAAATTAATAATTAGTTTGGATGATAAATTAGCCAGTATCAAATCAAACTTACCTTGTTCATATAATTCTTCATTTGTAAATTCAATATTACTAGAAACTTGATTTACCTTAGCAGTATCTTTTGCTATTTCAACAGCATCTTGATCAATATCTATAGCTTTAATATTTTGTACTCCTAATTTTGCTGCTATTATCGCCAAAATACCTGAGCCTGTACCAAGGTCTAAAACTTTAAGCTCTTGAACCCCTTGACGTTTATGTAGTTCAAGCAACAAATCGTCTAACGTCTTAGCAGCCAAAGAAGTAGTCTCATCTCTTCCTGAGCCATAAGCCGAAGAAGGAACTATATTAATAAGAATTTGACCATCAATTAAATGTGCATCTGATTCTGAAACACCTGGATTCACTAATATTCTATCAGTAAGTTGAAACAACTCTGCTTCGTACCTGTTACCTTCTTCTATTTGTTCAGATTCTATTAGTCTATAGGAAATATCATAATCTAATTCAGCAAAAAACTCTGAGATAAAATCAATTTCAGCTTTAATTCGCTCTACCATCAACTCTGGGCTTAATCTATCCTGAGGTATATTATCTGCCGTAAAAATCTCATCATTTTCATTCAAGAAGATTTCACCTACACCCATAGATAAGTTAACAGCTAAATTATTATCTTCCACCTCTAAAAAGTAGGATTTAATAAGTGCCTTCTCCAAATCCATTTCAACTGAAAAAAGACCAAAGTCATCAAAGACATTGGTCTTATCTTGTTCAAGCATTGGAATTATTTCAGTTTCAATCTCATGAGAGTCAACTGTGAAAATACTTAAGGCTCCTAAGTCTTCAAGTTTTGACAATAAAATGTCTGCTACCTCAGAATCAATACTAATAGTAAATTCATAATAATTTTCATTCATGAACTTGAGTCCTTTATTTTTTAAGAGAACAACTTTTTAATCTTATCAATGAAGCTACTACTCTTCTCATAATTTTCTGGAGTAGTCTCATCATCAAATTTTGCAATTAAAGCTTTTTGTTCATCACTTAATTTGGTTGGGACTTCAATATCAATCGTAGCGTAATGATTACCCCTAACTTCATCTCTGTTTACGTGAGGGACACCTTTACCTTTGAGAGTTATTACATCCCCTGGTTGAGTACCTTCATTTATCTTGTATTTAACATTACCATCTACTGTCGGTATATCAATTTCTGCACCCAAAGCCGCCTGACCAAATGAAATTGGAACTTCACAATAGATATCATAGCCTTGACGCTTAAATATCTCATGAGGTTTAACCATAACTTCTAAGTACAGATTTCCGTATGGCCCACCATTTACTCCAGGTTCACCCTGTCCTCTCAAGGTTAAAACTTCTCCATTATCAATACCGGCAGGTACTTTAACGGTTAAGCTCTTACGTTTGTTTCTAATACCACTTCCATTACAGTCGACACAAGGGTTCTCAATAATCTCACCATTTCCTCTACAATCAGGACAAACTCTCGTTTGAATTGACATACCAAATAGACTTTGGGCTCTTTCTTGAATAGTTCCATTTCCATTACAGGTAGTACAGGTCTTAACATTAGTTCCAGGTTTAGCACCACTACCATCACATGTAGAGCAAGTATCTTTTTGTGTTACTTCTATTGTTTTAGTTAGGCCAAATACCGCCTCCATAAATTCAATACTGATTCTATAACGAGTATCATTTCCTTGACGAGGTGCATTGTTACGAGCAGCTCTTCCTGATGAACCAAAACCGCCGAAGCCACCAAAACCTCCGAAGAAATCCGAGAAAATATCTTCAAAACTTTCAAAGCCAGCAAAACTTGATGGATCAAATCCTTGACCATCAACTCCAGCATGACCATATTGATCATACTTTTTGCGTTTCTCAGGATCTGATAATACAGAGTAGGCCTCATTAGCTTCTTTAAATTTAGCTTCAGCTTCTTTATCATCAGGTTTTAGGTCAGGATGATATTTCTTTGCAACTTGGCGGAAAGCTTTCTTAATTTCCTTGTCACTCGCATTTTTATCGACACCTAAGATCTCATAATAATCTCTCTTGTTTTGCGCCATAAAATCTCCAATCTTGTTTAATAAGTTTAAATCCAGTCTCTATGTTCAATCAATAGTGTAAACCAAGAAGACTGGATTTTAAACTTAAACTTTAATTAGTTTGATATTTTATTTTAATTACTCTTTATCTTCTGCATCATCATTTTCAGTGAAGTCAGTTGTGTAGTTACCTGCACCTTCTCCACCTTCAGCATTCTGATTATTTTGAGCTGCTTGTTGATATAGTTTTTGACTGAACTCGAAAACAGATTTTTGCAAAGCTTCTGTTTCTGTCTTCATTTGTTCATAGTCTGTACCGTTCAAGCTCTCTTTTACCTTATCAATACCTGCTTGGATACTGTCTTTGTCTGCTGCATCCATTTGCTCGCCATTCTCTTCGATTAATTTTTCAGCTTGGTAAACTAATGACTCAGCATTGTTCTTGGTTTCAACTTCCTCTTTACGTTTCTTATCTTCTTCTGCATATTGTTCAGCATCTTTTACCGCTTTATCAATTTCATCATCAGATAGATTTGTAGAAGATGTAATTGTTATACTTGTTTCTTTATTAGTACCTAAATCTTTAGCAGAAACATTAACGATACCGTTAGCATCAATGTCGAAGGTAACTTCAATTTGAGGTATACCTCTAGGAGCTGGTGCAATTCCGCCCAAAATAAATTGTCCTAATTCTTTGTTATCTTTTGCGAACTCACGCTCACCTTGTAAAACTCTAATATCAACTTGAGTTTGATTATCTGCTGCAGTTGAGAATACCATGCTCTTCTTGGTTGGGATTGTTGTATTTCTATCAATAATCTTAGTAGATACACCACCCATTGTTTCGATACCTAATGATAAAGGTGTAACATCAAGAAGTACTAGATCATCAACATCACCAGTCAAGACGCCTGCTTGAATTGCAGCACCTAGAGCAACACATTCATCTGGGTTAATACCTTTGAATGGATCTTTGTTAAAGATTCTCTTAACTGCTTCTTGTACAGCTGGGATACGTGTTGAACCACCAACTAGAAGAATTTTATCAACTTCTGAAGCTTCTAGACCTGAGTCTTTAAGTGCTTGTTTCAATGGTCCTTCTGTCTCTTTAACTAAATCAGCTGTCAACTCATCAAATTTAGATCTTGATAATGTCATATCTAAGTGTTTTGTACCATTTGCATCTGCTGTAATGTATGGCAAGTTGATGTTAGTTGAGTTAACACTTGAAAGCTCGATCTTAGCTTTTTCTGCAGCATCTCTTAACCTTTGCATTGCCATCTTGTCTTGTTTTAGATCGATACCTTGTTCTTTCTTGAACTCACTAACAATCCATTCAACAATTGCGTTATCAAAGTCATCACCACCGAGACGGTTATTACCTGCTGTAGCCAAAACTTCAAAGACACCATCACCAATCTCTAGGATAGAAACGTCAAATGTACCACCACCTAAGTCAAAGACCAAGATATTTTGATCATGCTCTTTATCAAGACCATAAGCTAAAGAAGCTGCTGTTGGCTCATTAATAATTCTCAATACTTCCAAACCTGCAATTTTACCTGCATCTTTAGTTGCTTGACGTTGTGAGTCACTAAAGTAAGCTGGAACTGTGATTACTGCTTGAGTAATTTTTTCACCTAGATATTCTTCCGCATCTGTCTTTAGCTTTTGCAAGATCATTGCTGAAATTTCTTGTGGTGAAAATGACTTGTCATCAATATTTACCTTGTAATCACTACCCATTTCACGTTTGATAGATTGAATTGTTCTATCTGGGTTTGTAACTGCTTGACGTTTTGCAACTTGTCCAACTAATCTTTCACCTTCTTTTGTGAATGCTACTACTGATGGGGTTGTTCTTGCTCCTTCAGCATTAGTAATAACTGTTGGTTCTCCACCTTCCATAACTGCTACAACTGAGTTTGTTGTACCTAAGTCTATTCCTATAACTCTTCCCATATTTTCCTCCTTTTAGCTCTTTCAAGCTTTTACGAATATTTCCTTTTTGTTTTTAGTTATTATTTTGTATTTTTCTACTTTATTTATTTCTATATCTACTCTGCAACTTCTACTACGCTGTGACGAATAACTCTGTCTTTATTTTTATACCCTTTGACAAAAACTTGTGTTATCGTACCGCTTTCATGCTCACCTGAACTATTTTGTAAAACTGCTGCATGTAGATTCGGATCAAATTTCTCATTCAAGGCTGGTATTTCTTCTATACCCTGATCTTGTAAAACCTTATCTGCTTGTTTTGCAATTTGTTTCAAACCGGATAAAGCTTCGTTAATTGCATCCAAATCAGAATTCTCACCTAATTGACTTACCGCTTCACTAGCTCTATCTAAGTTATCTACTATATCTAGCCATTTAGAATTAACATCACTACTAGCATCTTGGTAAATTCTAGTCATCTCCTTTTGAGAACGTCGCTTAAAGTTATCATACTCAGCCATTACTCTAAGTCTACTATCTTTCAAGCTAGCAATTTCAGCTTCTAGTTCTTTAACTTTATCAGCCTCAGCAGATTCTGTTGAATCAGGATTTTCTGGATTAATTTCACTGTCCTTCTCAGATTCAACCTTCTCATTTTCTTGATCCTTTTGCTCTAAGTTCTTCTCAAGATCTTCCTTATTAGTTTCGTCAAAATCCTTTTTCTTTTTCATAAATCCTCCATTATATTTCATTTCCTAGTAATTCATTTTTAATAGCTTCACGGATAAAACCTACTTTCGGAATCACTAACTCGTAATTCATTCTCTTAGGACCAATTAAATTAATTTGTCCATGTAGATCATCACCTAAATCGTATGTTGCAGATATTAAAGTGCATTTATTTAGATCTTCGATTTTTATCTCATTACCTATTAAAACGGTGAAATCATCTTTTTCATTTAATTTATCAAGGTTATTTATTAAGTCTCCATCCTTGTCCAATGCTTTATAAATATTAAAGACTTTATTACTGGTATCAAACTCAGGTAAGCGCATTAAATTTTCTATTCCAGTTACATTAACATCCAATTCATTAGCCTGTTTAATACTTACATAAATCTCATATAATAAATCTTCATATACTTGAGAGTTTACGTTTTTGCTCATGGTTATAATTTTCATTTTTCCGAAATTTAATGAGTTTAAATCAACACCATGTAAATTGCTTTCCAAGCTCTTCTCTATTTTTTCCAAATCACTTGCATCAAACAACTCACTAATTCTAATAAACCTATTATGTGCTATACCACTTGATACTATAGTAACTACCAAAGCTCTACCAGGCTCCATAAATATAATCTTCAAGTGTTCTAGATATGTTTTGTTTGACTTTGGCAAAACACTAATAGTGACCATACCTGTTATATATGAAAGAATTGATGTCGCTGCTTCAATAAAATTACCATTCTCATAAACGTAATTATGCAAAGCATTAGTTAGATTCATTCTTTCCGCTTTATTTATTTTTTCAATATTAATTAAGTTGTCTACGTACTCTCTATAACCTTTATCTATAGGCACTCTTCCTGAAGATGTATGTGCCTTGGTCAAAAAACCATACTCTTCCAAGAAACTCATTTCATTTCTTATAGTGGCAGAACTGACTGAATGTCCAAGTAGATCAGCAATATACTTAGAACCTACTGGCTCAGCAGATTCTATATAAGTGTCAATGACTAACTTAAGTATTGTGCTTTGTCTTTCGCTTAACATTTCGTCTTCCTTTCAATTATTATATTTAATGAACAATTTATCAACAAATAAAACTAGCTAAAATAAAGTTTATTTTGTCTAGGCCTTTGCTAGTCAAAACCCAGTTATAATCTATTCTCTGTAATAACCCAATTTCACTTAACTCTTCTAACTTACCCAAATAAAAATCTGACATATTTATTCCTGTATATTTTTGGAAATCTATCTCATTGAAACCTTTTAGATCATTAATAGTAAGGACGAAATAGTCGAATATTAAATCATAACTAGTCATTTCTTCTTCCAGAGAATATAGGTCCTCCTTATCAAAATATAATATGTAGTCATTTTCAATTAACTTATTTTTAAATCTTAAATTACCTATCTTTGAAACTGCCCCTATACCAAGGCCCAAGTAGTCTTTGCCATTCCAATAGGCTAAATTATGCTTACTCTTAAATTTATCTTCGATGTTAAAAGCTAGCAATTCACTTTGTTTAAAATTATTACTTAACAAAAAATCCCTAATGAAATGATATTGTTCACGTTCGTTTTTAATTATTGCTTCCTCAACATCTCTCTCTGCATAAACATCTTCTATATATATGTGTGTTATACCGGCATTTATGATCTCTTGTAAATCTTTCTCTATGCTCTTCAATGTCTGAACATCATTATTATATAAATAGTCAATACTTAAATTATTAAAACCTATTTCTTTTGCTATGTTGCAGAGATAGTGTAAATCATAAGCATAGAACAAATTAATTTCATGAAAATTAAAAACAAGCCTATTCACCCCTATATTCTTGAGGCGTAATAGACTTCTATCTGAAACTGCTTCAGCTGTAACTTCTATTGTAAATTCATAGTCCTTTGAAAAATCAATAGAATTCAAAATTTTTTCAATACACAAGGCAATCTCCTCTAAAACGAAATCTTCAGACTGCCCACTTGATATATATAAAGTTTCTAATTCATTAAAAGTAAAACCTGCATTAAGCGATTGCTCAAACTCAAGTTGGAGATTATCTAAGTACATATCTAAGTCTGCTGAAATCAGCGAAGGCACTTTTATAAAAAGATGTTTTAGATTCTTACTTGCTTGCGACAGATACTGTGCATACTTTTCAATAAAATCCATAAAATTACAAAACTAATAATTTTTGCTTGAGCCGATAACTCCAGTTTCAATCGATTTCAGTACCATAAATGCTGACGCATTGATTCTATTTTGCAAAAGATCCTCTTCAGAGTAGTTTCCAAGAGTCTCAATATTATCAAAATCTGTACCTCTAACTAAATAGTTAGTACTGGAGAAATTTGGATTTCTGTTTTCACTAATATCATCCATACTCTCTCCGGAGTAATTGTAAGATTCAAGATATACAACTGGCACTCCTCGTTTATCGAACTCTCTGTAATCAGATTCATTTTCGCTCATTTCCCTGAAAACAATCTTCTCTGGAGCTTCACCAAAACCTTCTGGAGCTTCAGTATTAAGCAACATATTATCAATTTGTAGAGATATTTGGTTCTGGTACAGAACAACGCCTGTATAGTATGAAACTGATTCATCATATGCAACTTCAGCAAGTTGATATGCAGGTTGACGCAATTTGTACTTTTGCTTTGGATAAGTAGATGACCAGCCTGAATGTGCATATAGTTTATCACCACCATATAAGCTTCTAAACTCGTAGAATGCATCAATATTCTTAATTTCTTCTGGAGATTTACTCTCTAATAGTTTACGAGAACCTGCATTATTAGAGAATCCTGCCCCAAGAGCTACTAATTCAACATCATAACCCATTGTATATTCTTTAAGTTGTTTGGCTAAAGTTAACAACGCACCAATACCTGAAGCATTATCTGAAATACCATCATTATTTTCAGGTGCATTAGGATTGGAATCATAACGAGCTGCTACAATCACTTTTCTTCTAAAAAGCCCATACTCTTCTTTTGCTCTTCTCTCATAAATTGAGAAGTCCAACTCTGAATCTGTATCTTCTTCAGCCACGAAACCCTTGCCCGGAATTTTAACAATTAAATTTCTACTATGTCCGCCTGATTCTAACTCTATACTTTGGTTTTCTACGTTATATCCAAAAGACTCAAATTCTTTTTTTATTAAATCCGCTACTGCAGTTTCTGACTCTGAACCTGCAACTCGTTTAGGATAATTTTCTGCTATGTTAAGAGCTACTTTTTTGCCATAATCATCGTATTCCATAATTTCTGGAACCGTGTTACTTCTACATGCGCTCAGTAACATAGTGCAAACAAGTGCTAATACCATCCATGAACGTAAGCTTCTTATTTTATTTGATTTTTTTACAAGATTAGTTTTTGTATTCATATTTTAATTTCATTCCTGTCTTTACTTCTCTGAATATGTAGTTAAAGAGAATTTTCTTATAATCATTATAATAGATTAATTTCATATATTGCTCAAATTTTTGTTATGTTTTCACCTCTCTTTAGTTAGCATAGTTTTCGTTTTTATATTAAAATGAAATACAAGTAAGTTTGGGAGATTGGGGTTAAGAAAATGTTTAAAAACAATAAAATAATACAATTTAATATTTTATTAATTGTTTTTGCATTTTTCTTCAGTTCTATTTTTACCCCTGTTATCGTTTTTGCTGATGAAAGCAGCACAACTAATGTAGCTCAAGAAGATTCAGAAAACACCAGTACTAATGTTGAAAGCACTAACAACACTAGCAGCAGTTCATCTGACAGTGGAGGCAATAATTCTCCAGAAATTAATTCCCACAACGCAAATGATAATTGGACTCTAGACTACACTACTGAGTTTGATAACTATTATGTTTTTGACAATCTAAACAGATCTCAACTATACAAAAAGAATGAGCTTATTGAACGTGAAGATCCACTTGCACTCAATATACTAATTTCCCTACTGGCTATTGAAACTCTTGAGATTAATACACCAATTACTATTAGTAATGAGACAGCAATGAAATCAGCTCAAGAAAACCTTTCTAACATCATTCTGAATGCTGGTTCAAAATATGAGGTTCAATTTTTGGTATATGCAACACTTTTCTATGATTCAAAAGCTGCATTAGAAGCTCTAACTTTGAGTTTAAGTAAATCTGTAGAAAGCTTTCAAACTCTAGTAAATTCTAGGCTTCGCAACCTAAACATGGATAATAGTAAACTTATAATTGAGGACAATGTAAGTAATATAAAACTATTAACCAACTCCCAAGATATGGGCTCATTAATTACTGCAGCATATACAAATACTCTATTCAAAAAGATATTCACCAGCAGCAATGAAATTTACATTTCACCTCTAGAAGATCAGAATAGCCCATTATACTTACGCAACCGTATGGACTTTGTCTGGACTTGGACAAGAAATGAAATAACAGGCGCTTTAAGCGCAAGCAATGGTAATAGTACGAGTTTTGCTTATATTTTCCCTGGAGATAGCTATTCGATCTACATGTTGCAAAACATTAATTACAAAGATGAAAACAATGATATCTCTAGAATTTTCAATAATTCTATTATTGAGGCAAATTCATTGCATAATGAAATATCTTCCAAGTTTATTCGTACTGTTCTTGTACAGAGAGGAGATTATTTCGATACAATAGCACTAAATAATGGGGTTCAAGTAGAACTTATTTATCTGAGTACTGCTTATTACCTTAAACCAACTTTTATTAGTGAAATTGTTCCTCAGATTAGCCTCAAGATGAAAGATCCGATTAATCTTCCAATCACTGCAGGTGAAAGTCTTGGGAATATAACTATGGTTTTACCTAATGGAGATTCATTCTCAGTTGAAGTAGGATCTAGCACTGACATCTATAGCCAAAATAATGTTATAGAAAACTTGCTTAGCACTATTAGTGAAAACGAAAATATAGTTAGGCTTATATACGCTTTAGCAATAGTTTTGTTATTAGTAATCCTCATTGAAATAATAATGATACTTTTCAGACGATTCTTATACAACAAGAGTAATAAACTCAAAAAATAACTGAGCAAAGTCAGATTTTATTTTACACATTAGCTTCTTCGTGTTAGCTAATGTGATTAAAATTCATAATAATTTATGCTAAAATTGTAGAAGCTATAAGCCCTACGAGGCTTAAACTAGTGATTGATTAGGAAGTGAGTATTTTATGATGAATAATAAAGTTAGAACACGTTTCGCCCCTTCTCCTACAGGATTCATGCATATTGGTAATCTAAGAACTGCTTTATTCGAGTACTTAGTAGCCAAGAGTGCTGGTGGAGATTTTATTTTAAGGATTGAAGACACCGATCAGGAACGCTTTGTTGAAGGTGCTGTTGATAAAATTTATCAAGCTTTAAAAATCACAGGATTACAGCATGATGAAGGTCCAGATATTGGTGGTAATTATGGTCCTTATGTACAAAGTGAACGTAAAGACATCTACAAAGAAGCTATCAAACCTTTACTAGAAAATGGTAAAGCTTACTACTGCTTCTGCTCAGCTGAACGTCTAGAAGAAGTCCAAGCTCAACAGAAAGCTTCAGGATCTGACTTTATCGGATATGATAGACATTGTAGAAATTTAAGCAATGAAGTAGTTCAAGAAAAATTAGCTTCTGGTGCTTCTTATGTCATTCGTCAAGCCATGCCTACAGAGGGAGAAATTACTTATACTGATGAGGTATATGGTCAACTTACTTTTGAGAATTCCACTTTTGAAGATCAAGTTTTGTTAAAGTCAGATGGCTTCCCTACTTATAATTATGCTAACGTAATTGACGACCACGCAATGAATATTACTCATATTGTACGTGGTAATGAATACTTAAGTTCAACACCAAAATACATTCATCTATATGAAGCTTTTGGGTTTGATGTTCCTAAATTCATTCACCTACCCTTGATTAATGGTAATGATGGAACTAATTCTTCTTACAAGTTGATCCAGAAATGTCTGAAGAAACAATGAAACTTCTAGCTGAAAACCTTCAAAGTAGAATTAGTAAATTAACAGAGATTCCAGAAAAGATTGCATTCATGTCTGGATTACAAGATTTCGATTTAGAATTACTAGTTCATAAGAAGAGTAAGTCTACATTAGAATCTTCACAACAAGTTCTAAGTGACTTTTTAAACATACTTGAAGATACAGAATGGAATGACGATGCAATCAAAGCTGCAATGGTAGATTATGCCGAAGCTAATGAACTTAAAAATGGTACCGTTATGTTCCCTATTCGTATCGCTGTTACCGGTCAATCTGTTACACCTGGAGGAACGGTTGAGGTTTTGCGCTATCTAGGCAAAGAAGAATCTCTTAAACGTTTACAACATAGTTTAGACAGATTAAACAATGAACTAAAATAATAAATATTACGAGGTATTTATGGCAGAAAACAAAAATAATATTACATTAGCAGATAATGAAGAAAATGTTTTAGAAGGCAATAACTTTATCGAAAAATTCATCGATGAAGATCTAGCTAAAGATGGTCAATTTGAAGGTATGACAGTTCATACACGTTTCCCACCAGAGCCGAATGGTTATCTTCACATAGGTCATGCAAAAGCTGTTTGCTTAAACTTTGGCATTGCAGAAAAATACAATGGTCTATGCAACTTACGTATGGATGACACTAATCCTGTTTCCGAAGATAAAGACTTTGTAGATCAAATTGTTTCTGATATACATTGGCTAG
>QWCJ01000520.1_pt1 | contig 13549 bp, 18 predicted proteins | sample 1972501 | NCBI WGS metagenome assembly QWCJ01 (sample SAMN09866711, study PRJNA288562) | Human vaginal metagenome isolate term2_vaginal, whole genome shotgun... | isolation source: vagina | host: Homo sapiens | place: USA: California
TTTGATGTTGATCCGTCCATCCGGTGCATCGTGCGCGGAAGCAATGGACTTGAAGCACCTACCGTAGAAGAACTCTTGCCATTCGCATTCAACTGGCGAGATATGGAACAAGAGCAGCGCATCTACATGTGGGAAGGCTACGAGGAATCAATTCGTAGCGGAGAAAAGCAACAAACCATCCGGGTAGATGATCCTTTCCATGAAGGAAGTGCCCAAATTGTCTTCGAGAAAGAATCCGGAGAGGTCGTCACTATCCAGGCACAGGTTACGTCCGTTGCCTCTGCCCAGCGAAGTGAATTGTCGGAAAAGCAAGCTAGAAATGACGGTTTTGGCTCCCTTTCCGAGCTTCAGGAAGCGCTAGATACTCACTATCCCGGATTAGCTGCCGATGACAAAGTCGACATCGTAGAGTTCAAGCTCCAGTAACTCGAACGAGCTCAAAGCGTGCTTGCTTTCTGTAGAAGCAGTAAAAACTACAGCAAAAAGCTGGGGCAATCCATGGCGAACGGTGCAGATTGTGGCGCTTGGGTGTGACTTGTGAGACATGCTCCTCCTGGGGATATGTATTTTCAATCCATTGCCATTGATGGTGTCCCACTTCCTTGAAAGTGAGGCGCTCGGGAAAGGCCGGAAGGGGCCTCTTTCTCGACGTTCAAACCATTGCTTGAAATACAAGTAGTCGCTTGTTAATATCGGGGTGTGCTTACAGAGATTTCCTTATCCATCCCCGCGTCGGATCTCAGTCCCGCCGAGCGGGCCCAGTTACTCGTACCCACCCTGTCCGCGCTGTCGGATGAAAACCGGTTGACGATCCTGCTCACCTTGGCGGAGAAGTCGATGACCAACCGCCAGCTCCATGAGGCCACCGGGATGAGTCAGGCGTTGGTCAGCCATCATCTGGCTGCCCTACGCAAGGCCGGACTGGTGGACTCGGAGCCGACGGGTCGTGCCACGCTGAATTCGGTGTGTTGTACTCAGCTGGCTGATCCGGTGCGCTGGCTGGCGCACCTGGCGACGTTGACCCCGGAGGGACAACGCGCCTGCTGCACGGACACCTCCCTGAAAAGCGAGGTCGTCGATGCTGATTAACGCGCTCGGCACGTTCACTACCCTCCTGGTCGAACTGCTCCTGCTGTTTCTGGTGATCTCCTATGCGGTCGCGTTGATCAACCGGCGCTTCGGCCCGGAGCGGTTGCAGAGCTGAATGGCTGGTGGAGCGGTTCCCGGTCAGGTCAAGGGACTGGCGTTGGGGGCGATCACTCCGTTTTGTTCCTGTTCGACGATCCCGATGTTTGTCAGCATGCTCAAAGCCGGGGTGGCCTTTCGTACCACCGTGACCTACCTGATCGCTTCGCCGCTGCTCAACCCGGTTATCGTCGGCGGGATCTGGCTGACCCTTTCCTGGCAGGTCGCGATCAGCTACGCGGTGATCATGGTGCTGCTGTCGCTGGGAGCACCCTGGGTCTGGACCGCGCTGGGCATGGAAGACCAGCTGCGCAAGGTCAAGGTCAAGGGCGGGCGCCAGCTGGACGGGACCCCGTGGCGTGGAATCAAACAAGAAACCCCGGCAGCGATCCGTCAGGCATGGGACGATCTTCGCCCCATGCTCCTTCCGATGATCATCGGCGTGGCCATCGGTGCATTCATCTACGGGGTCGTGCCCGAAGACGGCCTGAGATTTATGGCCGGTGAAAACGTCTGGTGGCTGATTCCACTGGCTGCGGCGATCGGTATCCCGCTGTATGTCCGACTGGAGACGATGCTGCCGGTCGCCCTGGCTTTATCGGGTGCCGGGGTGGCCATCGGCCCGATCTTCGCGATGATGATCGGCGGGTCCGGGGCCTCGCCACCGGAAATCTCGATGTTGGCGGCAGTGTTCAAGCCGAAACTGTTGGCCACCTTCGTGATCACCATTCTGCTGGCGGCCATGCTGGCCGGCTACGCGATGACGATCATCCTCTAAACCACGTACCTCTAACGAAAGGAGACCCTCATGGGCTTCAAAGACCTGTTTCACAAGAAGAATACGAACTCCGATTGCTGCAGTGTCGAGATCGTCGCCGACGACGACACCGACACCACCAGTAACCAGGAGGAGGAGCATCCGCAGGCTCAGTCCTAACCTGCCACGCTCCTGGTATCTACCAGCATGTCCGGTTTCAGGCCGACGACGCTGATGATCAGTTCAGGCATCAACGACCCCGCGCGAGTTCGCGCGGGGTCGTTGATGGTGTGAGGTGGGGTGGTCAGTTCTCGAGCAACTCGGCAACGAGCCGGCGTACACGCGTGTCGATGTCGTCACGGACCAGACGCATGCGCTCGATCGCCTCTATCCCCCTCCTGGACGGCTCGTCAGTCACCCACCGTTCGCACGTTCCGTGGGCGTCGTCGGGAAGTTCCAGCTGGGCATCACCTCCCAGGATGATCACGCGGTCAACCTCGCGCAACAGCTGTGGATCCACACCCTTAGGCACGAGTACTGACCGGATGGTGTTCCGAAGCCGTCGTCACAACCCTGGTCACCGGGGCCATCTGTGCCAACGCCTTCTGACTCTGACAGTAATTCTAAAACTGTTCTTTTGAGGTGTACCCCAAAAGCCGCATGTCTCGATTATGCCTCACAAACCCCTACCGAGCACCACCCTGCGACAACTTAGGGCGAGACGCTTTAGTGAGACGGGGAGGAGGCCAATTGCCCCATGAAACGGTCTCACATTCCAGTTCCTGCCGGGTGTCTCATAAAACTTTAGGTTTTCAGGACGCTCCGCGACCGCTAGTGGGCCATATAAGCGAGTCGGGTGTGGTCATCGACAGCGGCATGGACGTGGTCGAACCCGATCGGGTCTTCCGGTCGCGGATCGGTCGTGGACTCGCCAACCGCCGCTGTCGGGGATGCGGCTGAGTTTCTTCACATCGATATGGATGAGCTTGCCTGGCCACCAGCAACGCTCTCGCATGCGTGGTCAAGCGGGCGTTACCGTTGGGCATAGAGGCCTCCTGGCAGTGAAGAACTAGACAGCTCCACTAAGCCAGGAGGCCTAGCTATTTCACAAGACCGAAAGTGCCACCAACGTCACGGTCGAGTACAACTAGTGGGTGTCACTGTGGCTTTCCGAAGTCCACCACACTGACGTTCCCGTCATTGCGGGGGCGGTACAGAGGGCTCCTGACGGATTGCCCGAAGTCCTCTGCACGAATTGACTTCCGGCCTGATGCCGCTGTACCAACCTGTCCTGATAGGCGGGCGCCTCGTTTGCCAGAAGATGGGCAAGGTTCCCTCTCCCCCTTGCTTTTTGGGAGTCCTCGGCCAGCTACGGGATCGTGCCTGGCCGGTCCTCGGTCGAGTTGTTGTCCGGAGTTGGTGTGCAGCAGTCGGGTTCCCCGCTTTGCCCGGGGCCCTCGCCTGTGGGCGGCGTTCCCTGTCTAATGCGCAGTCTCCTGCGCCGGTTGAGGGCGGCCAATGCCGATGCGAGCACCACGGCTGCGGCGAGGGCTGCGATCAGGGTGCTGTTGTCGCTGATCCAGGCGCTGGCGGCGGCTGACCATACGGCGAGGCTGTTGGCCTGTGCGGTTCCGCCGGTGGCGGCGGGATACCAATACCAGCTGAGGTAGGCGCCGGTTATGGTGAGGATGAAGGCGGCGATGCGGTTGCTGTGCTTGGCCAGGCCGGTGATTCTTCGCCCGAGGGCGGCCCCGGCGATGGCCGTGCCTGCCGAAACGAGCATCAGGACAGTGGCCGAGCCTGCGGCGTAGGCGGCGAAGACCGCGAGCAGCCCGGCGTAGCTGGCGACGGCCTGGGCTTGGGCGATCACGGCCAGGAGCACCCCGAGGGTGCAGCCGAGGGATGCTGCGGCGTATCCGACCCCGAAGGCCACCATGCGCCCGGTTTTGCGACCTGCCCCTGCGGCTTCTTGTGTGCGGGGTTTCGTGGCCCAGGCCGGCAGACGGAGCCGTGGTGTGAGTCCGGTGAGCATGGCCAGGCCCAGCAGGAGAAGGATCACCCCGGTGGCCATTCCCAGCCAGGGCGCTGCGCTGATCAGGGTCCTGGCGCCCGCGCTGACGATCAGCCCGAAGGCTGCCAGGGTCCCGGCGAAGCCGAAGCTGAGCGCGAGCCCGGCCCGGAGCCCGTGGGCCAGACGCAGCGCGAGCGGGCGCGTCCGGGCGTCCCCGATGGTCTGGGCTATCCAGGCGGGCAGGAGGGCGAAACCGCAGGGATTGACCGGGGCAATCATTCCAGCGGCGAAGGCCAGGGCAAGCAGGGCTGTCATTGGGCACTGGCCTTGGTGAGTTCTTCTTGGATCTTTTCCGCAGACGGGTCGGTGGCCCGGAAGGTAACGTCACCCTTCGCGTCGACCACCACCAGGGTGCTTATGGAGGTGACGTTGTACCGGGTGGTCAGTGTGGCCCCGGTGTCGATGACGGCAGGGAGCTCAGGGGCCTTGATGTAATCGCGGAATCCGTTGATGGTCTCCTTCGGTTCTCGGGGGTCCACGTCCACCAGGAGGTAGTCGGCCGAGCTTCCCAGGGCCGTGGAGGCCTTGTTCAGGGAATCGGCCCCTTTCACACACTCACCGCATCCGACAGAGAAGAAGAACAGTGCTGCGGGCTTACCGTCCGGGATGGTCCGGGTAGTGCCGTCAATGTCGGAGACCGTAACAGCAACGGCACCGGCCGCGTCGGGCGACGAACCGCCTGGCGCGGCCGACGGGCCGCTCGGTGAGCTGGCGCAGGCGGTTGTCAGTGCCATGACCGCTGCCAGAAACAGGGCGGAGGCGAGGTGCCTGGGCCGGGGAACGGACAGAGAACGGCGGGATCTCGGGTATGTCATGGTGTCTAGTGGTTCCTTCCAGAAATGGGTATGGGGACTCAGGCGGTGCCGTGGTCGGTGCGGTGGTGCTCGGGGGGTGCGGGAGGGCAGCAGTCGTCGGTCCTGCGGCGTTTTCGCTGCCTGGTGACGGCGATGATCCCGGCCAGGAGCACCGTGGCGGCCGCGAGTAACACGAGGGGATTTGAGAAGAATCCGGCGATCGCGCCGAGGGCTCCGGCGGCGATGAGGATGGGTCCTGCGCAGCACAGGATCATGGCCGCTGCTATGCCGATTCCTGCGGCCAGTGTGTGGTATCGCCCGGGGCGACCGGTCTGCCGGACGGGTTGATGGCCGGTGTCTGGCTGTTCTGGGTGCTGGGTCATGTCATGTCCTTTTAAAGCTCAGCAGCAGGAGTCCTGCGCCGCGGGGGCCCGCGTGGCGGCCGCGGCGAGGAGGGCGGCGGCCATGGCGGCACCGGCCCGGTGTGCCGCCTCGATGTCCAGGACTTCGCCGTCGGGATGGGAATCCAACCACGGCTGGGCGTCCTCGCGGGAGGCGAAATAGTGGACCTGGTTGCAGAACGATGACCGCACCGGCCCCGTGCCCGGGTGGCTGATGATGGACACGACGGCGGTGGCCGGCTGTACGGAGGTCACCGTGCCGTCCGCGCCCGTCATCACCCGGATGAGGGTCCCGCTACCCGGGGAGGTCGACTCAATGGTTGCGGCCTTCCCGATCAGGGCCGGGAAGAAGAGAGTGTCCAGGGCGCACCAGGTGTAGAGCTGTTCCCCGGCCAGGGTGAAGCGATGCGGGGTGGGCCGCATCGTCAGGGCCAGGCCGATGATGCGGCCCTCGTCGTCGTACTCGGTGTCCGGGACGGCGGCCAGTCCTTGCCGGACCGTGTCTTCGCTCCGGCCACTGGCGGTGGCCAGTTCGGCGACCGTGACGGGCTCGCCCTCGGCCAGGAGCCGCAGCAGCGGCACGAACAATTCCGGGTCTATTCCGGAGCGCGCGGGGGACAACAGATAGGTGAGGGCCTGGTCGGTGGCGGTCATGGCATTCCTTTGCTTCGGTAGTGGGGGCTGCAGCTCAGGCGCAGCAGGAGAGCTTGGAGACGTCGGTGTTGAAGGCCTTGGCGGCGATCCTGATGCCCTCGGCCATCGTCAGGTAGGGGCTCCAGGCGGCGGCGACCTGCGCGGTGGTCATGCCCGCTTCGAGGATGTAGACGCCGGCGGCGGCGATTTCCCCGGCGTCCTTGGCCACCGCGGAGAGGCCCAGGATCCGTCCGGTGTCGCGGTCCGCGACAACCTTGATGAAGCCGCGGATGTCGCGGTTGACCACGGCTCGCGGCACGTACTCCAGGGGGAGGACCCGGCACTCGCAGCTGATCCCGGCGGCGACAGCTTCCTTTTCCGTCATCCCGACCGCCCCGATGGCGGGACTGGTGAAGGTGACCCGGGGCAGGTGCCGGTAGTCGACCTCGGCCAGGGCATCGGTGAACGCATTGTCCACGGCCAGGGCGCCGTGGGCCGCTGCGACGTAAACGAACTCCCGATGGCCGGTCGCGTCCCCGGCGGCCCAAACCCGCGGGTTGGACGTGGCCAGGCGGGAATCGACCACGATCTCGCCGGATGCGCCGGTCTTCACCCCGACGGCGTCAAGGTCCAGTCCCTCGGTCACCGGGCGGCGGCCCAGTGCCACGAGGATGTGGGAAGCGCGGAACACCTCCTCGCCCCCGGCCATGTTTGCCGTCACCGAGACCCCGTCCGGGCCGGAGGCCACGGAGTCGGCCATGGCCCGCCGGACCACCCGGATCCCCTCGTCGGCGAACACCCCCGCTAACGCCTTGGACGCCTCCGGTTCCTCCTGCGAGGCCAACCGGGAACGGACCAGCATGGTCACCCGGGAGCCCAGCCGGGAGAAAAGCTGTGCCATCTCCAGGGCAACATAGCCTCCGCCCAGGATCAGCATTGATTCGGGCACCTCGTCCAGTTCCATCGCCGTCGTCGAGGTCAGGTACCCGGCCTCGGCCAGTCCGGGAACGGGGGGCACGTAGGGTGCGGAGCCAGTGGCCACGAGGTAGTGCCCGGCCTCGATCGTTCTCACTGCACCATCCGGGGAGATCACCCGGAGCAGCGGTGCGTCCTGGGTTCCGGTGAACGACGCGTCCCCCGAGATCATCGTCCACCCGTAGTCCGCGGCCAGATCGACGTACTTCTCCGTGCGCATGCTTTCAACCAGCGCGGCCTTGCCCTGAATCAGGGCCGGCATGTCCACCGGGCCCGCCGAGGCCGCCACCCCAGGGAAGCGGGCCGAATCCAACGCCACGTGGCGGGCCTCCGCGGCAGCCAGGAGCGCCTTCGACGGGACGCAGCCCGTGTTCACGCATGTCCCGCCCACGGTGCCGCGCTCCACCATCACGACGCGCTTGCCCAGCTCGGTGGCCCGGATCGCGGCCGCAAACGCTCCGCCGCCGGAACCAATAATCGCCAGATCGAACTTTTCGTTTGTCATTCCAGATGTCTCTTCCCTGTGGTTCAAAAGTTCCTATGGAACCATTGTGAACCTTCCAGTACAATGGAAGGTCAAGTCAAGTGTGGTGGCCATTGGAAGGGAATCGGCGAACATGAGGATCGGACAGCTTGCGGAAGCAACCGGAACCACGACCAAGACCCTGCGGTTCTACGAGGAGTCGGGGCTGCTCCCTCCGGCCGAGCGATTGGCCTCCGGCTATCGGGACTACGCCGAGGATGCCGTGGGTCGGGTCGGGTTCATCCACCGGGGCCAGGCCGCCGGGCTGACCCTCGCCCAGATCCGCCAGATCCTCGACATCCGCGACGGCGGCCAGGCGCCCTGCGAGCACGTGCGCGACCTGCTTGACATGCGCCTCGCTGAGATCGAGCAGCAGATCGCGCAGCTCTCCGTGCTGCGCGACACTATCGCGGACCTCAGACAGGACGCCGCACACCCGGACCCTGAAACGTGCAGCACCGATCAAGTGTGTAGGTACTTGTAATCCAATTGGGCACACCTCCTGGACCGCCAAAAGGCTCTCGCAAAAAGATACCGCCAGATCTACAAAATTGAGGAAGAGCTCATCAGCAAAATCGACAAATTGACTGACGTAGTAGTCATCCCTAACGCGTAAGACCTGCACGCTGCTTGTACAAATGATAGTTTCGTGATGACGCTGGGGTGGGTTCCTGCTCCGCAGGCGTCCGAAGGCCCTGGGTCGAGCAATCCCCCCTGCTCCCCGGGGTCTTCCGCTATCTGAGAACCTTGCTTCACCCGGGTTCTCTCATTCTTCACTGCCGGATGAAGACTGAATCAATCTACAAGGTGATGTAGGCAATGGGCGGCAATACTAACTTAGGCACAGCCAAGACTGCCAAGAAGGACGAGTTCTACACGCAGTGGAATGACATTGAAAACGAGATGCAAGCCTATCTCGAATACGATCCCGACGTATTCAGAGGTAAGACAGTTCTGCTGCCGTGTGACGACCCGGGGCAAGTAACTTCACCAAGTACTTTGCACTGAACTTTGAGAAGTTCGGCTTGAAGAAGCTGGTCTCTACGTCTTATGTGCCAGCATCAAACCCAGCCGTGACTGAGAAGGGGCAGATGCTGCTGGACTTCGCACTTGGTGAGGACCAGGACGAGAAGTTCAACGAAGACGACACTTGGCTCCGGGGACGCATTTACGTCATGGAACAGGGCAAGGACCTTAACGATGACGGGCGCCTTAACAAAGAAGACCTCCAGTGGGATTATCTTGAAGGCGACGGCGATTTCCGTTCTGAAGAGGTCACGAAACTCCGCGATGAAGCCGACATCGTTATCACCAACCCACCGTTCTCCCTATTCCGCGAGTTCCTTGCGTGGCTGATTGATGGCGACGTCCAGTTCTCCGTTATCGGGAACATGAACGCAGTTACCTATAAAGAGGTATTCCCGCTTTTCAAAGACAACAAGGTTTGGTACGGCCCCTCAATCTCAAGTGGTGATCGCGAATTTCGTGTACCCGAAAGTTACCCGCTTACCGCTGCAGGTCAGCGTGTGGATGAACAGGGGAATAAATTCGTCCATGTAAAGGGTGTTAGATGGTTTACCAACATTGAGCATGGACGCCGACATGAACAGCTCGTGCTCATGTCGATGGAGGACAACCTGATCTACGGTTCAAAGACGGTCCGAAACGTGAGGTATCCAAAGTACGACAATTACGACGCGATAGAAGTACCGGAGACCAAAGCAATCCCCAACGATTACAACGACATGATGGGTGTTCCCATCTCGTTCCTCGATAAGTACAGCCCAGACCAGTTTGAAATCCTTGGGATCACGCAGGCATGGGACGATCATTCGGGGTTGAAGCTCAAGAACTATCCAACCCAGATTCAGGTCAGCAAGAACGGCGTTAGATCTCGGGTGGGCAAGCTTAATGACGGTGCAGCCATACCGCATGACACAGAGCCTCAAGACGTGACGTACTACGAGGTCGACGGACAATTCTTTACTAAACCGTATTGCAGAGTTCTTATCCGCCACCGCAACCCCAATGTCAAGGAGTCTTAAGCCATGGAAGCAAAACTCAACCCCCGCAAGATCCGTGACATCGTTGACGGATTCCACTACAACGAACTCGAAGGCAAAGGTCTGTACGGTTTGGCTGGCAACCTCACCATCCAGCCTGAGTACCAGCGCAACTACATCTACAACGACGGTAAGAAAGATGTTGCCGTCATTGACTCGCTGCTCAAGGGCTATCCGCTGGGGCTGATTTACTTCAACCAGCCCAAGCAGGACGAAGACAAGTTCGAGATCCTTGACGGCCAGCAGCGTATTACCTCTATCGGCCGTTTCTTCAAGGACTTGTTCGTCGTCAAAGATACCGACGGCAACGAACAGTACTTCTCGTCGCTGAGTGAGCACCAGCAAGAGCAGATCCTTGAGACTGAGCTGCTTATCTACGACTGCAATGGCACTGAGTCTGAGATCAAGGAGTGGTTCAAGACCATCAACATCGTTGGTGTGCCGCTGACAGCCCAAGAGCTGCGTAACGCCGTGTACTCTGGCCCATTCGTTGATGCTGCTAAGAAGGTCTTTTCCAACTCCGGCTCTGCGGTCATGTCGAAATGGTCGAACTTCGTAAAAGGCGACCCTGCTCGCCAGGAGGTGCTTGAGGTAGCCCTTGACTGGATCGCTCAGCGTGAAGGCACCACCATCGACAGCTACATGGCAAAGCACCGTGAAGACGATAACTGCAACGAACTACAGACTTACTTCACTGCAGTTATCGACTGGGCAGCAAGTGTGTTCAAAATGACAGACACGTCCATGCGAGGCATCGAATGGAACACTCTGTATGAGCAGTACGGCGGCCAGGGCTACAACGCGACTGAGATGACGGCTGCTGCAAAGGAGCTGCTGTCTGACCCGCAAATTCAGTCCAAGAAGGGTATCTACGAGTACCTGCTTGGCGGCAAGACAGACACCAAACTACTTAACGTACGTGTCTTCACTGAAGCGGTGAAGAAGCGCGTCTACAAGCGCCAGACTGATGCTGCAAAACAGAAGGGTGTCTCCAACTGCTCGTATTGCGCTATCGGTCACGATGAGAAGAAAGCAAAGATCTGGGCGCTTAAAGAAATGGACGCTGATCACGTCACTGCGTGGTCCAAGGGTGGATCGACCGAGGAGAGCAACTGTGAGCTGCTCTGCAAGTCGCACAACCGTGCCAAGGGCAACGCTTAAAGTCGGTGATTAACCATGCTCATCGGCTACGCCCGTGTCTCAACGTCCAAGCAGGGGCAGTCACTTGATACCCAGCGCGAGGCGCTCATCGACGCTGGCTGCGACCCGGACCACATCTACTCAGACACCATCTCCGGCACCAACTGGCAGCGACCTGGCCTCGACGATGCTCTCGCATACATGCGCCCCGACGACACGCTCGTTGTTACGCGCCTCGACAGGCTCGGCCGCAGCCTCGCAGATACCGTGAACACCATCGCCGACCTGGCTGCACGCAAAATCAACGTCAAGGTGTTGGAGCCAGCGCTGGACACGTCGAAGCCCACCGACAAAGTGGTTATCAACGTCATGGCCAGCTTGGCTGAGTGGGAGCGTGACCTGCTTGTTCAGCGCACCCGTGAAGGCGTGGCTCACGCCCGTGCGCAGGGCAGGGTAGCCGGGCCGAAGCCCAAGCTCAGCGACGAACAGGCACAAGTCGCAAAAGAACTCATCGATGGTGGTAAGTCCGTGAGTGCAGTGGCGAGGACGTTCAACGTGTCCAGGCCAACGATTTACCGCGCTATTGAGCGTATCGAAGCAGACGCTTAAGCACAGGCTGCGCCGCTAGTGCTTGTGTCCTGCAAGCAAGCACCAGGTGAGCACTAGCGACGCACTGAGCACGCTGGGGTGCTGCCGGGCGGTGGTAACACCGCCCGGCAGAGCCGGGACCAAATACGGGACTGACCTTACACATCCCGTATTTGGCAAGGAGTGTTTCATGTCCAACTATTCGCAGACACTTACCTCTCACGGCGAGATTCTCGCAAACATCCCCGGCATCCTGGGCTTCTACCCGCAGGACTCGCTGGTGTTCGCGTTTTTCAAACAAGACAGCGACACGCACAGCCTGAGCCTCGGGCCACTTGCCCGGCTTGATCTCGACGGAGCGATCCAACAGCTCACCGAGGATCGTGAGAAGCTCGCAGCATGGACTGAGACGCTGGATCTCGACGCTGTTGCGGCGTACGTCATCACCGACGACATGGTTGAAGCAGATGCAGCGGCGCACTTCCTCTGTAGCGAGGATTCCCCGCTGCGCAGTGAGGTACTGGCGGTCATTCAAACGTCAGAAATCACCGCTGGTACTGCCTGGTGTGCGATGTACTTGCACCCAAACTCATGTGAGCCACAGGCGGGCAGAATCAGCAACATCCACGCCTCAGCAGCGCTACAGCAGTTGCTTGAGCAGACCGGCGATCTCCCAGCGCTCTCGCGTGAAGAGATTGAGAACAGGCTGAACAGCACCGAGCACGACATCGACGCCGCAGAGCATGAAGACATCATCGAAGACGCGCTGGCGTATGTTCCACCCATCTTCCGAGACGTACTGCAGCGTGAGTACGAGCAGGCAGCGGCGGGGATGACGCAGCCGAGTGCGCGTGCTATCCGATCTGCGCTGAAGTGCTTCACGACACCGCGCTTGCGTGATCCATTGCTTGCTGCGCTGCTTGAGGAGCCACAAGCAGGTCTCAAGTTCGCTGAGCAGGTGATGCGCGCTGTACCGGCTCACTGGCCTGGGATGAGGGCACAGCTTACGGCCACTGTCGCCGTGCTGGCCCAGGCAACCGGCCAGACGGGTCTGGCTGGCGTTGCCGCACACAGGGCCACCGAGATCAGCAGCAAAGAGACGTTCCCGTCGCTGGTGGCGAAGTTAATCGACATTGGCGAGGGCAGTCGTCTCGCAGAAGTGGTTCACGAGGGCGGTGCTCAGGCTCGCGTGCAGTTGTTCGAAAACTAGTACTTCACACCCCGTTGCAGCAGTTGCTGTAGCGGGGTTTTTCTTTTCTACCCACGCCGTGACCAGGGAAGAAGGAAATCTCCACCGAGCAGGGGAGAGGTCTCTAGACAGCAGAGCTGTCTCAAAGAACGGATTGAGAATCAATCCACGACACGGAGGCACGCCATGTACCACTACACCCACGAAGACCTAGAGCTGCTCTACCTCATGTCTGACGGCATGGATGGCGAAGACGCCGATCCGGGTGCCGCACAAGAGCTACGCGACCTGGAAGCAGCAGGGGCACATCTGCCCTGGGCAGTGCTGTAACAGCACTTACAGCAGCAGCAAAGCCGCTGCTCAAACACACAATTGAAAGACAATCACACACTCACTCATATAAGGAGAAATCACAATGTCCAACCCGTTTAACAATGGCACCATCGTTGGCAACGCAGCACGCGAGCCGAAGATCTTTGAGCACGCAAACGGCGGTGCGACGGTGAAGCTCAACGTCTACGCACGTAATACGTTCAAGAACAAGTCCACAGGCAAGGTGGAATCAGAGATTGTCGAACTCACTGGCTACGTGGCTGACGCCAAGAACCTCGGCGTCTTCGGATGCATCGGCGCTGGTGATCGCGTTGCAGTGAGCTACTCGCTAAAGACTGACAACTACACCGATAAGGACGGCAACAAGCACTATCCGCTGGTAGCGCGCATCGACACTGTGCAGCTGATCGACTCCAAGAAGGAGTCTGAGAGTACGGGAGCGCTGATACTCCTGCTCCAGACGCTCTGTCTCTACACAGTGCATTACATGAGCCATTACATGCGCTGTTTTACTGCACTGTGTACTAGCCATTCCATTACGCACTACGCTGGCGCACTTCAAGTTCATTGAAATCTTCTCAGACATTAGTGGTTCTCCTTCAAGTGAAGAATGCTTTAACTGGCCCCACCTTACCGGCATTCCTCTCAAACTTGGCCTCTGTTCGCTATGAGCGTTGGGGCACAGTGCCTAAGGCGCATACGGAAGCTGGGTTAACATTTACTCATGTCTGTTTCTGAGCTGTCCACCAGTACCCAGAACTATTTGAAAGCTATCTGGGGGCTAAAGGAATGGTCATCCGAGCCCGTTACCGCCACACTTATAGCGAAACAGCTGGGACTCAAGCTCTCCTCGGTCTCCGATGCAGTGCGCAAAATGTCGAAGCAAGGGCTCGTGTC
>QWCJ01000500.1_pt1 | contig 13493 bp, 11 predicted proteins | sample 1972501 | NCBI WGS metagenome assembly QWCJ01 (sample SAMN09866711, study PRJNA288562) | Human vaginal metagenome isolate term2_vaginal, whole genome shotgun... | isolation source: vagina | host: Homo sapiens | place: USA: California
GTCTCGTCGTACTTCAACCACAAGGACTTTGCCATTCCGCGGCTGCGAAAGCTGGTGGCCACAGTCTGCGACATCACCACGATTCGGACGGCCAGCGACGCGGAGGCTTACATCGTCGAAAGCCGGCTGATTAAGGCGTATCAGCCGTTTTTCAACGTGGAACTCAAAATGGGAACCCGCTACCCGTGGGCCGTGGTGACCGACGAGCCGTTCCCCCGGCTCGTGGTGACCCGGCGGCGGGACATCAAGGGCCGGTACTTCGGCCCGTTCATCTCCGCCGGAGCGCTGAAAGACGTGCTTCATATCATCGAGAAGGCGTTCCCGCTTCGCAGCTGCAAGTACGACCTGACGCGGACGAAACTTTCCCGGCCCTGTCTGGACTACGGCATAGGCAAGTGTGACGCGCCGTGCGTCGGGCTCTGTACCGCCAGAGAGTACGGCGAGCGGGTGGACGACGTGATCCTTCTGCTGAGCGGACAGACCGCTGACCTGATCGCTCGCCTGCGGGCCCGCATGGAAGAATGCGCTTCTCGGCTGGAGTTTGAGGCCGCCGGGGTGGCCCGTGACGCCATTCGAAGCCTGTGGCGCATGACCCGGTCGCAAGTCACCGGCACTCTGTCGGACGACTTGGACGAAGACAGCTGGACGGCCATGAAGGCCCTTCAGGAGCTCGTCCACTCCATTAAGGAGTTCGGGCTTATGCAGCCGATCGTCGTGCGCAGGGCCCCAGACGAGGATTCCACGTATGAGCTCATTATGGGTGAGCGACGCCTGCGCGCAGCAAAACGAGCGGGTTTCGAAGTAATTCCCGCCATCGTCCGCGAGACCGCAGACGACGAGATGCTGCGCGACGCGCTGCTGGAGAACATTCACCGCGTCCAGTTGAATCCGCTGGAAGAAGCCGCGGCGTATCAGCAGCTTATGGAGGAGTTCGGCGTAACCCAGGAACAGCTGGCTAAGAAGATCGGTCGATCTCGTCCTCTGATCACTAACATGATCCGCCTTCTCCAGTTGCCTGTATCCGTGCAGCGGCGAGTCGGCGCCGGAGTCCTTAGTGCAGGTCACGCTCGCGCTCTCCTGGGCTTAAAGAGCGGCGCTGAGGAACAGGAGAAGCTTGCCACCCGTGTTGTAAGCGAGGGATTGAGCGTGCGCGCCACGGAGGAAGCGGTGACCCTCCTGAACCGTGGCGATAAGGCAGCCAGTGCTACGAAGGCTACTGGACGCAGCCCCCAACAGCTGCCCGAAGATGTCTCCAACTGGGTGGATAATGCCTCCGATGCATTGGAGACCAAGGTCAGTGTCCAAATGGGGAAGAAAAAGGGCAAGATCGTTGTTGAATTTGGAGGCCCTGAGGACTTCGACAGAATCATTGAGCTGTTGAAGTTTAAGAAGCACTAAATCGCTTAGCTAAACCCAGACAAAGCCAACCGGCATGTAGCTAACCCAGACTAAGAGAACCACCGGAAGGCCAACCCAGACAAACTGAACCAGCGGAAGTTAACCTTAAGAAAAGGAGCAAATTTCTATGTCCTTGACCGTTACCGAAGCCATTTCAACCCGCCGGGCAACGCGCCAGTACACCGACCAGGCGATTCCAACGGAAGTTTTGGATCGGGTAGTTGAGAATGCTCTTGAAGCCCCTAGCGCGTTCAACGCGCAGATGCGTGACCTGGTAGTAGTCCAGGATCAGGCCGTTAAGCAGGCGATTTTCGATGCTTCGGGACAGCAGCAGTTCCTGGATGCTCCGGTCGTCTTCGTTTTGGTCGGCCGCTCCGAGGTGGTGCCTGACGACGCTGAAGAGGTTCTGGGAGCAGAGCTTACGGAGAAGGTTCGTGGCTTCAATGGCTCCGCGTCCCCGGAGAAGCTGCGCGAAATTGGTATCAGGGATGCCATGCTCGTTGCTGGATTTTTGCTTCTTGCAGCCCAGGAACAGGGTCTTGCCACCTCCCCCACTACCGGTTGGAACGAAGAGGGCGTCAAGAAGGCAATTGGCCTCGAGGGGCGCGATGATCGTTCGATCGCACTCGTAGTGGCAGCCGGCTACCCCAATGAGGAGCCCACTCACCCGGGTCGTGCGGTGAACCGCCGAGTGGATAACCACTATTAAACGCAGAATACTGCACTCTGAACCCCGATGTTTCACGTGAAACATCGGGGTTTTGTGTAGCAAGAAACTAGCGATTTCGCCACGGGAACGATTGGTGCCCTATAGGATCTTCGTAGAAACCAACCGCACGCAGCCGATTGTGCATTCCAGACTCGCTACTTTCAGGGACTCTTGGATGTCTTCAATGAACAGAAAGGAGCGCTGTGGAAGTACACATTAAAGCCATCACTCCTCAGTGTTCCGAAGATCTCGAGCCCAGTGCTGCGGCATCGACATTCTGGGCGCTCCCCCCGGGCTACGAGAATCAGAGTAGTTCGTCCAAAGACCCGGTATTTGATAAGCAGGTATGGCTGCAGAACGTCCTCCTGGAATGGGGAATCTGCGGATACACGGCATTCGTCGGCACCGGAGATGCAGGCACCCGACCGGTCCCTGCTGCGACGGTTTTCTTTGCTCCCGCGCGCTATATGCTAGGCATTGCGAACCTGCCAACTGCACCGATTTCCCCTGATGCAATCCTTCTGAGCACGGTGCACGTGGCTGTGCCGTACATGGGTCTATACCTAGAGCATCAACTCATCGATACCGTGCTTACCGAGGCGCACCGTCGCGGGGTGAAGGCCGTGGAGGCTTTCGCTCGAGTTGAGGACTTTGACGAGGAACTTGCTAGGCAACTTAGTGAGGCTTCGTGGCCGACGGCGCAGGAAGAGCCGGAGGAGCCTAAGTGGTCACCAGAGGAACAAAATCGCAGGTACAGTGCCCTTGAATCCCTGAATTATGTGCCCGAATCCTATCGGGGTTGGAAGACGGCCGCGGAAACCCACGGGATAGACGAGGACATTCTGGATAGTGCCCCGATGCTCTCCGAGGACATCCTTGAGGCGGAGGGTTTCAAGGTGGTCAAGCATCACCGACACTTCCCGCGCTATCGCTTTGAGATCAGCGGGTCGCATAGCCTTTTTGGGGACTTCGCTGAGGAGGATCACGCACAGGTCAACGGACCGGAGAAGCTCTCCACGGTTATCGGTGGCAACCGGACGCCAAAAGCATCTGGGGTGCTCGGAAGCCTTGAAACTCCGGAAACGTTCGGGACTACTGGACAGCGCGAGACGAGCAACCGGGTCTCCGCGCCTAGTCCGGTGCAGAATCTACTTGTTCGGAAGCTCTTCCTGTAGCAGCTCCACAAAGCTAAAGGTGCCAGTAGCGTGGACATCCTTATCCAGCAGGTATAGGCGCTTAACGGCCACAACGATGGCCTCGGCGATGGTATCGCGCATCGCAGGATCAGTGAGGATCTCAACATCCTTAGGGCTGGTCAGGTAACCGGGCACGACCTGCACCGTCGGCATGCTGGTTAGGCGCAGAATGTCCCACGTCTGACCGTGGTTAAAGCAGTTCTGAAGCGGAGTGCGGGCCACAATCTCGCGCTGAATAAAGCCAGAGAGCTTCTCGCCCACCATCGATGAGTAGCCCGTCAGCGAGCCGAAGTAGAACGTAGCCGCGCCGTTGGCCTTCTCATTCGGATAAATATCGGCGCGCAGGCTAATCATGACGTCTGCGCCGAAAGCATTCGCGATATTGGCACGATCCTGGTTAGTGGGATTGGCAGACCGGGGGCGCGAAAGAATCGTCTCCATCCCCGCTGCGATCATACGGCCTTCTACCCTGCCGGCGAGGTCCCAGAGGATCTCCTCCTCCGAAATCTGTCCGAAGGGGCCGTCAACGATGTATCCCTTGTCCGAGCCACCCAGGCCCGGGTCGATCACCACACGCTTGCCGGTCAGCTGCGGTCCGGCAGAGCGAATCTGCTCCTTCTCACGGATGGACTGAGGCGAGCCGCCGGTGATCCTCCGCCCCAGGTAAGACAGTGCGCGCAGGGTGTCTGGGCCGACAACCCCGTCGTTATTCAGCCCGTAGTTCAGCTGGTAGTTCACCACGGCGGAGTGGGTACGCGGACCGAAGTGGCCATCCACACGGCTGGTGTAAAAGCCTAGGTCGTGCAGCTGAGTCTGCAGCTGCGCCACGTCGTCGCCGACGAACTGGTTGCCCTGCAGCGAGAGCACACGCGCCCCCAGGGTGTAGGAGGCCTCACGTAGCGCACGCAATGTGCCGGGAGTGATGGTGCCGTCGGCAATGATGCCACGCTGCTGCTGAAACGCCTTCAGCGCCTCCGCCAGGGCCTCGTCGAAAACTTCTTCCTCGCTGGTCCAGCGCTGCGACTTACTGCCGGTCGTGTCGCCTTCATACCCTTCCAGCAGACCGAGGCGCGCCAAGGTGCCGCGGACCTCAGCGACGCGCGGGCTGCGGTCGCCGACCTGGAGAAGCAAACGATCCACTGGGTTCAACACTCCAATTCTTCAAACTTTCGCGGCACTAAAGCCACTGTATCCACTGTGAGACAAATCACATTTAAGATCTTTCGCCGACAGTGGCGAGTCATAGATGCAATTCTAGGGACAAATCCGCCGATCTGCTTTACTTGCAGGTCAGGCGTGTTTTATCAGCTGTTTTCTAAAGCTGCGCTTCAATCGCAGATCGCAGCGTGTCCCGATCCTGAGCGCCGGTGAATTCCGCGACCTTCTCCCCGTCCTTGAAAATCATTAGGGCGGGGATGGACATGACCTGGAACATAGCGCCCAGCATGCGCTCCTCATCGACGTTCACCTTGGCAATCTTCGCCTTGCCATCGAACTCCGCCGCCAGTTCGTCGAGAATGGGCGTCATAGCTAGGCAAGGGCGGCACCATTCGGCCCAGAAGTCGACTAGAACAGGCTGGGTAGCCTCGACGACCTCGGACTTGAAGCTGGACTGGGTGACGTTCACGATGTCGGACATAGTGGCGACAAACCTCCTGGTTGGGAGCGCTTTTCTTTAGGTTGGAGGTTACCCTTCAACGTGTAAATATCCTATGTCCGACCGGCCATAGTTACCTAACGGTGACCGAACTTGTCCGATCCGTTACAGGGCCGGTGGTCCGTTACAAGGCCGGCGCCCCGCCACAGGCCGGCGCCCTGCCGCAGCCAGTGTGCTTCTACAGGGTGGCGAGGTAGGCCTCGGCGTCCAGGGCGGCGCGGCAGCCGGAGCCGGCTGCGGTGATGGCCTGCTGGTAGTGGGAATCCACCAGGTCGCCGGCTGCGAATACGCCCGGCAGGCTAGTGCGGGTGGAGGGCTCCTCGACCTTCACGTACCCGTTCTCCTGCAGCTCCACCTGGCCCTCGAAGACGGTGGTGCGCGGGTCGTGGCCGATGGCTACGAACATGGCATCCATCGCAACGTCCTTCTGCTCGCCGGTCTGGGTATCCTCCACCACCAGCGTCTCCACGGACTTGTCGCCCTTGACCTCCACGACCTTCGCGTTGGTCAGGAACTTGATCTTCGGGTTGTTACGGGCGCGCTCCTCCATGATCTTGGAGGCGCGGAACTCGTCACGGCGGTGAATGATGGTGACGTTCTCGCCGAACTTCGTCAGGAAGTCGGCCTCCTCCATGGCGGAATCGCCACCGCCCACCACGGCGATCTGCTTGTCCTTGAAGAAGAACCCATCGCACGTCGCACAGGCGGATACGCCGCGGCCCAGCATCTCCTGCTCGCCGGGAACGTGCAGGTAGCGCGGAGCAGCACCGGTAGCCAGGATCACCGTACGGGCCTGGTACTCCTCGCCATAGGCCCACACCTTCTTGATCTCGCCGGTCAGGTCGACCTTCTCCACGTCCTCTTGGCGCAGGTCAGCGCCGAAACGCTCGGCCTGGGCGCGCATCTCTTCCATCAGGTCCGGGCCCATAATGCCCTTCTGGAATCCGGGGAAGTTCTCCACCTCGGTGGTCTGCATCAGCAGGCCGCCGTACTCCACGCCCTCGAAAACCACCGGGTTCAGCTCAGCGCGCGCTGCGTACACGGCGGCGGTGTAGCCGGCCGGGCCGGAACCGATGATGATGACGTCGTGAACCTTGCCTGCCTCCGCGTTCGCAGCGCCGTCTGCACTGGTGGCGCTGGCATTATCCGCGTCCGCGGCCTTCGAATCATTGCTGAGAATACCGCTGGCCTGCAGGAATGGCTGGTTCATATCTATCCTTTGAGGTCGAAGATGTTGTTCACCCCAGTCTAACCGGCCACGGCCATTCCGTATTCCCCTGCCCCGCCGAGGTGCTCGCACATCATCCGCTTCGCTCGGTTCTTCCGCGATTTCACGGTGCCCACGGGAATCCCCAGTTGCTCCGCGGTTGTGGCCTCGCTCAACCCCCGAATTTCCGTCAGCACCATCACGTCTCGCATCTCGGGCGAGAGTTGCCGCAGGCTGCGGTGCACATCCAGCCGGGCGACGGTGGCTTCCTCCCGCATCCCCCGCGCGGGAAGCGTCCGCGTGCGCTCGTTGAAATCCTCGCGCCCCGGCTGTGCTTCGCGGCTGTAGCGCTGCATGTACGACAGCGCCGCGTTGCGCATGATCGTGGCCATCCAGGTGCTCACGCTGGCGGAGCGCTCCCCGTTGAAGCGCGCGGCGAAGCGATGCACGCGCAGCAGTCCCTCCTGGTAAACGTCCATCTGGTGCGCCTCGGGCACGTTGACTCGCCGCACCGCCCACCACAGCGTGCGTTGGTGGCGGTCGATTAGCTCGCGGAACGCGCCGGGTTGCCCCTCGTTGTGGCCGCGCAGCAGCTCGTGGTCGGTTTGTTGCGCTGGCCGTGTGTTGCTCTTTGTTCTTTGTGACGCCCCCAGCATCATCTTCCCCCTAGTGTGTCTTCGGGAGCCGTGCCGCCCCCGTGCCCAACACTCTATTCCTCGGCGGGCAGATTGTGGGTACGAAGTCCTCGGCCTGTGGATAACTGGGAACGGCGCCTGCCTCATTGTGAACTTCACAGTTGAGGCAGGCGCCGTGATGCGCTATGGGAGCGCGGGCGTTCCGAGCGTCTGTCCGAGCGTCTGTCCGACCAGCTATCCGACGGGCTGTACGGGGCGTGCGGGGCGGGAGCCCTCTTCCGTGTTGGCCTCGCCGGTGCCAGAGTTGTCGCCGCTCGAGTTGTCGGCGCCGGAAGTATCCCCGCCGGCATCTTTGTCACTGGTCTGCTCTAGCCAGTTTCCGACGGCGGTAACCTCCGCCAGCGTGGCGGATCGCGGCAGCGGCAGGCCGGTGATCCAGATCAGCAGGCGGTTGCCCTTGGCGGCGCTGACCTTATCGGTATCGTATTTGCCCTTCTCACTACCCTTCTGGCTTCCCGCGGCGTCCTCGTTCTCGCCGTCGCTGTTGCCTTCACCCGGCGCGGCGGAGGAACCCTCGCGGCCGGCACCCCAGCCGGAGTCGCCGGTGGTGTCTGCGTGTTCCGCGCCCATGCCGGCCAGATCCACGGTCGCCTCATCGGAATCCGCATGCACGGTCTTTAGCAGCGTCGTCTGATCCAGGGAGGTCAGCTTACCGTCGGTGTCGGCCTGAGCCAGGCGCAGCTCCAGGGTGGTTCCCCGGGTCAGGCCGCGCAGCTGAACCTGCGACAGGGCGGTGCCCTCTGGCAGCGTCATCAAGAGACCAATTCCGGGCTTCGTGGTGCCAGGCTCGCCGCCCAGCTGCACGGATGCAGGGTTGGACTGCCAGAACGTCTCCGGGTCGCCATCGGTGATCAGGCGCGCCAGATCCGGGCGGTCCAGCGGCCAGTTCACGTCGGCGGGCAGCCACTCGAGGGGACGGCTCAGAGGAACCTCCGCCGGGTCCACCCCACGGACTGCCTGCGCACCCTGGCGCAACGAGTCGGTGGACAGCGGCGAATCCTTCCGGTCGCCGCCGACCACACTGACCACCGCCGCAACCAGCGCGGCGATAACCAGCACGGAGGCGAACGCGATGACGGCAGCGGCTGCCATGCCCACCGGGCGGTTGCCGCGGGCACCGAAGCCGGACTGTGCACTCGGGTCCGGAGTTGAATCCTCCTTGATGGCCAGCCCGCCAGCCTGTAGCTCTCGCAGATCCTTCGCTACCCTGCGCAGGTCCTCCGGACCCACCTTCTCGCCGTCGAGCTCGTAGATCTTCTTGTAGGTGCGGGTGAGGTTCTCCGGCACTTCCTCGTAGGGAACGTGCTCCAGCAGCAGGCGCAGCGCCACGGCCACGCCGTGTGCATCCTGCGCCGTGTCATCGTTCGGCAGCACACCCGGGAAGGCCAGCACGGCCGCGCCATCGGTGCCGATGCGCACGCGGTCGCGGTGATCCAAGCCCAGCGAGGTGCCGCTGTCCTCGGCCTGCGCGGCAGCGTCGGCCAGGGAGGACACGGCGAAGGCAGCCGCCAGTGGCTCCGGTTGGCTCTCCGCCACGGTGGTCAGCGGGGAACCCTGCACCCAGCGGGACACGATGACCACCAGGTTGCCGTAGTCGATCACGCGGTTGACCTGCGCCATACCCGGCACGTCGAATTGCTTTAGCTTCGCAGAGAGGCGCAGCATCTCGTCCTTCGCACGCGCCACCTCCACGCCGTTGACGGGCACAGATACTCCAGGATCGACCTGCGAGCGGGCATAAGCCACCGGATCCATGATGGTCAGAGCCACGATGTCGCCAGTAGCCAGCTCGCGGCCTTGCCAGAAGCGGGCGGCAGACCAACCGCCGTGGTCGGCAAGCAGGCGGTAGCGGCCCTCCAGCAGTGGAGCGCCCGGAACCAGGCGCGGACCGCGCACCCGGCCCGCCGCCAGTGGCGGCAGCGCCACGCCGGCCATCATGTGGTCCAGAGCAATGGCCTCCCGGGCGGCCAGCTCCTGGGCCGACAGGCGACGGGGCTGGTCCTCTTCGATGGGTTGCTCGTCGCTGGGAAGTGGGCGTCGAGAAGGAAGAACCCGCGACATACCCGGGATGCGCGACAGGGTGCCCACCAGGGTTTGGATCTCCGGCAGCGGGGCACGCACCAGGATCAGCCCGGTAACGCCCAGGAACAGCACGCCGGCGATGAGCAGGCGGATGATGAACCAGGGGTTGGCGAGCGTCGGGAATGCGAAGTGCGTCAGCAGCACGTCCACCCGCCAGGCGACGAGCGCGCCGATCAGCGAGGAACCCAGCGCCCACAGCACGGTCTTCGTCACCTTGCGGAACTGCAGGTCCCCCAGCGAGCGCCGCAGCAGGCGGTCGCCGATGATCGCGCCGGCCATAAAGCCCAGGCCATTGGCGGCACCCAGCAGCACCACGACCAGGCGCGGCTCGGTGGCGATCTGCGGGGCGATGTAGGCGAAGGTCAGCTTCGTCGCGGTAATGCCCGCGATGATGAAGGTGGGGGTCCAGACCTCCTCGCGGGCGTAGAACACGCGCAGGTGCAGCAGCACCAGGGCGTAGGGGATCAGGGTGAACGCGGAGAAGCTGATGGTCCAGCCCAGCACGTTCGCGTCCTCCAGGGAGAACTCCTTGTAGGCGAACAGCGCGGCGGAGATCAGGGTGCCGAAGCAGGTGAAGAACACGATGATCGGCACCATCGCCAGCATCGTCAGCTTCGAGGCGACGGTCAGGTCGCGCACTACGGCCTTGTCGTCGCCCTCCGCGGCGTTGCGGGATAGGCGGGGCATGACGGCCGTCAGCAACGTCACGCCGATCACGCCATAGGGCATCTGCAGCAGCTGCCACGCCTGCATGTAGATCGTTGGCGCGACCTCCCACGTGTCGGAGGCGATGCGGTTGTTCAGCAGCCAGCCGACCTGGGAGATCGCCACGTACACCACGATGGCGATGGCCATGCCGCCGAAGGACTTCAGGCGCTCGTCGATGCCCCACAGCGGGCGCAGGTTAATGCCGGCCTTGCGCAGGAAGGGCACCATGATCAGCGCCTGCATCACCACGCCCGCGGTGGTGCCCAGGCCCAGCAGCAGCACGTGCGGGTCGGTAATGGTCACGTTGTCCGTGGGCTGCAGCTTCGTATCCCGCGGCAGGAACATGTACAGCCCCAGCACGGCGAGTGTGACCACGTTGTTGGCCACGGGCGCCCACGCGCCGGGTTTGAACACTCCCTTGGTGTTCAGAATCGCCATGAACACGGCAAACATGGCGTAGAACATGATCTGCGGCAGCACCAGGTAGGCGAATGCCGTGGACATGCCGATGTTCACGTGGCCTTCGGAATCCAGGCTCATGCGCACCAGCAGCGGCGCGCACGCCACGGAGACCAGAGTGATCACCAGGGTCAGCGAGAACGTGAGCGTCAAGAGTCTTCGTATGAACGCCTCGCCGCGGTCCGCGTCCTCCTTCTCGGCGCGTACCAGCACGGGCACCACCAGGGAGGTCAGCACGGCACCGAGGACCAGCTCGGTCACCAGGTTCGGCAGCGTGTTGGCCGTGTTGAACGCACTGGCCACCGCTCCACCCAGCGCGGAGGCGATGAACACCGTGCGCAGGAAGCCCGTGATGCGGCTGATTAGGGTGGCGATGGCCATGGAACCGCCGGCGCGGACGATCTGCTCGTCGCTCTGCTTTTGGCTCTGGCCGTCTGTGTTGTCGCCGCTGCCACTGTTGCCAGTGCTGCCACTGCCGCCAGTGTTCGCGCCGTTGCCGGTCGTTTCGTCGGCTGCGGTCGCGGTGGCGCTCGCACTGGCTGCGGTCGCGGTGCCCGCGGTCGCGGTGCCCGCGGTTGCGGTCGTGGCCGCCGCGCCCTGGGCCACGGCCGTGCCGTTACCGTTGTGGGCACCGCCGGGCTGGCCATCACTGCGCTGGCCACCGATGCTCTGGTCTTGGCCGCTCTGGGAGGTTGGGGCTACCTCTGTAGGGCTTTGTGACGCCCCGTCTCCACCCGTCGGCGCTCCAGCCTTCGCGCGGTCTTTCTTCGGCGCTAGCGCCGGCGGCTGGGTCGCACGGAAACGTCCGCGCTGTCCGGCCGAGGGCCTAGCCGGTTGGTCATCCCTCTCTTGCTCAGAAGTCACTACTCCATCTTTATGCAACAACCGTGCATTCCCTAACGGAGCTCTGGGCGTGTCTAGTTTTGATCGCCTTCCTGCGGTCGCGGGGCAGGCCGAAGAGCAGTGGCCGTTTTGCGCTTAGAAGCGCGCCCACTCCGGCGGTCCCACAGCATCTTGCCGGCCGCGCCGATGCCCAGCAGCAGCCCGGCAATGATGGTCACCCCACGGGAGGACAGCCCCGGCACGGACTGCACGCGCAGCTCCACCGGATCCGAAATGCGGGTTCCGTCCTCCAGATCCCCCTTGCCGTCCTGGCTGTTGGTCGCCAGCCACAAAGATAGGTTGACCTGCTCGGACGTGTCCGCGATGTCGGTAGTTAGCGACCAGGTGATGGAGCCCTTCGCCGGGATCGTCGGCGAGGCCGTGGAATCCACGTGGACGGTGACATCCGTGTCGGCGTCAGAAGAATAACCAACCTTGGCCGTCACCGGCAGGGGCAGTCCATTGCGCGCAACCACCAGCAACGGCGAGGAATCCGACGTGCCCCAAATTCACTCCGATGACCGGAACGCCTTGACGATGGGCGATATTAGCGGCCTCCAGAATGGTTCCGTCCCCGCCTAGCACAATGATGAGGTCGATTGGTTCCGAACTCGTGCGGTCCACCACGGTGATTCCGGCATTCTCCAAGTATCCGCGCACACTCGCCGACGCCACAATAGCGGGCTCGCGGTAATGGTGGTGGAACACCATAATGGTTCGTTTTTTACTCACCGGATTGGGCCTTTCGTGCATATTTCTGGACTAGCTGCGGGCTGGGAGGTTGGTATTCACAAGTGGGTGTGGCCTCGCTGGCTCCACAGCAATCCGCGTATCCCCCCAAATCCTGACACGCATTGTCCCAATTTTGCGGCTGCTCCGGCGTCTCGGCTCCCGGCTTGCTCCGAACTTCCTGTTCCATAACTTTCCCTTCTGTTCACTTAATTTTCTCACACCACCACGTCAATGTGCCCCGAACGTCTATGGCTGAGGCCCCCTGGCAATAGCTTCCCCAACGGCGGTTTCCAACGGTTCCCCCTCCAGGTCTGGCAGGTTTCGCTGCCGCGCCGCAGACTGCGCGGTGAGGTAGAGGAAGTATTCCACATTCCCGCTGGGACCGGCCAGTCCGGCAGGAGCCACGTTCAACACCGCCAATCCGGCCTCGTGAGCCTGGCGCGCAACGTTCTTAACGGTCTCACCGCGATCGTCCGGATCCCTGACCACACCCCCGCGCCCCAAGTTGTCACGACCGATTTCAAACTGGGGTTTCACCATCAGCAGGTACTGTGCCTGCGGGTTTGCGGCACGTTGCAGCGCCGGCAGAACCAAACCGAGAGAGATAAAGGACAAATCCCCGACGACCAGGTCTGCGGGCGGGTCGATGAGGGCGGGATCCAGCGTGCGCACATTGGTTCGTTCGAGATTCACTACCCGACTGTCGCTGCGTAAGCTCCACGCCAGTTGGCCATACCCCACATCGACCGCGAACACTTTGGCGGCACCGCGGCGCAGTAACACGTCGGTGAATCCCCCCGTGGAGGCGCCCGCGTCTAGACACACCGCTCCTGCTATCTCCGGAGTTGCTGGGCCATAAAGTTCCAGATAGTCCAGCGCCCCCAGCAATTTGTGAGCGCCTCTAGACGCATAATGGACTGTTTCGGGGTCGCGCAACACGATAGCCGAACTCAGCTCCACCTGTCGGGCTGGTTTCAGGGCCTCCTGACCGTCCACCAGCACCTGACCGGCAGTAATCATCTGAGCCGCTTGGGTACGGCTGAGGGCCAGGTGGCGACGCACCAGCTCCGTGTCCAACCTTGCGCGTTTAACCATGATTCGCTGACAGTGCCTCGTCCCCGTTTAAGACCGTCTGCAGGTCGGCGGCAACTTTTTGCAACAGTTCCAACTGCGATTCCAAGGGTGCCTCATGGGCGGCTTCTATTTCTTCACGGTAATCATGCAGGTCTTGAGCGTTCAACGCAGCAGGAGTGGGAACCTGATTATTCGTCATCTTCCGTCTCCTGTTCAACAACCAGTTCGGTATCGTTGCGCTCAGGATCGGCTTCGTCTCGGTCCAGGTCGTCTTCCTCGCCATAGTCGCGTTCGACTTCACGTACCACGCTAAACTCGGGGCAATCCACCCGATTGCCCTGTTCCCTGGCATACCATACGGCTGCCAGGATGGCGCGAAACTCCCCTAGGGACACTACCGTGCCGTCCTCGCTCAACACCCCCAGACCGCGGACTTCAATATCGTGGCCGTTGACGCGAGCCCGCGTGTTTTCGGTGTACCACCAGCCGCGATTGCGCAGTTCCGGGCGTTCAATCGGGATCGTCAGGTCGGACAAATCCAACCCCACAAAAGTGGGCCTTTGGGCTGGCGGGGCCATCACCAGGTCGCGGGGCTGCGTGAGTCCGGTCAGCACCACGCAAGAAGCCACTTGGGCATTGTTTGCCCCGACGATATCGGTAGCCAACTGGTCGCCGATGGCCAGCGCATGTCGCT
>QWCJ01000943.1_pt1 | contig 13476 bp, 10 predicted proteins | sample 1972501 | NCBI WGS metagenome assembly QWCJ01 (sample SAMN09866711, study PRJNA288562) | Human vaginal metagenome isolate term2_vaginal, whole genome shotgun... | isolation source: vagina | host: Homo sapiens | place: USA: California
CGCGGTGCTTCTTGTCCTGGCGGGCGTAGGGGTAGAAGGGCAGGATCGCGGTGATGCGCTTGGCGGAGCCACGCTTTAGTGCATCGATCATGATCAGCTGCTCCATCAGCCAGTTATTCAGCGGCTGCGGGTGGGACTGCAGCACGAAGGCATCGGAACCGCGGACGGACTCTTCGAAGCGGACGAAGATCTCGCCGTTAGCGAAGTCGCGGGCGGTGGTCGGAGTGACCTCGATGCCCAATTCGCGGGCAACAGCCTCCCCCAATTCCGGATGAGCCCGGCCGCTAAACAGCATCAGGTTCTTTTGATTGTCGATCCAGTGGGTGGTGGACACTTGTGCTTTAACCTTCCGGTCGAAGAGCTGGACTATTCACTTTTACTAGGCGCTCCCTATTTTAGGGCGCGCCCAGACATATCAACAAAAACCAGCGTAGCTTGCGTGCGCTACTTCTGGTCTGCCTGCTGGTCGGCCTGCGGTGTGGAAGCCGGGGAACCACCTTCCGCCACACGCTTGGCTGCGGCCTCGCCGGCCTCCGCCGCCGGGGTTCCGGGGCGCTTCTTAGCCACCCAGCCCTCGACGTTGCGCTGCTTGCCGCCGGATACCACCAGCGCGCCCGGTGGCACGTCTTCCTTGATGACGGTGCCGGCGCCAGAGTAGGCACCATCGCCCACGACGACCGGGGCGATGAACATCGAATCGGAACCGGTGCGCACGTGGGAACCTACGGTGGTGTGGTGCTTGTTCACACCGTCGTAGTTCACGAACACGCTAGAGGCGCCGATGTTGGAGTACTCGCCGATCGTCGCATCGCCGACGTAGGTCAGGTGCGGGACCTTCGAGCCGCGACCGATGTTCGCCTTCTTCGCCTCGACGAAGCCGCCGAGCTTGCCATCTTCGCCCAGCACCGTGCCGGGACGGATGTAGGTGAAGGGGCCCACCTCGGCGCGCGGGCCGATGGTGGAATCGAACCCGTGGGTGCGCACCACCTGCGCGCCTTCGCCGACCGTGACGTTTTCCAGAGTGGTATCCGGCCCGATCTGCGCGTTATCGCCGATGGTGGTGGTGCCCAGCAGCTGCGTTCCCGGCAGGATGGTGACGTCCTGGCCGACCTGTACGTCCACGTCGATCCAGGTCGTCGCCGGGTCCACGACGGTGGCCCCGCCCCGCATCGCGGCGGTCACGGTGCGGCGGTTGAGTTCAGCGCCGGCGGCGGCAAGCTGTACTCGGTCGTTGACGCCCGCGAGTTCCGCCGCGTCGGCGGCAATGTGGGCCCGAACGGGGTGACCCGCCCGGCGGGCGATGCTCAGCACGTCCGTCAGGTACAGCTCGCCCTGGGCGTTATCCGTGTTCAACTGCGCCAGGCCATCGCGCAGGATGGCCGCGTCGAAGGCGAACACGCCGGAGTTAACCTCGGTGATTGCCTTCTGCTTTTCCGTCGCGTCCTTTTCCTCCACGATGGCGGTAACCATGCCGTCGTTGGTGCGCAGGATGCGGCCGTAGCCGGTGGGGTTGTCCTGGTTGACGGAGAGCACGGTCACGCTCGCGCCGTCGTGGGTGGCAGTAAGTTCCTGCAGGGTCTCCGGAGACAGCAGTGGCACGTCAGCGTTGGTCACCACTACGGTGCCCTCGAAGCCCTCCAGCTCCTCCATTGCGCACTGCACGGCGTGGCCGGTGCCGTTCTGCTGCTCCTGGATCGCAGTGTCGATGCTGCGCCCCAGCTGCTCGGCTACCTCTTCCACCGCCGGGCCGACCTGCTCGCGCCCGTGGCCGATAACAGCCACGATGCGGGCGGGGTCGATGCCAGCGGCAGCGTGCAGGCTGTGGGAAAGCAGGGTGCGCCCGCCGATGGAGTGCAGGGTCTTTTGGGTCGCGGACTTCATCCGCGTGCCCGCCCCTGCGGCCAGTACGATCACTGCCACAGGCTTGTCTTGGGCCTTTGGTTGAGCTTCGGGGTTCTGAGCAGCATCAGTCACGTTGTTGGCATTCCTTACTTCCGGTTAAAAGCGAATACCAGCATAGCGCCGCTTAGCCATCGCATCGGGGAGGGGCGCCCGCGGGCGTTTAGGAAATCTTGTTTTTGCCCACCGATACTTCCGGCAGGGTCTTCGACAGCGCGGCGCCCAGTAGCCCGAAAAGTGCCAGCGCAGCCAGCGCGACCTCGGGGGAAACTAGTGCCAACACACTGGTCAGCGCACCCACAATCAGAAGCAACACGCCCATCAGGGTGTTCGCCACCGATACGTAGCGGGTGCGTTGCGTGCCCTCTGCCATGTCCACGATGTAGGTGGCGCGGGCGACCCTAATCGCGGCGTGGGCAAGCGAGATGATGAAGAACGCGATGGGCAGCCACCACACCAGGGCGGTGGTCCACGCATGGGCGTCACTAAGCGAAGAAGCGTAACCCAGTGCCACGGTGATGATCAGGACGATCGTCGCCAGCAGTGCGGCGCCGGACAGGGTGTTGCGGGAGCTCACATCGGACAGTAAGCCGGAGATCCTGCCCGCGAGCAGCGAGGCCACGCCGGAGGCGATCACGAACGTTCCCAGGCCCGTGAAGATGGCGCTGGCCAGCGAGGATTCCTCCGTCACGCTCTGCTGGTTCGCCATCGTCACCAGGAAAGTCGGCGACAGTGCAGAGGCCAGCAGCAGTGATCGGACCAGCACGAAGCGCCTAAAGTCACGGTCAGAACGCACGAGGTCCACGATGTCGTCGAACACATCGCGTAGGTAGTTCGTGCCCTGTGGTAGCTCTTTTTGTTCTTGTTTAGTGACGCCCTCACGGATCCCCTTAAAGAGCCATGCGCTGGCCAGCCAGGCTGCGGTCGCGATGGCGAAGAGCACTGCGAAGAGGGTAGGGGTGAGCTCGCCCCGGGCGGCCTGAATGGCCACACCCACCAGGATCGCCACCGCGCCGGACAAGGTGGTGGCAAAGCCGGTCAGCCGCCCGCGGAAACCCTTGGGAACCGTGCGCCCGGCAATGTCCTTGCTGGTTAGCGAAACCAAAGAGCGGCAGGTGGACAGCAGGGCGAGGGCGAACAGAATGATCAACCCGGCCAGCAGCCCGTCGGTCAGAAGCGCGGCGGCGACCATGATCGCGCACGCCAGCGCCTGGCCGAGCGTGCCGACAAGCATGAAACCCAGCCGCGAGGTCTTTGTCTGCAGCCACGGGCGGAACAGGGCCTGCGGCAGCATCGAACCGGACTCACGGATCGGCACCAGCAGCGGGATGATCCACACCGGGGCGGCGACGACTGACAAAAACCACGGCAGAACCGTCTTAGCGGAAACGATCTGATCGCCGATGTTCTGCGTGCCGAAGCCTAGGGAATAGCGGCCTGCGTTTTCCTCGACGTGCTTCAGGTCGCTCTCGGGTGGCGTGCCAATGAACTTCGTGGTGAATGTGCGCCAGAACTTGCTGGATTCTGTGCTGGACTTGCCGGACATGTATCGCCCCACCCTTCCAAATAAAAAAAGCTCTCCCACCAGGACTCGAACCTAGAATGACGGTACCAAAAACCGTAGTGTTGCCAATTACACCATGGGAGAAGCGCACATATTAATGTGCAGCGAACACTTTACAGCACGCCCAACCGGGCGCATAAACCGCAGTGTGGCGTGGAGGATAAACTGTTGGCCATGAGTCAGACAGCCACGCCCAAAGCCAACGCCAACCGCTCTTCGAACCCGGCGCCTAGCCTGGCGGGGCTGCTGAAAGCTGCTGCGCAGGACGGGAAACTGCGTGGGATGATGACGCACCTGGGGGAGAGCTCCCTGCACATGCAGGCCCCCGAGGGCGCGTGGCCTTTCGCGGTCGGCACGCTGGCGCAGCGCACCCCGCTGCTGGTGGTGACTGCCACGGGGCGCCAGGCTCAGGACCTCACCACGGTGCTGCGCTACATGCTCGGGGATCGCGTGGAGCTATTCCCGTCGTGGGAGACCCTGCCGCACGAGAAGCTTTCCCCGGCCGTGGAGACAGTCTCCACCCGCATGCGCGTACTGCGCCGCCTGCACGAGGGAGACGAGGACCTGCAGGTGGTGGTGGCTCCGACCCGCGCGGCGGTGCAACCCGTGCAGTCGAACCTGGGCGAGGTCACCCCGGTGCGCTTGAAGGTGGGCGAGGAGATCGACTTCGACTCCCTGACCCACCGCCTGCAAGAGCTCGGCTACACGCACGTGGACGTGGTGGGTAAGCGCGGCCACTTCGCCATCCGCGGCGGCATCGTGGACATCTTCCCCGCGACCGAGGAAATGCCCGTCCGCGTGGACTTCTGGGGCGACGAGATCACGGAGGTGCGCGCCTTTAGCGTCGGCGACCAGCGGACCATCCCCGGGGTGGAGCCGGACCAGGTGATGGTCTATGCGTGCCGGGAATTGGTTGTCACGGACGAGGTGGCGTCCAAAGCAAAGAACCTTGCCCAAGAGCACGCCGGCAACGCGGAGTTGGCCGAGATCCTCGACAAGATCAGCCAGAAGATCCAGGTGCAGGGGATGGAATCGCTGATCCCGGCGCTGCACACGGCCGAGCTGGTGGCGCTGCCGGAGCTCATGCCGGACGGTACGCACACGCTGGTGATGGCGCCCGCAGCCGTCGAACGCCGTGCTCACGACCTGCGCGAAACCGGCCAGCAGTTCCTCGAGGCCGGCTGGGATGTTGCGGCGATGGGAGGTTCGGCGCCGATGGAGGGCGTGGCTTACCTATCGATCGACGCGGTGCAGAAGGTACAGCAGAAGCTGGGGCGGCCCTGGTGGACGTTGTCTACGCTCGGGATGGCCGATTTTGACGCCGACACTTCCGATGTTCTGGAACTCAACTACGACTCGGCGCCCCGACCGCACGGCGAGATGGAGGCCATCGGTGCGCTGATGAGCGACATCCGCAAGCGCGTCGAATCCGGCGGAAGGGTGGCCTTCGCGGCCCCAACCCCGGCCGTGGCGGCCCGCATGCTGCGGCGCTTCCAAGAAGCCGGCATCGCGGCCGAGGCAATCGGCGTGGATCTCAGCGGCAGCCGTGGCCTGGGGCGGATCAGGAAGTCCAAGCACACCACCGCCGACGAGCCCGCGCCACACCAGGTGAGCATCTACCACGCCGTGGCTTACGAGGGGCTGGTGTTCCCCTTCACCGGGGATGACAAGCGCCCTAGCCTGCTGTTCTTCACGGAAACGGACCTGACCGGCAACCGCGTGGACGCGAAGGCCACGGGCAAGCGCAAGCCCGCGAAGAAGCGCAACCGCGTGGATCCGCTGGCGCTGGAGCCGGGTGATCTGGTGGTGCACGATTCCCACGGCATCGGAAAGTTCGTGAAGATGACGGAACGCACCGTGGGCAAGGGGCGGGCCGGGCGATCAGCTATACGTGCCGATGGATCAGCTGGATATGCTGTCGCGCTACGTCGGCGGGGAAAAGCCCGCGCTGTCGAAGATGGGTGGCGCGGATTGGAAGAACACCAAGCGCAAGGCCCGCGGTGCTGTACGTGAGATCGCGGGCGAGTTGGTGCAGCTCTACGCCAGCCGCCAGGCCGCGCCGGGCTATGCCTTCGCCGCGGATACGCCCTGGCAGCGGGAGATGGAAGATGCCTTCCCGTTCACCGAGACCGAGGATCAGTACAACGCCATCGAGGCTGTGAAGACCGACATGGAAAAGCCGGTGCCGATGGACCGCGTGATCGTCGGTGACGTGGGCTATGGCAAGACCGAGGTAGCGGTGCGTGCCGCATTCAAGGCCGTGCAGTCGGGCAAGCAGGTGGCCGTGCTGGTGCCGACCACCCTGCTGGCGCAGCAGCACTTCAACACGTTCAGCGAGCGCATGCAGGACTTTCCCACCACCATCAAGGAGCTGTCTCGCTTTACCACCCCAGCGGAGTCCAAGAAGGTTATTGATGGCATGGCCGACGGCACGGTGGACATCGTGATCGGTACCCACCGCCTGCTGCAGACGGGCGTGCACTGGAAGAACCTGGGGCTGATCATCGTGGACGAGGAGCAGCGCTTCGGCGTGGAACACAAGGAGCACATCAAGTCGCTGCGCACGCACGTGGACGTGCTGACGATGTCCGCGACCCCGATTCCCCGCACGCTGGAAATGTCGATGGCGGGGATCCGCGAGATGTCGACGATCCTCACCCCGCCGGAGGACCGCCACCCGGTGCTGACGTACGTGGGTGCGCAGGAGGACAAGCACGTGGCCGCGGCCATCCGCCGCGAGCTGCTGCGCGACGGCCAAGTGTTCTACGTGCATAACAAGGTTCGCAGCATCGAGCAGACCGCCGCGGACATTCGCCGCCTGGTTCCGGAAGCCCGCGTAGTGGTCGCGCACGGCCAGATGAGCGAGGAACAGCTGGAAACCACGGTGAAGGGCTTCTGGGATCGCGAATTCGATGTGCTGGTGTGCACCACCATCGTGGAGACGGGCCTGGATATTGCGAATGCCAACACCTTGATCGTGGAAAATGCTCACCACATGGGTCTATCCCAGCTGCACCAACTGCGCGGCCGCGTGGGGCGTTCCCGCGAGCGCGGTTATGCCTACTTCCTCTACCCCAAGGGCGAGGTGCTGACCGAGACCTCCTACGACCGGCTGACAACCATCGCCCAGAACAACGACCTGGGCGCGGGCATGGCGGTGGCCATGAAGGACCTGGAGATGCGCGGTGCGGGCAACGTCTTGGGTGCCGAGCAATCCGGCCACATCGCGGGCGTGGGCTTCGACCTTTATGTCCGCCTGGTCGGCGAAGCAGTGGAGGCGTTTCGCGCGATGGCTGACGGCAAGCCCGTCGACGGCCGGGAGGAGGAAAAGAAGGAGATCCGCATCGACCTGCCGGTGGATGCGCACATCCCGGCCGAATACATCGCTTCGGAGCGTCTGCGCCTGGAGGCCTACCGCAAGTTCGCCGAGGTACAGGACGAGGAGCAGATCGAGAAGGTGCTCGAGGAGCTGCGCGACCGCTATGGCGAGCCGCCGGAGCAGATCCAGATGCTCGCGGTGCTCTCGCGCCTGCGCCTGCTGTGCCGCGATCTGCAGGTCACGGAGGTGGTGGCCACGGGCTCGAAGATCAGCTTCAGCCCCATCGAGCTGCAGGATTCCACCCAGGTGCGCCTGAAGCGCCTGTTTCCGGCGGCGAACTACCGCGCAACTACCAAGATCGTGCTGATCCCGGCTCCGAAGCGCGGGCAGGGCATGCGCGCGGTTCCGCTGCGCGATACGGAGCTGGTGCAGTGGTGCGCCGATGCGTTGACGCAGCTGGCCGGCATCCCGATTCGCAGCATGACGGGTGGCGCCGGCAAGGGGGCAGGCAAGGGCTCAAGTAAGGGGGCAGGCAAGGATAAGGGCACGTCCTAAACACCGACGCGCTAGAATAACCGCCATGTCAGTCGTATTACTAGATCCCCGTTTCCCCGCGATGATTCCCGTGGAGGCCGTCGATCTGCTCCGTGGAGATGTGTGCTACACGGAGGAGGTGCCCATCCGCGTCCGCTGGGTTATCGCGGATCTGGGCGGCCACACGGTCGATGAGTCCGACATTATCGTCACGACGGATCTGGAAAACGAAGCTGTCGTTACCCGCATCGAGGCTGGTGAGGAGCTCATTACCGCACCGAGTCTCAAGGTGCACATGGAGCCCGCCCGCGAGCTGGAGGCCGGTAGCTCTTCTGTTAGTGACGCCACCGACGGGGAAAACGCAGCCGAGATCACCCACTCGGGCGATGGCGTGGTGGACGGCGAGATCGTCGGGACCGACGAGCACACCGCAGCCGTGGCCGGCCTGCGCCGCACGACGCGCACCGAGGTGCCGGCTTCCGTGATGGATGAAATCGAGGACGCGGTGGCGCTGATGGCACGTGCTCTGCGCCAGGGGGAGTGGGAGCAGTCCATGACCCACGCCAGCCTGGTGAAGTTCCTGCGGGAGGAAACAGAGGAGCTGGCCCGCACCATCGACCTGATGGAGAGCTGGAAGCCCGAGGGCGAGGGTGAGGCTGCTGCGCGCCCGGAGTGGATAGAGCAGGATCTGTGCTCCGAGTTGTCGGACGTTTTGCTACAGGTGCTTTTCCACGCAGAGATCGCCAACCGCCGTGGCGCCTTCGACATTGGCCACGTGGCCGGGGCGTTTTCGGCGAAGCTGCGCGCCCGCGCCCCTTACCTGTTTGAGGAGGTCGAGCGCCAGGTTCCGCGCCAGGAGCAGGACCGCCTGTGGGAGGAGGGCAAGAAGGAAGAGGAAGCCCAGCGAATCCGCAGTTTCGGTGAGCAGTACCTGCGCTACAGCGAGGCCAAGAAAGAAGCTGGGCAGAAGGCGGCCGAGAAGCAGGCTGAGCCTGCACAGCCTGCACAGCCTGCTCAGTCTGCACAGCCCCGCCAGGAGCCGCACGCGGAACAGTTCCCGGCCGTCCAAGCGCTCGCTGAAACGGCAGGTCCGGCAGTCCCCGCCGGCTCTGTTGGCACAGCTGTCGGCTCGACTGGCACCAGCGCCCTGACCGCAGCGGAGGCCGTCATCGCTGAGGCGCGGGAGCAGGGAATCCCGGATAAGGACATCCCGACCGACATCCGCTACCCGATGGTTGGCCTGGAGCTAGATAGCCCCGGTGAGGCAGAGCGCCGCCTACACGATGCTGTTGCGGCGTTCCGCGAGAAGCTGCAGTCCCAACAGCACAAGCCTCAGCATCCCAACCCCCAGCAGCCAGGGAGCCAGCAGCAGGGCAACTAGCGCCGCGTTAGAAAACTGCGTACCAGGCCTTCACGTGGGGCGAAGAGGTACGTCAGCCCGAAGATGGCCGACTGTACCAGCACGATGGTGCCGCCAGTGGATACGTCTACGTTGAAGCTCAGCAGGATGCCCGTGATGCAGCTGACCCACGCCACCAACGGGGCAATAAGCAGCATGTGGCGGAAGCGGCGCGTCCACAGGTAAGCGGTTGCGCCGGGGGTAATCAGCATTGCTACCACCAAGATCACGCCAACGGCCTGGGCGCTGGCCACCACCACGCACGCCAGGCACGCCAACAGTGCCCACCGTATGGCCTTCGTATTGAAGCCCATGGTTCTGGAGTGTTCGGCGTCAAAAGCCCACAGAGTAAACGTGCGTGCATTCGCCAGCAACACCACAAACGCGATGCCTCCAATGGCCAGGATCTGCCACAGCGCGGACTGCGTTATGCCCAGCAGGTTGCCGAACAGGATCTCCTGTAAGTGCGTGCCGCTAGGCGTCACAGAAAGAAGCACTAGTCCGAGGGCGAAGAAGGTGGTGAAGACAATGCCGATGGAGGTGTCCTCCCGCAGGGTGGTTCTTTCCTTTACCGAGCCGACCAGGCCGACGGCGATGAGTGCGGCCAGCATCGCACCGACGGCGAAGGGCGCTCCGGTGATGTAGGCCAGCACCACACCGGGCAGCACGGCGTGGGAGACCGCATCGCCTAGCAGTGACCAGCCCACCAAGATCAGCCAGCAGCTCAGTAGTCCCGCGACCACGGCCATCACGCTGGCGGCGAGCACCGCCCGCTGTACGAAGCTGTAGCTCAGGGGCACCAGGATTGGGTCGAAAAGAGTCGAAAGTGTGCTCATCGCTGCGCCTCCTCACTAGCGACCAGCTGTGCGTCCGCCGTGTTGGTGCTGAAGGTGCGCGCGAGGTTCTCTGCTGTCAGAACCTCTTCCAGCGCCCCTTCGGCCACGATCCGCCGGTTGAGCATAGCCACGTTGTCGCACAGTTCCGGCAGCCGGTCCAAATCGTGTGTGGAGATCAGTAGCGCTGTCCCGGCCTCGGCGAGCTCGTGTAGCAGTGCGGTGATCTGCGATTGTGACTGCGTATCCACCCCTGCGAAGGGTTCGTCCAGCAGCATGATTTTCGCCTCCTGCGCGATGCCGCGTGCTACGAAAACGCGCTTGCGCTGGCCACCTGATAGCGCGCCGACGGGGCGGTTCTGCAGGTCGGTCAGTCCGGTCTGCCGCAATGCCGCGTCGATGATGCGGTTGTTTTCTCTTTTCTCTTGACGCCAACTCTTCAGCCCCCATAGCGCCGAACCCTGCGGTAGCAGGCCTACCTTGGAGCGTGCGCGGCGCCGTCCGCTGGCAACAATGTCGCGCACGCTGATGGGGAAGTTCCAGTCCACGTGGTCGTGTTGAGGGACGTAGGCCACCGTGCCGCGTGAGCCGGTGGCGTTGACCGTTATGCTCCCGGAAGTGGGGCGCACCAGCCCCATGACGGCTTTGAACAGGGTGGACTTGCCCGCGCCGTTCATGCCGATCAAGGCGGTGATCTGGCCGAAGCCGAGCTGCAGGTTTACGCCGGTGAGAGCATCGACGTGGCCGTAACTCACGTGCACATTGTCGACGACCAGCGCGGGGGAGGGGGAAGAGTGTGGCGAGTTCATTTATTCCTTCGGATTCTTGCCCGTGAGTCCGCTGACGATGGTTTGGGCGTCGTAAGAAAGAAGGTCGAGGTAGGTCGGTACAGGACCGTCGGCTTCGGAGAGCGAGTCGACGTACAGTGTACCGCCGTCGCGGGCACCGGTATCTCGCATGAGCTGTTCCTTCGGCCCGGGCTCCACTGTAGATTCGCAGAAAACAGCGGGGACGTCATTGTCCTTGACGAAATCGGCTGCCTGGGTGATTTGCTGGGGAGTGATCTCGCCCTCGGTGTTGACAGGCCAGATGTAGCCCTCCTTCATGCCGGCATCGTGGGTGAGGTAGCTGAAGGCACCCTCACAGCTCATCAGTGTCCGCTGGTGGCGGGGCAGGGATTTCAGGCCGTCCTGGAGCTCGGTCTGCACGTCGTCGAGCTTGTCTTTGTACTTCTTGCCGTTGTCCTCGTAGGTCTTTGCGTTTTCCGGACGCAGGTCGCTCAAGGCCTGGACGATGTTGTCCACATAGGTTTTGGCGAGGGTGGGGCTCATCCAGGCGTGTGGGTTGGGCTGATCGGTGCCCTTGATGTTGATGGGCTTCACGCCGTCGCTGGCAGTGGTGCGCTGGGCGGAGCTGTCTGCGGTCAGCTTGTCCAGCCAGTGTTCCAGTCCCAGTCCGTTGTTGATGATGAGCTCCGCTTCGGACGCGGCGGCGATGTCGCTGGGGGTGGGGTCGTAGCCGTGAACCTCCGCGCCGGGTTGGGTCAGTGAGCGCACGGTGAGGGTATCGCCGGCGATGTTGGAGGTGATGTCTTCCAAGATGGTGAAAGTCGTTAGAACCTCGGCTTTTTCATCGGGTGTGTTCTCGCTATTGCAGGCGGTGGTGCCTGCAACTGCGAGGATTGTGGTGCACAGAGTTGCCACTAGCTTCTTACTGGGCTTCATTTTCAAGGTAATAAAACTTCCGATAGTGAGGGGCATAATGTTCAATGTATTGAACAATATAGTGCAGCTTAATCCACACCCTTGAGTTCTTAAAACCCCGATTACCCCCGTACACTGGTCGACATGCATGTCACAGACCTTCCCGAGAGGTCCCAGGATTACCTGAAGAAGATCTTCGATCTGCAGGAGTGGTCCGGAGGTGGGGTTTCCCTCTCCGTCTTAGCCAGCCACATGGACCAGCGACCTTCTACTGCCTCGGAGGCGATCAAGCGCCTCGCCACCCAAGGGCTCGTCGACCACGCCCCTTATGGGGACATCGAGCTCAGTGAAGCGGGTCGCAGAATCGCCCTTACCATGGTTCGCCGCCACCGCCTGATCGAGACTTTTCTGTGCAACCACTTGGGCTACGGCCTGGATGAGGTGCACGACGAGGCCGAGGTTTTAGAGCATGCGGTCTCCGACACCTTCGTCGATCGCATCGCCAGCCTGCTAAATAACCCCACCCGTGACCCGCACGGTGACCCTATTCCCGACGAGGGTGGACACATTCCTGCGAGCTCGGCTTTCCTTCTTTCGGACGCCCACACGGGCGAGCAGCTTATCGTGGATCGCATCAGCGACAGGGATGCTGCCCTGGTGCGTTATCTCACCGAGCATGGCGTGCTCCCCGGGGTTCACATCACCGTCGGCGAGCGTGTGTTTGCAGATATGGCGGAGTTGCACATCGCCGAGTCGGAAACACGGGTCCAACTTCCGGCTAGTAGCCTAAGCGCAGTGTTGGTAAGTGCAGCCGATAAGAACTCGCAGAGCGGTCGCACTGAGAAGTAGGAAGGAAATCCATGGCGTCGAACCACTATCGCCGCCCGCAGAGGATCGAACCAAACGATTCTGTGTGGGATGACGACGCAGTCGGAAGCCGCCCGAACCGGGGGCTGCTGGGTGGTTGCGGATTCTTCGTCGTGGTCATCGCACTGCTGGGTATCATCGCCCTGGTCGGTTACCTGGTGGCAGGGTTCGTCACCAGTGACCGCGGCTCCGAATCCGACCGCCTGCCGGTGCCCACGGATATCCCGCCGAAGGCTGCGAGTCCGGCGCCGGACTTCGACCCGAACGACAGCGACCGCGCATACCAGCAGGCGCTGGACTGGGCTAAACCGAAGTCCGAGGAACTGCATATCCCTCTGCAGGCTCTCATGGCCTACGGAAAGGCCGAAGGCTTCGCCCGGAAGGAAACCCCCGACTGCAATCTGTCCTGGAATACGCTGGCCGGGCTCGGTTACGTAGAGACCCGCCACGGGACTTATGACGGCCAGCGCTTCGGGGCGTCCAAACTCAACGACGACGGCATCGCCGAACCTGACATCATCGGCCCGCAGCTCAACGGCCGCGAGTTCGCCAAGGTGGAGGACACCGACGACGGGCGCCTGGACGGCGACCGCGAGTACGACCGAGCGCTGGGGCCGATGCAGTTCATCCCCGAATCCTGGAAGATCTACGGGGTGGACGCGGACGGCGATGGCAAGAAGAATCCGCAAAGCGTCTATGATGCTGCCGCCACCGCGGCAAAGCTGCTGTGCAACGAGGGACGCGACCTCGGCACCGAAAGCGGCTGGAAGAGCGCGATCAAGGGCTACAACCTCTCCAATGAATACGTCATGCAGGTACGCGACGCAGCGGCGAACTACGCGATCGGCCAGTCGCCGCAGTAAGCCAATCCCCCTTTAGGGAGGGGTGGTTTTGGCCAGGTTTTGCGCCCGTGACGGCGAAAAATCTCTGGCGGTGCCACAATGGAAGTAGACCGCTGTGCTCGGTGCCACCCGTGGGCTGCCCAGCGCTGCGGTGGAGACCTTTGTTAGCTGTTAACCCAAGAACAGATAATCAACAGTTTGGCACCTCAATGCCACATGCCAAGGAGGCAGACACATGGCCCTGATCCTCAACATTGACGCCCGTGAAATCATCGATTCCCGCGGTAACCCGACCGTCGAGGTAGACGTACTTCTGGACGACGGCTCTTTCGGCCGCGCAGCCGTTCCCTCCGGCGCTTCCACCGGTGTGCACGAGGCACACGAGCTGCGTGATGGTGGCGAGCGCTACCAGGGCAAGGGCGTGCTCAAAGCCGTCAAGAACGTTATCGAGGACATTGACGAAGAACTGATGGGCGTGGAAGCAGACGATCAGCGCCTGATCGACCAGCTGATGCG
>QWCJ01000503.1_pt1 | contig 13466 bp, 10 predicted proteins | sample 1972501 | NCBI WGS metagenome assembly QWCJ01 (sample SAMN09866711, study PRJNA288562) | Human vaginal metagenome isolate term2_vaginal, whole genome shotgun... | isolation source: vagina | host: Homo sapiens | place: USA: California
GCCCGGTTTTTCCGGTTCGTGCGGTTGTCGGTGGGCGGCGCTGTCTAAATCCGAAACAGGAATTCCAACAGGGTGTAGACCGCGGCAGCTACCGCGGCGGCGGCGGGAAGAGTCAGAACCCAAGCCACCACAATGTTTCCGGCCGTTCCCCAGCGCACCGCGGAGAGCCTGCGGGTCGCGCCCACTCCCATGATGGCGGTGGTTACGGTATGAGTGGTGGAAATCGGGGCGTGCCAAATGAAAGCCGTGAAGTACAGGACCCCCGCGGCCACCGTTTCGGAAACAAAACCGTTGGCCGGATCGACATGAATCACCCTCGAACCCAAGGTTTTCATAATGCGAAACCCGCCTACGAAGGTGCCGGCCGCAATGGCCATAGCAGCCGCCAACTTGACCCACAGAGGAATCGGGTCGTCCAAATCGACGTGACCGGAAGCTACCAGAGCAATGAAAATGACCCCCATGGTCTTTTGCGCATCCTGCAAACCGTGACCCAAGGCTAGTGCGGCGGAAGAAAACTTTTGACCAACCCGGAATTTACGCATGGTCCGTCGGTAAGCCAGGTTCTTCATAGACACCATGACCAGGCTCATCAGCACGTAAGCAAAAGTGAAGCCGATGAGCGGGGAAACCACCATCGGAATCAGGACGTGAGAAGTAATTGTCGCCCAGTTCACCGTGACGCCCGCGGCCAAACCCGCTCCCGCCAAGCCACCAATCAGCGCGTGTGAGGACGAGGAAGGCAGCCCGAAATACCAGGTAATAACGTTCCAGCAAATGGCCCCGATGAGGCCTCCAAGAATAATCAACAGGCCGTGGGCTCTTTCGGCGTGGGAAACCGCCGTAGCGTATCCTGACATATCAATGATTCCAGAACCGATGGTTTTCGCCACTTCAGTTCCCAGCAGTGACCCCACCAAGTTCATGACTGCAGCCATAGCTAAAGCGGTGCGCGGTGCCCAAGCCCGTGTGGAAATAGCGGTGGCAATGGCGTTAGCAGCATCGTGGAAACCATTAGTGAAATCAAAGACAACTGCGATGATAACGACACAAACAACCAGTACCAGAGAAATGTCCATGCGGGAGCACCCTCAAGATTCCTTAATCGCAATACCCTCGACCAGAGCAGCCAGATGCTCGAAAGCATCGCAGGCATCCTCAAGCCTTTCGGTGATGTCTTTCAGTTTGATAACCGCTATCGGGTCAGGATTGTTGTTGACGATGTCGGACAAGCAGTGCATATAAATCTGGTCAGCTTGATTCTCTAAGCGATTGACTTCCACCCAGTATTCGCGTAACTCGTCCAAGGTTTTCAGCCGAGGCATGGCTTTGGCTGTAACCGCGGCGCACTTTTGGAGGATAGCCGCCTGTTTGTGCAAGCATTCGGGGAGCTCCTGGAGCTGATAGACCACGATGAGGTTCCCGGCTTCGTCAATCAAATCCATGCAGTCATCGAGCCGGTAAGCCAGTTCGCTGAGGTCGTCGCGATCCAGGGGGGTGACGAAAGTCTGGTTAATTTTGTTCATGAACGCGTGGGTCAAATCATCGGAGGAATTCTCTACCGCGTGTAAGTCGTTGCGCTCGGCGTCGCGCTGTTCGGGCGGGAGCGCCATCAGCTTTGCCAAGATATCGGAACCTTCAATCAGGTTACCGGCAATTTCGGTGAGCTGCTCGAAAAATCCCTCGTCTTTGACGCGATGGAACAGGCCCATTTTTCACCCTTCTTAGTGATGGATTCGGCAAACCTAGCGGCTCAAAGAGCCGGTTTCAATAGTCCCGGCGAAGCCTTCCTGGTTACCTCTGTTTACTCTATCCGTTTGGAACCTACATTGTAAAAACGGTGTAAATTTCGGGGTAAAGTCAGGGTTGTAAGCGGCGGTGCCAGAAACTTTGTCAGGTTAAAGGGGAGTTAAAAAGTAAATTAAGTAAAATCTCGAGACAACGTTTAGATGGTGTGGTAACTTAAATATAAGACATCGATGTCCGTAGAAGCCCCGGGCTCCATATACTGCCGCTACGAGCGGCCTTCGCGCCGACAGGCGCTTTACGGTTTCGGTGTCGTTGAAGGCTCCGCACGTCGGAGCCTTCAAAGTTTAACCCTCTCGGAACCGGTGAAGCGGTCTGTTCCTGAGAACTGCCGAACTTATGAGAGAATCGGAACATGACTTCCCAGCCCAACGCGGAAATACCGGACCCTTCGCTGACCGATACGGTAAAAATTACGCGCCGCGTGCGGCGGGAGGAACACCAGGCCGAAAAGATTGAAAAGCTACCGAAAGTTCCCGAGTCCCTGATAGGACGGGTCATCTGTGCCCACCCCGAGATTATTACCGCCCTGGCTGCTCTGGGGATGTCCCTGATTTTTGTGCTTCCTTCGGATTTCCTGACCGTAGCTGCGGCCATCGCGGTAGTGTGTTTCGCTTTTGGCTGGGCGCACCTGGCGCATCTTCCTGCCCCGCGGGCATCTTTCATCCTGTTGACCATCTTCGGGGTGTTGGCTTTGCTGACGGGGAGAATCTTTGCAGATTTCTCGATAGTGGCTGAAGTCGTGGGCTTGGGAGTGATTGGGGTTTTCATCGCAGAAATGCTGCGTAGCCCCAGGGAAAACTTACTGAACTCAGCAGCGGGTAACGCGGCCGGAATCCTCATCGTTTCCACTGCCGGGGCTTGGGTCATGCTGGAGTCGGAAGCGCTGTGGTATTTCCTGTTGGTGCCCGGAGCAGTCACCCTCATCGGAGGGTGTATCGGCATGGCGATGAGCGCCAACTGGCAGCTGAAATGGAGAGTTTTCACGGGAATCCTGTTCTCGGTAATTTTCGGTTTGGCGGCCGGGGCGGCCATCCTCGTGATGGAAGGAACCGCGCGAGATCAGATGGTGCTTTTCGCGGGAGGACACCTCCCCAGCCTGACCGTGGCTCTGGTTTCCGGTCTGCTGTTGGGAGTGGTGTATGGAATCGCGTTCGCATCACTGACCGTAGTTTTCAGCGGCGACTTGGCTCCGTCAACAGTTTCGGCCGCGGTGAGTCAGGCTTTCATCCCAGTCCTGGCTGCGTCTGTCCCGCTCTATATTCTGGCGCGGCTTTTAGTGGGGGAGGGCCCTACACTTGCTTGAGGGAGGTTTCTCACGTTTGCGTCCAAAGTGGTGAATAGGGGGTAAAAATGCAGGTGACGTACCCGAGTATCGAACGGACCTGGCCGGGAGCGGCGATAGATACGGGCTGGAATCATGGCCTCGAACTGCTCGAAGGCAGTGGCTACGCCAAGATTCCCTTGGGAGTGTTGAAAGTTTCCGGGTCGGATCGCTGGGCTTGGCTAAACTCTGTCAGCACCCAGGACTTTTCCAACTGGAAGCCTGCAGAGCCACGCGAAGCCCTCATCCTCGACCCCACCGGACACATTGAGTTGAGTTTTTTTGCCGTCTATGATGGTAGTGCCGTGTGGATTTTGACTGAAGAGCCGGGGGGCGCCGCTGAGTTTTTCCGCTCGATGCGGTTCCGTTCCCACGTTGAGATTGTCGATGTGAGCGCGGACTTTGCGGTCTTGGGCTATCTGAAAACCGGAGACGAGGATTCTCGAGCAGCCCGGTTCTGGAACGAACACAGCCTCGTGACTTGGGTTGATCCGTGGCCCGGTCCGGTGGGAAACACGACCGTCTTTACCGCTGCGGGCGTAAGCCATCCGGGAGACGACCCCGCCGCCCCGCACCGCGAACTGGCGGTGGTTTCACGTTTAGACCTCCCGACGCTAGAGGCAAAAGCAACAGCAAGCGCGCTGGTGGAAGCAGACTGGGGTGCTTGGGAAGCCGTGAGAATTTCCCTGTGGCGCCCCCGTTTGGGCCGCGAGGGCAAGCCGGGGACCCTCCCTCATGAGTTGGACTGGCTGCGCGTCGCCGTCAGTTTGCAAAAAGGCTGCTATCCCGGTCAAGAAACCGTGGCGAAACTGACCAACCGGGGTCGTCCTCCGCGCCGACTCACATTCTTGGATTTAGATGGGTCACGTGAGGAGCTGCCGCCCATAGGTTCCCCCCTCACATTGGAGTCTGACGGCTCCGAAGTTGGGGTGCTGACCTCGGCGGCGTACCACCCTACGGACGGTCAAATCGGTCTGGGCTTGGTCAAACGCCAGGTTGACCCCGCGGAAATGTTGCTGGTGGAGGGGATGCGCGCCGCCCAAAGCGTCATCGTGGATCCGAGCGGGGAAAACCCGCGCCGCCTGGATGACAGCCAACTGGGCGGTTTACTGGGATTGAAAGCGAGGAAACAATAGAATGTCGACAATTTTCGCGACCATAAACTCGGTGCAAACGGTGCTGGTGCTGGGATTGGTCCTGGTCGTGGTGGGAATGAGCCTGTATGCCTTGATACACGCCCTGACCACCCCAGCCCAAGCTTTTCCGGCGGAAGGCAAACGAACTCGCAACTTTTGGGCTTTGTTGAACCTGCTGGCGCTGGTGATTTCCTTCCTGGGGCTGACGCCTAACGCTTTCGTCGGCTTGTTCGGGGTCCTGATGGCGCTAATCATTCCGGCCGTTTACCTGGCCGATGTGCGTCCCGCCGTGGCTTCGTGGCGCCGGCGGGGCAAGAACTCGCGAGGAACCGGCCAACGCCCCCCCACGCCCTGGTGAATTCGGAACAGACCGGCCAAAACGGCACAGAACAGGAAAGGGACAATCAATGCGGGCAGTGATTCAGCGTGTCACGGGTGCAAAGTGCATGGTCAACGGGGATGTTACCGGCGAATTTACGGGTTCCGGGCTGGTGGTGCTGTTGGGGGTCACGCATACCGACGGGGCGGCACAGGCCGAAAAAATGGCGCGCAAGATTGCGAATCTGCGCATTTTTGACGCTCCCGGTGCTTACGATCCGGCTGGTGGGTCTGAGAAACTTTCACAAGCGCGTGGCGCGGAGGTGTCCGCGGTCCAGTTGGGTCTGCCGGTGCTGCTAATCAGCCAGTTCACGCTCTACGGAGACGCTCACAAGGGCAATCGACCCTCGTGGGTGGCGGCGGCACCGGGAGAGGTGGCCCAACCGCTGGTTGACGCGGTGGGGGCGGCACTACAGAACCAGGGTATGCGGGTAGAACAGGGAATTTTCGGAGCGGACATGAAAGTCAGTTTCACCAATGACGGGCCTTTCACGATTCTGTTGGAAGTGTGAATTAGCCGGTAGTGAACACGGTCGCGTTTTCGCGGCGCGGGGGCATAAATTGGTAGCGAGTATAAAAGGGAGTGCGTATGTTTGAAAGATTTACCGACCGAGCCCGCCGGGTGGTGGTGTTAGCCCAAGACGAGGCCCGCCGACTGAACCAAAACTACATCGGTACCGAGCACCTGCTGCTGGGTCTCATCCACGAGGGCGACGGTATCGCAGCGCGAGCTTTGGAAACGATGGGTATCTCGCTGGAGGCCGTGCGCGCCCAGGTCATTGAGATTATCGGTGAAGGCGAACAGCCCACCACCGGCCATATCCCCTTTACTCCGCGTGCCCGCAAGGTGCTGGAGTTTTCGATGCGCGAGGCGCTGCAGCTGGGGCACAACTATATCGGTACCGAGCATATCCTGCTGGGACTGCTGCGGGAAGGCGACGGGGTCGCCGCCCAAGTCCTCATCAAACTCGGTGCTGACCTGAACAATGTGCGCCAGACCGTCATTGAACTGCTCTCCGGTTACCAAGGCGGCCAGCCTCAACAGAGCGGTCGCGATACTGTGGGTGTCGGTGGCGGACGGGCGGATAACCCCAACGCCGGGGGTAACTCGGCGATTTTGGACCAGTTCGGACGCAACCTCACCCAGGCAGCGCGCGAGTCCAAACTTGACCCGGTCATCGGGCGTACCAAGGAAATGGAACGCGTCATGCAAATTCTTTCCCGGCGCACCAAAAACAATCCGGTCTTGGTCGGCGAACCCGGGGTAGGCAAAACCGCTGTGGTGGAGGGACTGGCCCAGGGCATTGTCCGCGGCGACGTCCCGGAAACTTTGAAAGATAAACAGCTGTATTCCTTGGATATGGGCTCCTTGGTGGCGGGCTCGCGCTACCGCGGCGACTTCGAGGAACGTCTCAAGAAGGTGCTGAAGGAAATCCGCACCCGCGGGGACATCATCTTGTTCATCGATGAGATTCACACCCTGGTTGGTGCGGGCGCGGCGGAAGGCGCGATCGACGCTGCCTCGATTTTGAAACCGATGCTGGCGCGCGGTGAGTTGCAGACTATCGGCGCCACCACCATTGACGAATACCGCAAGTACATTGAAAAAGACTCCGCCCTGGAACGCCGTTTCCAGCCAGTAAAGGTCGAAGAACCCAGTGTGGAAGAAACCGTTGCCATTCTCAAAGGGCTGCGGGATCGCTATGAGTCCCATCACCGGGTCATGATTACTGACGCGGCTCTCGCTTCCGCGGCGCAGCTCGCTGACCGCTACGTGTCAGACAGATTCTTGCCGGATAAGGCGATTGACCTGGTTGACGAGGCTGGGGCGCGTTTACGTATCAAGCGGATGACAGCGCCGCCGGAGCTGAAGGAAGTTGACGAAAAAATCGCCAAGGCGCGCCAAGCGAAAGAGGCTGCCATTGACGCCCAGGACTTCGAAAAGGCTGCGCAGCTGCGTGACGAAGAAAAGAATCTGACCGAAGAACGCGCGGCGAAGGAATCCCAGTGGCGCCAAGGCGAAGACACCTCCGAGTCGGTAGTTGATGAGGAACAAATCGCCGAGGTTTTGGCGATGGCCACCGGCATTCCGGTGTTCAAGCTCACTCAGGCAGAATCCTCGAAGCTGCTGCGGATGGAAGAAGAACTGCACAAGCGCATCATTGGCCAGGACGAAGCGGTCAAGGCGGTGTCTCAGTCCATTCGCCGCACTCGTGCTGGTTTGAAAGACCCGAAGCGTCCCGGCGGCTCGTTTGTGTTCGCCGGCCCGACCGGGGTGGGCAAAACCGAGCTCGCCAAGGCACTGGCGGAATTCCTCTTTGGAGACGAGAACGCCCTGGTCCAGCTGGATATGTCAGAGTTCTCGGAGAAGCATACGGCCTCTCGGTTGTTCGGTTCGCCTCCGGGCTATGTCGGCTACGACGAGGGCGGTCAGCTCACCGAAAAGGTGCGCCGCAAGCCCTTCAGCGTAGTGCTGTTCGACGAAGTGGAAAAGGCTCACCCGGACATCTTTAACAGCTTGTTGCAGGTGTTGGAGGAGGGTCACCTCACCGATTCGCAAGGTCGCCTGGTCGACTTTAAGAACACCATTATCATCATGACCACGAACCTCGGCACTCGCGAAATCAACAAGGGTGTGCTGACCGGTTTCCAGGCCAGCGGCGAGCTGTCCACGGACTATCAGCGGATGAAGGGCAAGGTTCAGGAAGAGCTGAAACAGCACTTCCGGCCCGAGTTCCTCAACCGTGTGGATGAAATTGTAGTGTTCCCGCAGCTTGAGAAGGGCGAAATCCTCCAGATTGTTGATTTGATGGTCGCCAAGCTCGACGACCGGATGCTGGATCAGGGCATGGCTTTACAGCTGACTCCCGCAGCGCGAGCTCTGCTGGCGCACAAGGGCTTCGACAAGACGTTGGGGGCTCGTCCGTTGCGTCGGGCGGTACAGCGCGAAATCGAAGATGTCCTGTCTGAAAAGATTTTGTTCTCTGAACTGCGCGAAGGTCAGACCGTCACGGTTGACGTCGAGCCGAAGTTCATCAAGCACGAATCTGCGGACAAGGTCAACGGGACGGATTGGGAGTTCACTGACGATGCCGAGTTTAAGTTTACCGGCGAGGATGGTCTGCCTGAAGGGCGGGCGCAACAGCGCCGCAAGCTCGAAGACGTGACCGCGGCAACGATTCGGGAAGCTGAACTGGCTGCCAAGGAAGCGGAAGAATCCCCGGAAAAGGAACCTGCTTCCTAGACACTTTCGAAACTAACTCGCGGGTCCGCCTCGGCGGGCCCGCGAGGCATTTAACCACAACTTCAGGCCTGGTTCTTTTAGATTCGAATCAGTGATGGGTTCATGGTTGAGCGCGTTACGGGGTATATTCGTATGAGTTAACTATTTCGTTGCACAGCGTCAAGGGAGAGGCCGAACCTATGTCCACCGCTATCCACGATGAACAGTGGTTTGAGCGGGTATTTGCTGAACACAGCACGGCTATAGTGCGATTTCTCTATAGACGCGGGGCCTATAGCGATGCCGAGGACCTCGCCGCCGAAGTCTTTACCGTGATGTGGAAGAAAAAAACCGAGGTCCCCGATGGGGCCGAACTGCCCTGGCTGTACAAAACCGCCGGCTTGACCTTGGCTAACTGGTACCGCAAAAAGAAGTCCCTGCCGATGGGAGATAACCAGGAAAACTTGGATTCCACCGATTTTTCCGACCCTGCTCAACTCGTTGTTGAGGATCAGGGAATGCGAGCGGCTCTGCTGAGCCTCAGTGAGCGCGATCGCGAGATTATCTTGGCGGTTGCTTGGGAAGGTTTGAGCGGCAATGCTTTGGCACAGTACTTGGGAGTGAGTCGTTCGGCAGCGGATGCGGCGTTATCGCGAGCACGGAAACGGCTGGAGGAAGCGATTGAAAAAAATACTTCTTAGGAAAGTGTAAGAAACGCCAGGCCGGTTACATGTATAGGTTGCAAGGTCGAAACTGCGCCGGGCCTGAGGACGGTTTCGACCAGCCAAGTTTTAATAAATAAGAACGACGAAGCGCGGTGATCACAACGGTTATCGCTCAAAAGAAGGACAGGGAAGTGGAAAACCACAAAAACGAGATGAGCGGGCTGGAAGCTCTGCGCTCACTCGACCCTGCCCAAAATCTGCCCGTAGATTTGGATTCTTTGCGCGCTAAGGTCGCTGCTCAGATGGAATCCGAAGGGTTGACGTTTGCAGCCCAGCCGCCTGCGCACGTGGTTGCGGTGGAAACCGCGGATGCCCAAGCCCCGGTCGCGGAAGTCGTGTCTTTGGCGGTGCGTCGTCACACGCTGGCAGTGAGGCGCAACTGGCTGGTTGGTTTGAGCGCGGCCGCGGCTGCGACGGTGGTTGGTTTCACTGGGTGGAGCGTGCTTTCCCCCGGCGAACCGGGTGAAGTGCCCAATCAGGACGACGGTGTCGTGATTACGGATGGGCCGATTATTACCGCCGCGGGTTCTGAGATTATGGTGCCCGGAGCTAGTCAGCGCTTGGAAAAGGTCGGCGATGTTGAGTTTGTAGCGGCGGGCAATTTTTCCACTGTTCCCACCAAAGCCCCGATTTCACGGGTGGGTAAGGGAGCCAGCGTTTCCGCTGATCAAGTTCAGAAGGTCGCGAATTCATTGAGTATGCGAGGTTCCGTTAAAAGGAACAGCTCCGGCTTTACCGTCACTGACACTAAAGGGGCGACTTTGACGGTCACTGTGGGGCAGCTGACCTCTTTGAGTTTTGATAACCCCTCCGCGGTGCGGATGGAATGTGTACCGGTGAAACCCGGAGACGGCACGGTGGAGTTGCCCAATCCCGACGCGACCCAGAATCCGACCGGGAACTCTACTCCCGACTCCGGCAAAACTCCGGCTCCGAATACCCCGACCACTCCCAGCACCACGCCGTTGGAACCTAGTGACCCGACTGAGCCGACCTCCACGCCGACTCCGAAGTGGACCCCAACTCCAACTGAGACCCCGACCGAGACTGTTCCCCCGGCGGTGCGCCCGGACAGTCCAGAACCGAGCCCTTCCAATACAAAAGGAGCTACACGCAACGTTGACACCGCTGACACCACCAACTTGCCTGGCGCAGTGGTAGAGATTGGTCAGCTGCAAGTGCTGGTGATAGTGACCCAAACCACGGATTCTTCTGAATCTTCGCCGGCAGAATCTGTCGATCCGCAGGCGACCAAGAATCCCTCGCCCGGCCCGACTCCTTGTGTAATGAAAGTGGCAGGAAACGCCCCCTCTTCTGAGAAAGCTATCGCCCAAGTTGAGAAAGTAGCGGCTTCCTTGGGAGCCACCGTGATGAGCGGTGCGGCGGGAACCACTCAGAAAGACGGTCTGACCACGGTGAGCGTCCCGGTTAAGATGCCCGGTCAGTCACAAGCCCAAAACTGGAAAGCTGTGGTTTCGGAAACCGGAGTGGCTTCGATTCGTGCCAATCTGGGTAAAGAAACGAAGATTGGCGAGTACAAGGTCATCTCGGAGGCTCAGGCTGTGCAGCGCCTCAATGACCCGAAGTATGGTCCTTTGGATGTGCGCAACCAGCAGGGACTGCCAGCTAAGATTGACGGTCGCATCGACTTGGTCAGTGCTCGGCTGATTAGCCAGCCAGTCAAGCAAAAGGACGGTTCCATCCTGGACATGCCGGTATATCTGTTGACCGATGCCCAAGGGCGGGTCTGGACCGTCTCGGCAGTGGCGGAATAGGCCTCATCAAAAACCTTTTATATCTGTTCCTTTCATTCAGCAGGTTCCTCTACCGTTTTGCGGGAGGGGAACCTGCTGTGTTTTCCCGCATCCCCCGTTTCACAACACGGCTAGGGGGGCGATTAAACCGGTGAGGACGTGGCGTCGCCCCGGGTTCGGAACACGGCTAAACCAGTGAGGGGACGCAAATAGGGCGGTGTGAGTGAGGAAGGAAATATTGCTAGGATAGTTTTGGCGCGTAGTGCGCAGATTGTTTCGAAAAAGTTGGAGGCTTAACACATGCCCAAATTCGTTTACCGTTTTGCAGAAGGCAATAAGGATCAAAAGGATCTGTTGGGTGGCAAGGGTGCAAACCTGGCGGAGATGAGCAACCTCGGGTTGCCGGTACCCCCGGGATTTACGATTACTACCGATGCCTGCCGGGCTTACCTGAAGGAAGGCAAAGTCCCGGAGGAAACTACCGTGCAGGTAACCAAGGCTTTGCGTGAGGTGGAAGAAACCGTTGGCCGTGAGTTGGGGGCACCGGAGGATCCGCTGCTGGTATCGGTGCGTTCCGGCGCAAAGTTCTCTATGCCCGGCATGATGGAAACCGTTTTGAACGTCGGTCTGAACGACAAATCCGTGGAAGGCTTGGCAAAGATTGCCGGTAGCGACCGTTTCGCTTGGGACTCTTACCGTCGCTTGATTCAAATGTTCGGCAAAACCGTGCAGGACATCGATGGAGACCTGTTCTCTGACGCTCTGGAAAACATGAAAAAGAACCGCGGAGCTAAGGCAGACACCGACTTGAATGCCAGTGACCTGAAAGAACTCACCGCGCAGTTCAAAGAAATCGTTGAGGAGCAAACCGGCAGGCCGTTCCCGCAGGATCCGCGCACGCAGATGGACATGGCGATTGAAGCCGTGTTCCGTTCCTGGAACTCTGAACGCGCCCGTATCTACCGTCGCCGTGAGCGGATCCCCCACGACTTGGGCACCGCAGTCAACATTGTGACCATGGTGTTCGGCAACATGGGCGAGGACTCCGGCACCGGGGTGTGCTTCACCCGTGACCCCTCCTCGGGCCGTCCGGGAGTGTATGGGGACATCCTCATGAACGCTCAAGGCGAAGACGTGGTGGCCGGTATTCGAAACACCGAAACCCTGAAAGACCTGGAGGGACACGACAAAAAGTCCTATGACGAACTGTTGGGTATCATGCGGAAGCTCGAAACCCACTACGAAGATATGTGCGATATCGAGTTCACCATCGAACGCGGCAAGTTGTGGATGCTGCAGGTGCGTGTGGGCAAACGTACCCCGGCCGCGGCTTTCCGAATCGCCACGCAGCTGGTTGACGAAGGCTTGATTACCACCGATGAAGCCCTGCTGAGGGTCACCGGTGAACAGCTGCAAAACTTGATGTTCCCGATGTTTGACATGTCTGGCAAACCGGAGGTGTTCACCAAGGGTATGGCCGCGTCCCCCGGCGCCGCAGTGGGCAAGATTGTGTTTGATAACGATGCTGCCGAGGCCTCCGCTGATGCGGGAGTGCCGTGTATCCTGGTGCGTCGCGAGACGAACCCCGACGACCTGCGGGGCATGGTCGCGGCTGTGGGCGTTTTGACCAGCCGCGGCGGCAAGACTTCCCACGCCGCTGTGGTGGCTCGCGGTATGGGCAAGACCTGTGTGGTCGGGGCGGAAACCATCGTGGTTGACCAAGCCGCCAAGACCGCTACCGTGGGGGACACTGTCCTGCACGAAGGAGACGAAATTTCCATTGACGGCGGCACCGGCGAGGTGTTCCTCGGCGCGGTACCGGTGCAGGATTCCCCTGTCACCACTTACCTTTCTCACGGTCTGCAGGCCGGTTTGGATGCTTCGGCCACCGAAGATGAGAAGGACTTGATTAAGGCAGTCGACCGCTTGATGACCCACGCTGATGAAGTTCGCCGCCTGGTGGTGCGCACTAACGCCGACACCCCGGCGGACACCCAGCGGGCTTTGGACTTTGGTGCGGAAGGCATCGGCTTGTGCCGTACCGAACATATGTTCCTCGGCGATCGCCGTCCCCTGGTAGAGAAACTCATTCTCTCCCCAGAAGGGTCCGAGGAACGTCAACGTGCCCTGGACGCCTTGGAGCCGCTACAAAAGGGCGACTTTAAGGAAATGCTTAAGATTATGGACGGCAAGCATATGACCGTTCGTCTCATTGACCCGCCGCTGCACGAGTTCCTGCCGGACTTGACGACTCTGGAAATTAAGAACGCGGTGGCGAAAGCTCAGGGCGGGGCGCTCTCGGAGGAAGACCAACATATGTTGGAGGCCGTGCGCCGGATGCATGAGGAAAACCCGATGCTGGGTCTGCGCGGCGTCCGCTTGGGTATTTACCTGCCGGGCTTGTTTAAGATGCAGATGAAGGCGCTGGTTTCGGCGGCTTGTGAGCTAAAGAAGGACGGCTTGAATCCCCATCCTGAGATTATGGTTCCGCTGATTGGTTCCATTCGTGAGCTCCAGCTGGTGCGCGATGAAGCCGAAGAAATCATTGCCCAGGTTCAGGGCGAATACGGCGTTACCTTTGATGTTCCGGTGGGTTGCATGATTGAGCTGCCGCGCGCCGCCATGACCGCTGACACCATCGCCAAGGAAGCCGAATTCTTTAGCTTTGGCACCAACGACCTGACCCAAACTACCTGGGGATTCAGCCGTGACGACGTGGAAGGCGTGTTCTTCCCGCAGTACGTGGAAGCTGGAATCTTCGGGGTCTCCCCGTTCGAATCCATCGATACCCACGGGGTGGGCCGCGTTGTCGCCGAAGGCGTGAAGCGCGGACGTTCCACCAAACCGAATCTGCCGATGGGTATCTGTGGTGAGCACGGTGGCGATCCGATTTCGATTCACTTCTTCCACCAGGTCGGACTGGATTACGTGTCCTGTTCGCCGTTCCGGGTACCGGTGGCGCGCCTCGAGGCGGGTCGTGCTGCCGCGGAGCATCTGAAGTGGGACGAGTCCGCCACACAGGGCGTCGAGTAGTCCGTAGCATCCCTTTTAAATAAACCGCATTTTTGGTGCCGGGTTCCGTCAAGGGCCCGGTACCAGCGGTTTTAGTGAGGATGGGTT
>QWCJ01000504.1_pt1 | contig 13463 bp, 11 predicted proteins | sample 1972501 | NCBI WGS metagenome assembly QWCJ01 (sample SAMN09866711, study PRJNA288562) | Human vaginal metagenome isolate term2_vaginal, whole genome shotgun... | isolation source: vagina | host: Homo sapiens | place: USA: California
GATTCCATAGACTTCCGGGAATTGGCTGACGAGAAATTGATGTACGTCACCCCGCCTACCGGCTGGGATGATGTGGCAGCTCTGCGCGAAGCCCTGGAGGTTGTTGCAGCCAATGTTGGTATTGCCGTCGCGCCACGCCCCTTGCTGCGGGCTATCAACCAGCGCGGGGTGGTTCATCGGGATCTTTCGGGGATTGACGCCACCACGTGCCCCCGCACCCGCGTGGCCCTGATGTGGCTTACCGAATCCGACAGTGACGTCATCCAGGACTTCGTTGGGATATGTAAAGGGCGCACCGCGAGTAGCTCGCGACAGGTGGCTAAGCGCGGGCGTGGTGGCGTCCATAAAAATGCAGATAAAACAAAGAAAAGAGGTAAGAAAAAGACCTCTCAAGGCGCGCGGCGAAAATAAAGAATTGGTTCCGATTGGGTTAAAAATCCTAAACAGTACGTGCATTTTTCGTTGGAACACTATTAGGAATGGAGGGGTATTGCTTTTGCAATAAGTGAGAGCTGAAAAAGAGCCGACAGAAAGGTATTAGTAATGAACTCCAACAAGCGCTTCCGTCGTTCCGCAGTGGCACTGGCTGCAGGTGCATCTCTGGTATTCGGTGTTGCTGCATGCTCTGACGATGCTGAGGACGCCAAGGACAAGGCCGGCGACGCGGCAAACTCCGCTACTGAGAAGGCTGGCGAGGCTGCCGACTCCGCTACCGCGAAGGCCGGTGAAGGCGAGGACGGCGAGTCCGAGGCTGAGGGCTCCGAGAACGCTGACGCTGAGGGTGCAGAGGGCGCCGAGGGCGCAGATGCTGAGGGCGCCGAGGGTGAGACCGAGAAGGTCCAGACCGCTAGCGGTGAAGAGGTTGAGCTGCCGAAGGACGTCAAGACCGCTTGGGATAACGAGGGCGGCGAGTCCGGTTCCTTCGGTAAGTTGGCCGAGTTCACCGAGGGCGAGAACGGCTCCCTGGCAACCTTCGAGAAGGGTTGGATCGCTAACTCCAAGGACCACGGTGCAGTTCCGCTGATCGGCAAGATCGGCGAGACCTGGAACAACGGTGGCGGTCTGGACAATGAGCTGGGCCTGCCGACCGCTCCGGAGAAGGGCGACGCAGCTAACGGCTGGACCCAGTCCTTCGAAAACGGCACCATCACGTGGGCAAAGGATGAGTCCGGTCAGTACACCGAGACCATCGAGAAGCGCTAAGCTCTAACCTTCAAGTAGAACTTGATAACCCCAGGTGAGGGGCAGGAAATGCCCCGAAGCCTGGGGCTTTTTATGTTTACCCAGAGTTCATCTGACAACAATGTAATTTCCATGCGGTGCGCCTAGCGTCGAGGATGTCCGAAGCAAGTAACAACTACCCACCTCATCCGTTTCCCGGATGTAAAGCGTAGCTTTTGCGGCGTGGAACGTCCGGGTTGATCGACTCATAATCCCTTACAAGGAGCACCACCTCCATGACTTCCGCCGCGCCCACCGATCAGGCACATCAGAACTTTCAGGCAGAACAGGCTCTCAACGCGCATTCCGACGCAGAGCTCGGCCTACGCACTTATGTCCTCGACACTTCGGTGTTGCTATCCGATCCCTGGGCACTCATCAAGTTTGCGGAACACCGCATCATCCTCCCCGTTGTCGTCATCAGTGAGCTAGAGGGCAAGCGCCACCACCCGGAACTCGGTTGGTTCGCCCGCCAGGCCCTGCGCATGCTCGAAGACTTCCGTCAGGAGCACGGCCGGCTGGACATGCCCAGCATCGTCAACGAAGACGGCGGCACCGTCCAGGTGGAGCTGAACCACGTTGACCAGTCCGTGTTGCCCACGGGTCTGCGCGGAGAGCAAAACGACCACCGCATCCTGGCTTGCGCTTTGAACCTGCGGGCCGAGGGGCACAACGTCACACTGGTTACGAAGGACGTGCCGCTGCGCGTGAAGGCCGGCGCCGTTGGTCTGGACGCCGATGAATACCACGCCCAGGACGTCGTGCTCACCGGATACAACGGCATGGCCCGCGCGGAGGTGCCCTCCAGCATCATCGACGAGCTGTACGACGTGGGGGAGGCCGACATCTCCGGCGCCCTGACGGTAGACGGTGACGAGGTTGACGAGCTGCCGATCCACTGCGGTCTGCAGCTGACCGCGGGTAGCCAGTCCGTTCTGGCACGCTCGATGGGCGACGGCATGGTGCGCCAGGTCCCCACCGACCTGGAAGCTTTTGGAATCCGGGGGCGCAGCGCCCAGCAGCGCGTGGCGCTGGACCTGCTGCTGGATAACGAGGTTGGCATCGTAAGCCTCGGCGGCTCCGCCGGTACCGGCAAGTCCGCTCTGGCACTGTGCGCCGGGTTGGAGGCAGTGCTGGAACGCGGTGAACACAAGCGCATCGTCGTTTTCCGCCCTCTGTATGCCGTCGGTGGCCAGGACTTGGGCTATCTACCCGGTAGCGAGACGGAGAAGATGAACCCCTGGGCGCAGGCTGTGTACGACACCCTGGAAGGGGTGGTCAGCGACAATGTGCTGGAGGAGATCGACGCCCGCGGGCTGCTGGAGGTGCTCCCGCTGACGCACATCCGCGGCCGCAGCCTGAACGACAGCTTCGTCATTGTGGACGAAGCCCAGTCGCTCGAGCGCAACGTCCTGCTGACCGTGCTCTCGCGCCTGGGGCGAAACTCCCGCGTCGTTCTGACCCACGACGTTGCGCAGCGCGATAACCTGCGCGTGGGCCGCCACGACGGCATTCAGGCAGTAATTGAGAAGCTGAAGAACAATCCGCTGTTCGCACACGTCACGCTGACCCGATCCGAGCGCTCCGCGATCGCTGAACTGGTGACGAACCTGCTGGAAAAAGGATAGTTCGCTCACAGCTGCCGGCAGCCAGGTGGCGTAAATGATGGGTCTTAGGGCACAATTTCTTCCATGACTTCCGCGAACACCGCAGGGAACACTGCGAATACTGGGAACTCTGTGAACACTGCAGGGAGCGCCGCAGATAGTAACGCTGGCAACAACGCCCAGAACAGTGCCAAGCAGGCAATCTCCATCCGCCTGATGGAGGAGAAGGACTATCCGCAAGTCCAGAAGATCCTGCAGACCGGTATGGATACGGGCGAGGCGACCTTTGAGGAAAACGCGCCCGAAGCGTGGGAAGACTTTATGCGCCACCGCCTGCCCGAGCTCTCTTTCGTTGCCATCGACACGGATCCCGCAGCCGCCGCAGCCGCAGGGCTGGGCGAGGAGGGGGAGAAGATCCTGGGGTGGATCACCGCCACATCCGCCAGCCACCGTGACGTGTTCGACGGGGTGCTGGAGGACTCGATCTACGTCCACAAGGATGCTGCCGGCAAGGGCGTGGCTGGCAGCCTGCTCGACAGGCTGCTTAAGGAGGCCGCCGAGCAGGGCCACTGGGCGATGCACTCCAGCATTTTCCCGGAGAACGAGGGCTCCGTGCGGCTGCACGTCTCCCGAGGATTCGAGGAAGTGGGCGTATTCCACTGCATGTCCCACATGAACTACGGGCCGAAGAAGGGCACGTGGCGCCACAACATGGTGATGGAGAAGATCCTTGAGGGTGGTCCGGCCTGGAAGTACTACCAGGAAAACCTGGAGCGCTCCGACGATGGCAACGCTGAGGGATCGGCAGAGAAGTCCGAGTAACTTTGCACATTCGCTCCCGAGCGAGCTCAGGCATATCAAAAGGCGACCGCATTAGCGCGGTCGCCTTTCTGCGTTGTATGGAATCCCAACGGGGACTACTCGATGGTCTCCTTCAGGGTGTCCTGACGTACCAAGACCAGAATCAGCGCAGCTAACACGGCCACCGGCGCCATAGCCCCGAGAACTGGGACGAGGGCGTCGTTATACGAGGTAGTGATCGCGTCATGCAACGGGCCAGGCAGCGTATCGACGATCTCCGGGGTTAGTCGCGCACTGCCGCCGCCCTGGAAGTCCTTGGCGAACTCAGCCCCCTGCGGACCCAGCTCCTGCAGCGCGCCGGGCACCCGCTGGCCCATGAGATCCGCCACGCGGTGGGTGAACAGCGAGCCGATGATAGCTGAGCCAGCCGTACCGCCAATCTGGCGGAAGAAGTTATTCGAAGCCGTCGCAGTGCCTACCATCGAAATCGGGAAAGAGTTCTGCACGATCAGCACCAGGATCTGCATCGAAAGCCCCAGGCCAACACCCATCAGGGCCAAGACAAGACCGAGGTGCACGAGGGAATCGTGGGCGTCAAAAAGCCCCATAAGACCAACCGCCGTGGCGGCGACGAGCAGACCCGCGACGGGGAACCACTTGTAGCGGCCTGTGCGGGACACGTACTGGCCGGAGGCGGTGGCGGTGACGATCATGCCGGCCATCATCGGGATCATCATTAGGCCGGCCTTGGTGGGGGTCATGCCGTGAACCATCTGGATGTACGTCGGCATGTAAGCCAGCACGCCAAACATAACCACACCCGTGATCGTGCCCGCCGCAGTAGTGACCACGAAGTTGCGAACGGTGAACAGCTCCATCGGGATCAGCGGGACCTCCGCCTTGCGTTCCACCAGCACGAACAGTGTGGCCAACACGGCCGCTGCGATGCCCAAGCCGATGATGACCGGGCTGGACCAGGCATAATCGCGGCCACCCCAGGTGAGTAGCAGAATCAGCGAGCTAGTGGCCCCAGCCATCAGAACCGTGCCGGGGACGTCCAGGCGGGCGCCCGAGCCGCGCTTCGGCAGCTGGAGGTTGAAGAAGACCATCAGGATGGTGATCACAGCCAGTGGCACGTTGAACCACAGCGCCCAACGCCAGCCGGGGCCGTCTGTGAAGAAGCCACCCAGCAGCGGCCCCAGCACGGAGCTCAGACCGAAGACGGCGCCCATGATGCCCATGTAGCGGCCTCGATCGCGGGCGGGAACCACGTCGGCGATGATGGCCTGCGCGCCGATCATCAGGCCGCCGGCGCCGAGGCCCTGCACTCCGCGGGCGACGATCATCATGTCCATGCTCTGCGCCAGCGCGCCCAGGACGGAGCCGACCAGGAACAGGGTTACCGCCACCAGGTACAGCGGCTTACGACCCATCTGGTCACCCAGTTTGCCGTAGACGGGCATGCCGATGGTCATGGTCAGCAGGAAGCTGGTGATGACCCAGCTCATCTTGTTGGCGCCGCCGAGCTCGCCGACGAGGGTGGGCAGGGCGGTGGAGAAGATCATCTGCCCCAGGGAAGACATCAGCATGCCGAGCATCAGGCAGCCGAAGACTAGGGGGACGTTGTTGTGGTTTTCCTGGCGCTGCTTTTCCGCCGCGTCGAGCCGCGCCTTGGCTGCTGCGGCTTCTTCGCGAGTATCTTTCATGGGCGGTTCTCCTTGGATTTTTGTGCTTTCTGCGAGATGTTTTCTGCGGTTGAGTCTGTTGACGGCTTGAGGGTGGCCGGTTCGATGGCACTGAAGACTTGCCGTAGCCCGGTTAAAGCAACGTCAAAGTCCTTTGTGCTGTTCAGGGTTCTGCCGCGCCGTGTGGCTGAGGTTGCTGCGGCCCATTGCACCGTTGTTGCCGCGGTGACGATGAGGTGCGCTTCCTCCATCGCCTCCATGTCGGTGCTGCGGTTGCCCGGGTGGCCTTCGAGGTTCTTGCACACCGCTTCGGCGAGGTCGCTGCGTAGCTTTTCGTAGCTGGCGAGCTTCGCAAGTGCCAGGCTGGGGAATCTCTTTATTATTTGGGAACGACGCCACCTTATCGACTCCGCCAGTTCCGGATCGAGGTTGGCATTGTCCGACTTCTTGGCCTCCTCGATGCGCTTCTTGGTCAGCATGTCGTAGAGGTATTGAGGCAGGCTGCCCCGTGCCGGGGAGAAGCTTTCGAGTTTGTTGAAGTCGTCTTCGGTGAGCAACGGGGGTTGTTTGCCGACCGCAACGTGTTCCTTGGATGAGAAGTAGTTGAAGAAGGTGCGGCGGCTGATGTCCGCTGCTTCGCAGATTTCCTCCAGGGTGACTCCATCGAAGGAACGATCGAGGAAGAGGCGAGTGGCCTCGTCCTCGATCCTTAACCTGGTCTCCAGGCGTTTGCGCTCGCGCAGTCCCATGGTTGGGGGATCTGTGGGCTCTGGGGGAGCTGGAGGTTCCGTGGGGTCTGGGGGAGTTGTGTGGTCCGTGGGTTCCGTGGGCTCCGTGGACTCTGGGGGAGCTGGGGGATCGGAGCGGTTCGAATGCATCACTCGAACAAAGTTACACCCAGTGCAAAGTTATATCCAGTGCAATATTTGTGTGATTTTTCATACGGGTTCGCCTGGTGTGCGGTGGTTAACTGTCTTCGCTGTGGGTGGAGGCGCTGCGACTGGCTTTGCAGGTGGAGGTGCTGAGACTGGTGTTGCGAGTGGAGTGCTGCGACTGGGAGTGTGGGTGGGTACGCGGTTGTTCGCGTGGTCACAAAGTTCCATTGCGGAGGTGTAACTGTCGGAAAAGTTGCACTCCGGTGGGCTAAATGTCGGAAAAGTTGCACAACCTTGTTGGGGTAGATTTCCAATAGTGTAAAAGTGCAGGCCACAGGGGTGTTGTGGAAGGTGCTGATTTTGGAAGGGAGGCGTTTTGCAACTTTTCCGACATCTATGAAACGTGTGGTGTTGGTGTGACCAATAGCTTCTGAAGGATAGTGGTTGGTTGACGATGTGACGGCAGATAGTGGGTATTGGTCGGTGCTGGAGAGGCTGAATGTCGCTAGAACGGGAATCCGTTAATGGGATCAAATTCCAGTAAAGTAAAAGCCCAGGTCAGAGGGTTTTGATTTTCCGGAGTCGGCTGCGGCGCCGTGCGTATTCCCGTTCTAACGACATTTTGGCCTTATGGGAGCTAAAAGGGGCAGCTAAAAGGGAGCTAAAAGGGGCAGAAGAGGCCGGGATGGAAGTAAGGCGGAGGGACAGGAAAGGTGCAGGCGGGGCTGGCCGCGGTCAGACATAGGAAAACCCGCTGTCGCTCCTCCAAGGCGGTGGCTAGTGCCTACCAGTAGCGCTAATGCCTACTAGTGCCTTCGGAAAATAACAGCGGGTGCGTCGGCCCGGCATGCAGGCCAGCCAGGATGACCCAGCCAGGATGGCCCGGCAAGTGTGGCCAGCCGAGCCAGCGCCGCAGAAGCAAGTGTGGCCAGCCAACCAGCTGGCCACGCAACAGCGTCAGTACTTAGTTTTCGCCTACTTGTCGCGGTCGGTGTTTGCCATAGCCAGGACGTCGAGACGCTTATCCAGCTCCTCCTCGGTCAGCTTCTCGCCGTCGACAAAGCCCAGGTCGATAACAGTCTGACGGATGGTCTTGCCTTCCTTCAGAGCAGTCTTAGCAACCTTCGCCGCAGCCTCGTAGCCAATAGCAGAGTTCAGCGGGGTGACGATGGACGGGGAGGACTCAGCCAGAGTGCGCATACGCTCCTCGTTCGGCTCGATGCCGTCGACCAGCTTCTCCGCAAATACGCGGGCGGTGTTGGCCAGCAGCTTCGCAGACTCCAGCACGTTGCGGGCCATCATCGGGATGAACACATTCAGCTCGAACGCGCCCTGGGAACCACCAAAGGCAACGGCAGCGTCGTTACCGATGACCTGTGCAGCGACCTGGGTTGCAGTCTCACACAGAACCGGGTTGACCTTGCCCGGCATGATGGAGGAGCCCGGCTGCAGGTCCGGCAGGTGGATCTCGCCCAGGCCGGTCAGCGGGCCGGAGCCCATCCAGCGGATGTCGTTGGCGATCTTGTTCAGGGAGACAGCGATGGTGCGCATAGCACCGGAGAACTCAACCAGGCCATCGCGGTTAGCCTGTGCCTCGAAGTGGTTCTCTGCCTCACGCAGCTGCTCCACGCCGGTCAGCTTCACCAGCTCGGCGGTAACGTTCGCGCCGAAGTCAGCCGGGGTGTTCAGGCCGGTGCCGACTGCGGTACCGCCGATCGGCAGCTCACCCAGGCGGGGCAGGGTGGCCTCAACGCGCTCGATGCCTGCCTCGATCTGGCGGGCGTAGCCGGAGAACTCCTGGCCCAGGGTTACCGGGACGGCATCCATCAGGTGGGTGCGGCCGGACTTCACGACCGTCTCCCACTCCTTGGCCTTCTTTGCCAGAGACTCCTGCAGCACCTTCAGGCCCGGGATCAGGTCGTTGACGGCAGCCTGGGTTGCGGCCACGTGGGTAGCAGTCGGGAACGTGTCGTTGGAGGACTGGCCCATGTTTACGTGGTCGTTCGGGTGGATCTCCACGCCGTTGTTCTTGGCGATGGAGGCGATGACCTCGTTGGTGTTCATATTGGAAGAGGTACCGGAGCCGGTCTGGAACACGTCGATCGGGAACTCAGCGTCGTGCTTGCCCTCGCCGATTTCCTTGGCGGCGGAGATGATGGCATCCGCCTGCTCGTCGGTCAGCAGGCCACGGTCCTTGTTTACCTGCGCGCAGGCCGCCTTCAGCAGACCCATCGCGCGGATCTGTGCGGACTCCAGCGGACGGTCGGAGATCGGGAAGTTCTCCACCGCACGCTGCGTCTGCGCACGCCACAGAGCCTTCGCGGGAACCTTAACCTCGCCCATCGTGTCGTGTTCAATGCGGAATTCTTGCTCGGTCATTCTTTCATCACCTTTATCTTCTTAGCTTTTTGACGCCTCCCGCTCCGAACCCACCGAAGGGCTCAAAGTCGGGAACCGTGGGAAAGCGGATTGTCTTTCGTGCCCCGCACGGACACCGCCCAATCTACCTAAAAGGCCTGCTGTACGGCGGCGGCGTGGGGGCGTCATAAACAGAATTAGTTACGGGTGTAATCCAGCACGGAGTAGGACTGCAGCTTCGCCAGCTGGTGCTGCGACTCGATGAAGCGGATCGTGCCGGAGCGAGAGCGCATGACCAGGGAACGGGTGGTGGCGGAGTTCTGGTGGTAGGAGACACCGCGCACCATATCGCCGTTGGTCACGCCGGTGGCGACGAAGTAGCAGTGCTCGGAGTTCACCAGGTCGTTGGTGGTCAGCACGCGGTTGAGGTCGTGGCCTGCGTCCAGGGCCTTCTGGCGCTCGGCCTCGTCCTTCGGCCACAGCTTGCCCTGGATCTCGCCGCCCATGCACTTCATGGCGGCGGCGGCGATAACGCCCTCCGGGGTGCCGCCGATGCCCATCATGATGTCCACGGAGTTGGTGGAGGTGTCCTGGGCGGTTGCCACGGCACCTGCCACGTCGCCGTCGCCGATCAGGCGGACCTTCGCGCCGGCCTCGCGGATCTCGCGGATTAGATCCTCGTGGCGCGGGCGGTCCAGCACGACGACGGTGATGTCGCCCGGGACGGTGCCCTTGGCCTTGGCGACGGCGTTGATGTTGTCGGCGACCGGAGCGTCGATGTCCACCTTGCCTACGGCCTCTGGGCCAACGGCGATCTTCTTCATGTAGAACACGGCGGACGGGTCGTACATGGATCCGCGCTCGGCGGCGGCGATCACGGAGATGGCGTTCGGGCGGCCTTCGGCCATCAGGGTGGTGCCGTCGACCGGGTCGACGGCGATGTCCACCGCCGGACCGTTGCCGGTGCCGACCTGCTCGCCGTTGAACAGCATGGGGGCTTCGTCCTTCTCGCCCTCGCCGATCACGACAACACCGTCCATTTCCACGGAGTTGATCATCTGGCGCATCGCATCCACGGCTGCGCCGTCACCGGATTCTTTCTGTCCACGGCCAACCCACTTGCCGGAGGCGAGGGCGGCGGCTTCCGTCACGCGGACCAGCTCCATCGCCAGGTTGCGGTCCGGAGCCTCCGGGTTGGGGGAGACAGCAGGGATGTGCTCAGTAGACATGATCTTCAAGCTCTTTTCTGTTGCTGATTGGTGGCTGATAGGTAATTGTTTCCACTCTTCTTCCATTGTGCCTCATTTACCCCGGACGCTGTCTGATGCTGCGCCTTAAGTCTCGCCGTCCAGCCCAACCCAGGGTTAAGCCCAGCCCAACCTAGGGTTGATTTGGCCAGGCCAGCGGAGGCAATGCGATAATGGCGGGCGTGCAGATTCAAAAACCCCGTGCGTTTCAATCCACCAAGGACATTGTGCTTTCCCTGGTGGTGCTGTTGGTTGCCATGTTCCTGACGGTCGGGTTCACGGGCCTGTGCTCCTTTAACCCTGGAGAGGCTGATCGATCGGGGCCTGTGCAGGAGGTCGATGCGGATACTGTGCTGCAGATGGATGCCCGCACTTTCGATTTCCCCATCCGTAACCCGGAGATGCCGGAAGGCTGGGTGGCCAACTCCGCCCGTCGTGTGATGGTCGGCGGCGAGCCGTCGAGCCTGGTCGGTTGGGTTATTAACGGGGAGAACTACATTTCCTTGACCCAAACCGGTGCCGACTTTAAGGCTGCTTCTCAGCCTGATGATTCCGTGCGGGAAGAGACTGGCACGGAGACCACGGGGGACGTCGAGTGGCACATCTTCACCGGAGACGACGCCCGTCCGCTGTGGGTCGCTGACCTGGGGGATGTGCGCCTGGCTATTGAGGCGATGGCCTCCCACGAGCAGACTCGCACTGCCGCGGAGAAGATCGCTGCGACGCAGCCAATTGACGTCACCGACGCACGCTAGCCCTCGTTCTGCGCCGCGGCGTTGCGTGCCTCGCGCTGCTGTAGCGCCTGCTCGATGCGCTTGGACGCGCCGTTGAGGTAGTCCTCGCAGTATGTGGCCAGTTCCTCGCCGCGTTCCCAGTAGTTCAGCGACTCGTCGAGGCTCATCTGCCCGAGCTCGAGGATCTTCACGACCTCCACCAGTTCATCGCGTGCCTGCTCGTAGCTCAGCTGGTCGAGCGGGCGAAACTTCTGCTGCTCGCCATTGTTGGTGTTATTGGTGCCGTTATTGGTGTTGTCTTCCATCGTTTTATGCCTCTCCTGTGCTGCTGTCTGTCTTGTTGCTGTTCTTATTTATGACGCCCCCAGGCGCCGCCTGCACACCCATCGCCGCGGCCGTGATGGATCCGTCGGGAACACGGATGCGCAGCTGCGAACCGGGATTAACTTGATCCACCGTGGTGACCACTTGGGCTCCAGATTTGTCGCGCGGAATGACCTGCACGATGGAATAACCACGCGCTAGGGTCTGGGATGGACCCAGGGCATTGACCTGCGCCTTCAGCGATTCGATGGAGGAGCGCAGCGAACGGACATGCACGCCGAGCGCGCGATCCTTGCGCTGCAGAGCCTCCGCGATGATGTCTTTCTGGCGGGTGACCGGCAGGCTGGGGTCCGCCATCACGGGCCGGGTGCGGATCTGCGCCAGCCCCTTGCGTTCGTGCGCCACCCAGTTACGCAGGGCACCGGCGCCGCGCTGCCTCGCTTCGCTGATGATTCGCAGCTCCTGAACTACATCAGGAACCACCGTTTTGGCTGCGTCCGTGGGGGTGGCTGCGCGCACATCGGCTACGTAGTCCAGCAAGGGATTGTCTGGCTCGTGCCCAATGGCCGACACCACTGGGGTGCGCAGGCGGGATACTTCGCGAACCAGTGTTTCTTCGGAAAACGGCAGTAGGTCTTCCACCGAACCCCCGCCGCGGGCGACGATGATTACGTCCACCGCCGAGTCTCGCTCCAATTCTTGCAGGGCATCGACAACCTGCGGGACCGTTTTCGGGCCTTGGACGGCTGTATTAATCACCCGAAACCGCACTGCCGGCCAGCGGCGCTTGGCTACTTCCATCACGTCCCGCTCCGCCGCCGAGCCACGGCCAGTAATCAATCCCACGGTGGTGGGCAGGAAGGGAAGAGGAGCCTTCAGGCGAGGGTCGAAAAGTCCCTCGGCAAACATGGCCTTTTTCAGCTGTTCGATCTGTGCTAGCAACTGGCCGATACCAACCTGCCGGATCTCCGTGACCCACAGGGAAAAGCTGCCGCGCTTGGAATAGAACGATGGCTTGCCGTGCACGACAATTCGGTCGCCGTCCTTCACTGGCGTGGCCAGGTTCTTCAGCGCGCTCGTTTCCACGGTCAGGGAGACCGAAGCTTCCAGGTTCACGTCGCGTAGGGTGATGTAGGAAAACCGCCAGGTACTCTTCATGTTTACCTGCGTGACCTGGCCTTCTACCCAGATGAACCCCAACCTTTGGATCCAGTTCTTCACCTGGTCGTTTAGCTGCCCGACCGCCCACGGGGCCTCAGCGGAGTTTGGAACACTCATGGTTAAGCATTCTAAATGAAGGCTCGGACACCAATGGATGACCAGTGGACGAGCTGTGCAAGGGCAGGGCATGGGCACTGTCAGGTACTTCCATTACGATGGGGCACATGACTACCCCAACTACCGAGGCAACTGCCGATACTAAGAAGGTTTATCTAGCTGCCCCGCGCGGTTATTGCGCCGGAGTCGACCGTGCCGTCGAGTCCGTCGAGAAGGCTTTGGAAAAGCACGGTGCACCGCTGTACGTGCGCAAGGAAATCGTGCACAACAAGCACGTTGTGAAGACTTTTGAGGATCGCGGCGTGATCTTCGTCGACGAGACTTCGGAGGTTCCTCGCGGCTCCAACGTGGTGTTCTCGGCGCACGGTGTATCGCCCGCGGTGCACGAGGAGGCACGCCAGCTCGAGCTGAAGACTTTTGACGCCACGTGCCCGCTCGTTACCAAGGTTCACCACGAGGTCACGCGCTTCGCCAAGCAGGGATACCAGATCATCCTGATCGGCCACCACGGCCACGAAGAGGTCGAGGGCACCGCGGGTGAGGCTCCGGATGTCGTCCACCTGGTCGACGGCGAGGAAGACGTGAATGCACTGGACTTCCCGGAGGGCACGAAGCTGGTGTGGCTCTCCCAGACCACCCTGAGCGTGGACGAGACCATGACCACCGTGAAGCTGCTGCGCGAGAAGTTCCCGCACATCCAGGATCCGCCGTCCGATGACATCTGCTACGCCACCCAGAACCGCCAGGTAGCGGTTAAGGCCATTGCGCCGAAGGTGGAGCTCATGATCGTGGTCGGTTCGCAGAACTCCTCCAACTCCAAGCGCCTGGTGGAGGTAGCTCTGCAGCACGGTGCGCAGGACGCCCACCTGGTGGACTACGCAGAGCAGGTCGATCCCGCTTGGCTGGATGGCGTGACGCACGTCGGCGTGACCTCGGGCGCATCGGTGCCGGAGATTCTTGTTCGCGGTGTGCTGGAGCTGCTGGCGGAGAAGGGCTATGGCGAGGTGGAGGAAGTCACCACCGCCACGGAGGATCTGATCTTCTCCCTGCCACGCGAGCTGCGTCCGCCGCGCACCCAGAAGTAAAACGCGATGTAAATCGCCAAAGGGGGGTAGAACTAGCCCCCGTCTGTTTAGTCGCGCTCGTCGTCGAGGTAGCGCTTGGGGGATATGCGTCGCTCCGGGAAGGGGACCCGGCGGCGCTGGGCATTGTCGCGCAGCTCCTCGGAGCTGCGCGTTACCCGCTTGGCACTGGTACGGGAGGTTTCAGTGCGAGAGCGATCATCGAAACGCAGGAACTCTTCGTCCCTATCGAAACTCCTGTCGGAATCCCT
>QWCJ01001403.1_pt1 | contig 13407 bp, 10 predicted proteins | sample 1972501 | NCBI WGS metagenome assembly QWCJ01 (sample SAMN09866711, study PRJNA288562) | Human vaginal metagenome isolate term2_vaginal, whole genome shotgun... | isolation source: vagina | host: Homo sapiens | place: USA: California
GGAAAAACATTTAAAGTTAATATTAGAGCTAAATCCAATTTTAGAGACTCAGAAGCTGCATTTAGAAATATATTTGTAAAAAGCCATACAACAGGCGACATGATACCGGTAAATTCGCTCGCTAAACTTGAAAGGAGCCTTGGGCCTGATAATGTTGATAGATTTAACGCTTATCCAGCAGCCAAGGTTATGGGTGAACCAGCTCCTGGATACACCTCTGGTCAAGCAATAAAAGCTATTTCTGAAGTGTTTAAAGAAGTTTTTCCTGATAATGATTATATTCTTGGATGGTCAGGAACAGCATATCAAGAGGTTCACTCAGCTGGAACTGGAATGATAGCATTTGTCTTTGGACTAATTTTTGTTTATCTAATTTTGGCTGCACAATACGAAAGATGGCTTATGCCAGTGGCAGTTTTAACCGCAGTTCCTTTTTCAGTATTTGGAGCTTTGCTTACAACATGGGCAAGAGGCTTAAGCAATGATATATATTTCCAAATAGGACTTTTACTCTTAATTGGCCTTGGTGCAAAAAATGCTATCTTAATTATAGAATTTGCGATGGAAGCTCACGAAAAAGAAGGAAAAAATCTTTTTGAAGCAAGTATTCAAGCTGCAAAGCTTAGATTTAGACCAATTGTAATGACATCACTAGCATTTGCATTAGGAGTTTTACCAATGGTATTTAGCACAGGAGCTGGTGCAGCATCAAGACACTCTATTGGAACAGGTGTTGTAGGTGGAATGATAGCAGCCTCAACAATAGCAATTTTCTTTATTCCTATGTTTTATTATATGATTGAAAATTTTAATATTTGGCTAGGTAAAACTTTTGGCAAAGATGACAAGCAAAATAGAAAGGTAAAAAATGTTTAATAAAAAATTACTTCTTACTCCTTTGGTATTATTTTGTTTAGCAGGGTGTTCTTTTAAGCCAGTTACTCCACTTAAAGACACAAGTTACACTTCAACTTACGATGAAGCAAATATAAATTCTTTTTGGTGGAAAGAGTTTAATGACCCTGTTTTAGACGATCTTATTGCTAGTGCATTAAAATATAATTCTGATTTAGCACTTGCTTTGAACAATATAGAAACAGCAAGAGCAAATTTGGGACTTAGCAAAATAGAGTATTTACCAAATGTAAATTATCAAGGAAAAGCCTCAAGAGGTGCTCCAAGTGGTGATTTAAACTCTTATGCCTCTTATAGTGCAAATGCTGTTTTAAACTACGAGCTTGATCTTTGGGGAAAAGTAAGAAATAGCGTAAAAGCTAAAAATTCTCTTTTTAAAGCCACAAAATATGACTATGAAGTAGCGAGATTAAGTATCGCAAGTAGTGTTGCAAATAGCTATTTTAAACTACTATTTTTAAAAGAGCAAGAAAGCATTTTAAAAGATACATTAAAAAGCTATGAAGATACATTTAAATTTAGGCAAAATCAATTTAGTGTTGGAGCAATAAGCTCAATCACGCTTTATCAGGCCAAAACTCAAGTTGATAGTGCTAAAGTAAAACTAACAAATGTTATAAATGAACTCTCAAATACAAACACAGCACTTGCTATTTTAACAGGCAAAAGCTATGATGAAATTTTATATAAAGATATAATTACAGATAAAGCTCATCAACCAACAACGCCAGAAGTTCCAAACGGAGTTCCTTCAGATTTATTATTAAGAAGAGCTGATGTTGCTGCAAGCCTAGAAAGACTAAAAGCAACAAACTTCTTAGTAGGCGTAGCAAGAGCTAATTATTTTCCAAGTTTTTCATTAACTGGAATGTTTGGATACACAAGTATGGAATTTGATAGATTATTTATAGAAAATGCCAATAGCTGGAGTGCTGGAGGATCTTTAGTCGGTCCATTGCTTGATTTTGGAAGAAGTGCAAAAAGAGTTGAAATAGCAAATTTAGAACAAAATGCAAGCTTTATAAATTATGATAAAACTTTGAAAGAAGCCTTTGGAGAAGTTAGAAATGCTCTTGTTGGTAGAGAAAACGCAATTTCAAAACAAACTGATATGGCAAATTTACTAAACTCACAAGAAAAACTTTACAACATTGCAAATGAAAGATTTAAAACTGGATATAGTGATAACTTGGAATTGCTAGATGCTCAAAGAGGATATTTATCAGCTAGACTTGAATATGCAGCTTCAAATTTAGAAGTTTCAAATAGCGTTGTTGAAGTATTTAAGGCTTTAGGTGGCGGGTTTAAAGTTGAAGATAATAAAACAAAGCAGATGCTTGAATCAAATGCAACTATTATTCCAACCTCATCAGTAAATCCATTTAAAGACTTAAACTAAATTTATTTAACCAAGCTTTTGGCTTGGTTAAGTTTTGTATTTTTTATGATTATTTCTTAAAATAATATAAAATAATCTTTTCTAACTTTATCAATATCAATACGCTTTCTATCTAAAAAATAAGTTTTAATTTCATCGTAAGTTTTTTTATCAAAATAATAAATAAGATAATATCTTTGAGCTAGTATTTTACCATCTGTTATATAGCCTTTTGGAACTATGGGTTCGGCGACGCAAATTGTATTAAAAAATTTAAAATCTCTTAAATTTTTACCAAAAATTAGCTGAGTAATTATTTTAAAAATTATCATATAAACATACAAAAGAAATATTGTTATTACTGAAAACTTTAAAGATATAGCAAACAATAACAAACATAAAACTATATGAAAAATTTTATTCCAAATATTATTTGTTCTTGGAAAATAGTAGCACCAAAGTGGTTTAGAAATTATGCGTTTTATCAGTATATTATCCACGCTTGATTTTGGCTCACCATTTTCGTAAAATCTAATAAAGTTTTGATTAAAATGTATTTGATGCTTGTTTTTTACAATATCTCTATAATAAAGATAAACGCCACTGACACTGAAAAGAATAATATGATAGCAAATTAAAATTATAATTATATTTAATGGTTGATTTTCCCAAAACAAAAACGAGTAAATTATAGTAGTAGTAAAAATGGCTAACCATACAGATATAAAGTGCAAAAATCCAACAAAAAATCTTTCGTAACTTTTTATAATAAGCGGTTCTTCATCATAATCTCTTTTGTTTAAAATTTGTTTTATTATTTGAAATTTGAGAACCTTTTAAATCACCTTTTAAAGCATTTAAATTTGCCTTATTTTTAAAATATTGCCTAATTCTTTGGTATTTTTCATCCAAATTTAATCCTTTAATTTATACTTTATCTATTTTACTATTTTATATCTTAAAATATTTCTTAAATTTAATTTAAAAAATTTCCTATATTTTTGCTGAATTTAAAAAAACAAATTAAAATTTAATTTATCTTGACATTTATAAAAAAATCTTGTATAATTCATCTTTACTTTTAAGTTACGGGGCGTAGCGCAGTCTGGTAGCGCATCTGGTTTGGGACCAGAGGGCCGAAGGTTCGAATCCTTTCGCCCCGACCATTTACAGATGGTGAGTGTAGCTCAGTTGGTTAGAGCATCAGATTGTGGTCCTGAGGGTCGTGGGTTCGATTCCCATCACTCACCCCATTTAAAGAATGTTTGTTGCGTTCGTAGCTCAACTGGATAGAGCAACAGACTTCGGATCTGTAGGTTGAAGGTTCGAGTCCTTTCGAGCGTACCATTGTTAATAATATTTTATGCGTCCTTAGCTCAGCTGGATAGAGCAACGCCCTTCTAAGGCGTAGGCCAAAGGTTCGAATCCTTTAGGGCGTACCATTTTATAGCTAGTGCGGATGTGGTGAAATTGGCAGACACGCCAGACTTAGGATCTGGTGCCTCACGGCGTGAAGGTTCAAGTCCTTTCATCCGCACCATTAAGCTACTTTTATACTTTACTTTTTTTATCTTTATAAAATTAACAAAATCATAAATTTTAGTCTTAATTGATGTAGAAAATTCTTGCTCAACTTTAATAATTAAAATTTTATTTTTATATAAATTTAAAATTTAAAGTGATAAAATATATTAAATTTTCAAAAAAGGACTAAAAATGGATATTGTAACTCGTTTTATAAACTACACTAAAATAAATACTACAACAAACAGAAAAAACGGAAGTCTTGGCATAATGCCCTCAAATCCAAATGAAACAGAACTTGCCAAGCTACTTGAAAATGAGTTAAAAGAACTAGGTCTAACAAATATAAAAAGAAGAGATAATGCCATTACAACTGCCGTACTTCCCTCAAATTCATCTAAAAAATTACCTAAGATAGCATTTTTTGCACATCTTGATACAAGTGCCGAACAAACAAACGACACAAAAGCTCAAATCCACAAATTTAATGGTGGTGAAATTTGTCTAAATAAAGAACTCAATATTTACTTAAAAGATGAAAGTTTAAAAAACTACATAGGTGATGAAATTATAACAACTGATGGAACAAGCTTGCTTGGAGCTGATGACAAAGCTGCAATTGCTTCTATTATGAATGCAGTAAAGTATTTCGTTGATAATCCAAAAATAGAGCATGGCGATGTTACAGTATGTTTTGTGCCAGATGAAGAACAAGGCTTACTCGGTGCAAAAGCTTTAGATATAAATGAAATTGATGCAGATTTTGGGTATTGTTTGGACTGCTGCGAAATTGGAGAACTTATCTATGAAAACTGGAATGCAGGAAATGCAGAAATTACATTTAATGGAGTTTCAGCTCATCCTATGAATGCAAAGGGAAATTTAATAAACTCACTTTTACTAGCACATAAATTTATATCAATGCTTCCAAGTGGTGAAGCGCCAGAATATACAGAAAACAAAGAGGGATATTTTTGGGTAAAAGAGTTAAGTGGAAACAGTGCTAAAACTATTTTAAAACTTGATATTAGAGAATTTGATGAAAAAAAATACCATGAAAGAATGGAATTTTTAAATGAACCGATGAGGGGCGGATATGATGGCTCAGTAATATCAGAAAAAGGAATTCCATGCCCTAATTTATTCACAGGAGCACATAATTTTCACTCAATTTATGAGTTTTTGCCAGTTAGCTCATTAAAAGCTTCAAGCAACACAGTAATTGAAATAATCAAACTCGCTGCTAATTTAGAAAAATAACTAAAAAATTTAAGGCTAAAATATTATTAAATTTAGCCTTAAAAACACCATTTTAAATTCATAGATTTAAAAAACAAAGTCTTAGAAAATCTAAGACTTTTTAAATTTTATAAGACGAAAAACGCTATCGCACAAACTGATAAAAACATTCCAAGAGCTGTTCTTTTGGCTATTTCTATAGGATTTACTCCAGCAAGTCCTGCACAAACTATGCAAGCTCCTGCTATTGGGGAAGCACCTCTTCCAAGAGCACCTGAAATAGCAGCTGCCATACCAAGTTTATCTTGTGCAAAACCTAAATCATTTGCATGTATTGTTACTGCTTGATTAAAAGCAAATGCTGCTGCATCGCCTGAGCCAGTTACAACACCCATTATAAATGGCACGAAAGTTCCACCAAATTTAACAAAACTTTGGTCATTTTTAAGCCAACTTATAACAAAATCAATTGCTCCACAAGCAGAAAGTCCTGCAACGAACACTCCTGCTGCTATGATAATACCAATAATATTTGCATACGCACTTCCCATTCCATTAAAAAATTCTTTTGTAATTTTTTCAGGATTTGTAAAAGTTACAATTATAGTTATAACAGCTCCTAAAATCATCGCTTCTGCAACACCCATTTTTGTCCAAGTTAAAAATGAAATTTTATTTAAACTAGTTCCTCCAATTATCAAAATAACAAGTGGAACAATTGGCATTAATGCATGAAGTGGATTTATTTTTTCAATATTTTCAGATGTGTTTTTGGAATTTGTTGCATCTAAAAGATAGTTTTTTCCTTTTGAGTAGTCTTTTAAAATCAACGCCATAATAGAAATCATAATTAAAACTATAACTAAAGAAATAACAGCACTTTGAAACTGTACCTTTATAACATCTTGAACTGTATAAAGTGGATTTGTCGCTTTTACCATATCTGTTATAAATATATTGTGGGCTGAACCTGGACTTAAAACACCTCCAAAAGTTCCAGCAAAAACAGCTGCTCCAGCCATCGCTGGTCTGACACCTGAAGCCATTAAAAGTGGTATCAATGTCGCTCCAACAGCAGCAGAACATCCAGCAGCTGATGGAATAGCTATGTTTATAAGATAAGTTAAAAACATAGTAAATGGAATTAGCAAAAATCCAATGTTTTTCATTGGAAGAGTCAAAGCATTAACGAGTTGCTTATCACATTTTGTATATTTCATAACAAATGCAAAACCCATTGATGCACAAATTGCTTTTATAAGTCCTGCTTTTGTCATATATTCAGTAAATGCACCAAATGCATTCATAGGCTTTAAGCAAAGCAAGCACAAAATTAGCCCAACGCCTATTAAAACGGTTTTAGTTTCCTTTTTCATAATCAAAAGCACAACAACAGCAACAATGCCAAGAAGTGCCAAAATCAGCCTTAAGGTATCCATGGTATTCCTTTAATTTAAAATTTTTATAGTCAAATTTTAGCAAATTTTAAATTTTATTTAAATAAATTTTCATGTCTTTTAAGTGTAAAAGTATTTTTAATATCTTAAATAAAAATACTTTTTTAATAAACATAAATTTATATCGCATCTGTAATGTTAAGATACTTTTTATATTTATATTTTTACTATTTTGATAAATTTGGAATTTAAAATGCCAAACCACTGCTTAATTTTATTAAATTTAACATAAAATTTTTACCCAACAAAAAACTCTTTTGCCCTATCTTTGCTTTCAAAAGCTTTTACACTAAACTCATCACCACAAACTATCATCTTATAGTTTTTTGAAATATCTGCTTTTGAATAGGTTAATGCAAATTTTGCTGCTAGAATTTTATCATCCAAACATGCGTTCTTGCTTATTAAAACATACGCTCCAACTACCCCATTTGGCAAATTTATCTCAACAAATTTATCGTTTTGTATGTTTTTTAGTTTTAAATTATCATTTTCATCTTTACCGATTATTAGCTTTGCTCCACCTTCTAGTCTTAAATGCCTTCCAAATTTTAAAATTTCACTATCGTTTGGTGTATCAAGCCCTTCATGATTTAGCGCATCGGTTAGTTTTTTACTATAATTATCAAGCGTTAGCAAGCATCCTCCAGCTGGACTTTCAAAATCATCAAAACCAAACTCTTTAGCTAAATTTAACTGAGTATGACGCCCACGACCGCTGATACTAAGAAGCTTTTCTCTATCAACCCAGCCATTTATTTCAGGTGTTGTTGGCTTTAAAAGCTTAGCACAAAGTGGTCTTAAAATAAGCAAATCTTCATCGCCTGATAAACTTAAAACTTGATTTAAAGCTTCTTTTCTTTGGCTCATCGGACGCTGTCCTAAAACTTCACCTGTGATTAAAAAGCTAGCTTCTTGGTTTTTAAGCATACTTAAAGCAGTTTTAAACATATAAGCGTGGCAGTCAATGCAAGGATTAAAGTGTTTCCCATAGCCATATTTTGGATTTAAAAGTACATTTTGAAGATATTTGTTTCTTATATCAACGATTTTAAAATCAGCCCCTGCCATATTAGCCCTTTTTCTTAAAAGCTCGCTTTTATCTTCCTTGCCGCCAAATCCTATATCCATATAAATTGCCGTTACTTCAATGCCTTGCAAGGTTATAAGTTTTATAGCAAGCATACTTTAATTTTTTCTTGTTTATTTTCTATATCGCTGTTTTTTAATTTTTTTAACATATTTTCATAAGTATTTATAATTAAAATTTTATAAGCACTTGAAAGCTCATCAATGCTTTTAAACTCATCAATGCTTATATCAATACTTATTTCTCTTAGCATTATCTCATCTTCTGGGGTTTTTTGAGTACGCAATAAGGCCTTAAATTCATCTTCATGAGTTTGAAATTTAGCATCTAAAAACATATCTTTGCATTTATTAAAAAGATCCTTATTCAAATAAAGGGTTTTTATAATCTGAAGCTCTAAATAGTCCTTTTTTTTCTCAAATTTAGCAAAATTTGGAATACTTTTTATGCTATTTTTACCGGAATTTGAAAGCGAAAAACTATCTATTGATATGCCTAAAATCATACTTACCAAACTTTTATAACTATCAGCAACTATTGGATTTAATGTTTTTGTAAATTTGACTATTTCTTCTAATGCAAGTTGTTTTTGAACTGGTCTTTGAAGTTCAAATTCATTTGCAATTTGACGGATTACAAACTCACCAGCTTCTGTTTTTGAGTTTAAAATTTTATCTAATTCTTTTAAATTTCCAGCTTGAACCAGATCTGCTGGATCAGCACCCTTTGGGATTACAACGACACTTGTATCAAAATCGTTTTGAAGTAGAAGTTTTGAACTTTTAAAAGCTGCATTTATACCAGCACTATCGCCGTCAAAACAAAGAGTTATTTTTGCATTACTTCTTCTTAAAAGTGGCAGATGTTTTGGAGTTAGAGCTGTTCCAAGTACGGCAACTGCATTTTTATGACCAGCTTTATGAAGCATTATAGTATCCATATAACCCTCAGTTATAATTATCTCTTTTAGCTTGTAAATTTCATCTTTTGCCTTATCATAAGCATAAAAAATTTGAGATTTATCAAACACGGAACTTTGCGGGCTATTTACATATTTTGCTGGATGATTTGTAATAGTTCGTCCTCCAAAACCGACAATTTTTCCTGCATGATTGTTTATAGTAAAAATTATCCTATCTATAAAACTTGCATATAAATTTCCCCCCTCGCCCACTTTTACAATACCTAAATTTATAGCATCTTTTGGATCTATTTTTTCATTTGCAAGTAAATTTAGTGTATTTTGCGAATTTGGAGCATAACCTAGCTCAAATTTAGCAATCAACTCATCGTTAAAACCTCGATTATAAAGATAATTTATGGCAGCTTTGTTTTGATATAAAAGACTTTGATAGTAAGCTTTTACAATACTTAAAGCCTCTTTATCAAGCTTTTTAAAATTACTTTTTTCATCTGTATATTCAAGTGCAAAATTTTGCATGGAAGCTAGTTTTTCAACAGCTTCTGGGAAATTTAGTTTTTCATACTCTTTTATGAAATTTATAGCATTTCCTCCAGCTTTGCAAGAAAAACAGTGATATATATTAAGTTCTGGGCTTACACTCATACTTGGATTTTTATCATCATGAAATGGACAAATTCCTACAAAATTTCGCCCACTTCTTTTTAAATTTACATATCTTGAAACAACATCTACGATATCAGTTTGTTCAATAAGTCTTTGGATACTTTCGGGTTTTATCATAAGCTAGATTATACAAAAACTTTGTTATAATTAGGCTAAATTTTTTTAAAGAGGTTTTTTGGAAAGTTTTTTTATAGATTACAGAGATCCTATTTTTGGACTTATTATCCTGATTGCGGTTGCTTTTGTAGTGGCATTTTCAAGTTATGTTTGGGCAATTTTTTCTAAAAAAGATGAAGAGGCAAAACTTAAAAATTTCATTAGCAAATTTGAAGATTCAAACTCACTTAGCCAAAAACATATTGATCTTTTAAAATCTATTAATCTTGATATTGATACTTTTAGTGCTTTAGGCCTTGTCTTTACCAAAACAGGAGATTTTTCAAGAGCTATAAATATCTACTTAATCGCACTTGAACAAGCAAAAACAAAGGCTCAAAAAAACTTTATTTTACTAAATTTGGCAAAAGCATACTTTGAGGCAGGATTTTTAAAAAAAGCTGAAAATGTCTTTTTACAAATTTTAAAATTCAATCCAAGAAACGAAGAAGCTTTGCGTCTTTTAAGTGTAATTTATGAAAAACTAAAAATGTATGATGAAGAGCTTGACGCACTTGATGCCTTAAAAGAACAAGGCATTGATGTGGATGAAAATTTAGCTCTTATAAAAGCTCAAATTATCGCAAATGACAATAGCCTCAAATTTGATAAAAAAATAAAAGAAATCTCAAAAATAGAGTTTGACTTTACAAAACGTTTTATACTTGAGCTTTTTATTAAAACAAATGAACCACTTTCTAAAATCAAAAAATTTCCACCTTTAAAAAATGTAGTTGACATAATATGGTTTTTAAACGAACCTATAAATTTAAAAGATGATGAATATAAAGCTTTATTTTACGCCAAAGCTTTGAGTAATGAGTATAAACAAAGTTCATTTTTTGAGATAAATGCCATCTCAGCGATGAGAAACTCAGGTTTTTTTGAAGCGGATTTAAGTTTTAAATTTATGTGCAGTAAGTGTAAAAATTCATTTCCATCATTTTTTTATAGATGCCCAGTTTGTTATACCTTAAACAGTATTCAAATTCTACCAAAAATTATAAGAAAAGATAATGAAGCAAATCTTACTTTTTAGTGATGGATCTTGTCTTGGAAATCCTGGAATTGGTGGCTGGGCATATATATTAAGGTATAAAAACCATGAAAAAAAAGAATTCGGAACAAATGAGCTTACTACAAATAACCAAATGGAATTAACAGCAGTTTTAAAAGCTTTAAAAAAATTAAAAGAGCCTTGTAAAATCGAGCTTTTTACAGATAGTAGCTATGTTGCAAACTCGATAAATTTATGGCTTGATGGCTGGGTTAAAAAAAATTTTAAAAATGTTAAAAATGTTGAGTTGTGGAAAGAGTATTTATCTCTTTCAAAACCTCATCAAATAACGGCATTTTGGGTAAAAGCTCATGCTGGACATAAAGAAAATGAGGAATGTGATGATATGGCAAGAAATGCAGCACTAAAACTAAAAGAACAACTAAAAAATGGATAAAAAATGCTAGAAAAATTACAAAAAAAATTAAATTATAATTTTCAAGATTTAGACCTTTTACAAAGAGCCCTTACTCACAAAAGTTCAAATAAACCTTATAGCAATGAAAGATTAGAGTATCTAGGTGATGCAGTTATGGATCTTGTAGTTGCAAAATATCTTTTTGAAAAATTTAAAAATACGCCCGAGGGTGATTTATCAAAACTAAGAGCTGCTTTAGTAAATGAAACAAGCTTTGCAAAACTGGCAAAAGCTTTAAATTTAGGCGATTTTATCATAATTTCAAGTGCTGAAGAAAGAAATAATGGAAGAAATAAAAACTCGCTTTTATCTGATGCATTTGAAGCACTAATGGGAGCTGTTTTTTTAGAAATAGGTTTTGAAAAAACAAGTAGAATTGCTTTAAATTTGCTTGAAAAAGAGTATCATCATATAAGCCTTGAAGAGATTGTAAAAGACTATAAGACAAAGCTTCAAGAAATAACCCAGAGCATTTTAGGGTTAATTCCTACTTATATACTACTTGATTCAAAAGGACCAGATCACAAAAAAGAGTTTAAAATAGGTGTTTTTTTAGGAGATGAAAAATATGGCGAAGCAGTAGGTAAAAGCAAAAAAGATGCCGAACAAAAAGCTGCTAAAATAGCTATTGAAACTCTACATAAAAAAGGAAGAGCTTGAATACTTTTGGAGTAAAACTTAGACTTACAACTTTTGGAGAAAGCCATGGCATAGCAATTGGTGGCGTGCTTGATGGTTTTCCTGCTGGAGTAAAGATAGATTTTGATTTTTTACAAAATGAACTTGATAAAAGAAAACCTAGCTCAAAATTTGCTACCAAAAGAAAAGAAAGTGATAAAGTAGAAGTTTTAAGCGGAGTTTTTGAAGGGCTTAGCACGGGAACTCCAATTGGTTTTATTATAAAAAACGAAGATCAAAAAAGCAAAGACTATGGAAATTTAAAAGATATTTTTAGACCAGGACATGCAGACTATACATATTTTTATAAATACGGTATAAGAGATTATAGAGGTGGTGGTAGAAGTAGCGCAAGAGAAAGTGCGATAAGAGTTGCTGGTGGGGCATTTTGCCAAATGCTTTTAAATGAGTTTAAAATAAGTGTTGAAAGTGGAGTTTTTAGTGTTGGGGAAGTAAATTTTAACGCTGATTTTAACGAGGAGTTTAAAAAAGGGAATTTAGACTTTGAATTTGCTAAAACTTCGGAAATTTTCTCACTTTTTAAAAATTTTGATGAAGAGTTTAAATCTGAAATATTAAAAGCCAAAAACTCTCATAATAGTGTTGGAGCCTCAGTTGTAACTATCATAAAAAACTCCCCCATAGGACTTGGAGAGGTTTTATATGATAAATTTGATGCAAGATTAGTAGCTGCTATGATGGGGATAAATGCTGTAAAAGCTGTTGAAATTGGAAATGGAATAAAATCAGCCAAAATTTATGGCGATGAAAACAATGATGAAATTTCAAAAAATGGTTTTTTGACAAATAATTCAGGTGGAATTTTGGGTGGCATTACAAACGGCGATGATATTTTAATAAAATCATATTTTAAACCAACACCATCAATTTTTTTAGAACAAAATACTATAAATTTAAGTGGAGAAGATGAAATTTGTAAGCTCAAAGGAAGGCATGATCCTTGCGTTGGAACTAGAGGAAGTGTAGTTGCAACTGCTATGGCAAGGCTAGTTACAGCTGATATGTTACTACTAAATACAAGTTCAAATTTACAAAATCTTAAAAAAATTTATGGCTAAATCTAAATTTAACACAACTAAATCACTAAATAAATAAAAAATAAATAAATTTAAAATTTAATTTTATATTTTTAAATTTATTTAAGATATTTCATATAAAAATTAAGATAAAATTACACATAAAGTTTTTATAAGAAGACAGTTTTTTCTCATAACATAACTTTTTAAAAAAATAAAAGATAAAACATGAAAAAGATTTTTTATATATCACCTAGTATCATATTTACTATCTTTTCAAAGCTAAATAGCTGTATGCTTATAACTTATAAAAATATTATAAAACTAAAAATCTATAAATTTTTAAATTTAAACAAAATAAAAATAATAATATTTAGATCATATTAAAGGAGATAAAATGGATCAAATTTCACAAAGAATAATGGATTTAAAAGATGAGATTGTAAAAACAAGGAGATATTTTCACTCTCATCCAGAAACTGGTTGGTTTACATTTTTTACAACAGCTGTGATTGCTGATAAAATGGCAAAAATGGGCTATGATGTAAAGCTTGGTAGAGAAGTTGTAGATCCAGATGCTAGACAAGGACTTGGCTCTAAGGAGGACTGCGAAAAGTACCTTAAAAGAGCAAAATCACTTCTAAATGACGAACAAGCTAAATATCTGGGCGCCATGGAAGATGGCTTAACTGGACTTGTTGCAGAAATTGATACTAAAAGACCTGGAAAACTTGTGGCTTTTAGATTTGACATTGACGGCGTTGATGTAACTGAATGCAAGGATGAAAGCCACCGTCCTTTTAAAGAGGGATTTCGCTCAGATATTGAGGGCATTACTCATGCTTGCGGGCACGATGGACATATCACAAT
>QWCJ01001018.1_pt1 | contig 13370 bp, 13 predicted proteins | sample 1972501 | NCBI WGS metagenome assembly QWCJ01 (sample SAMN09866711, study PRJNA288562) | Human vaginal metagenome isolate term2_vaginal, whole genome shotgun... | isolation source: vagina | host: Homo sapiens | place: USA: California
TTATTGCTTAAATAATCGCAGCTCAACAATACTAAAGGCGTTGATACCAAGTTATAGGATAGAAGAGTATGACAAAGTCTTGCCAAAAATACCTAGAGATGAAATTATTTGGGCAGATCCTTTCTTTACTACATATCTTGCCGATACTGAGTTTTTGTATGATTTAGATCATCATAAGTATAAGGAAGGTGAGCAGCTACCTCGATATATTGTGATGCCAAAGACTAAAATCAATACTCTTGAAGATGATATACAGCTGTTAATTGACGAAAAATATATGCTTGATGACATTTCAGGTGATTATATTTCTGTTTATAAATTAATGGAATAACAGCTTAACTTTTTTCTATAAGTGTCATGGTATTGTTATTGCTACCATAGTCTGAAATCCTTATAATATAAGAAGTTGTATTGGAGGAGTTTTATGAGAGAAGCACTAGAAGAGAAACTTGTAAAAGAATTTCCTTTCTTAGAGGAGAACTCAGAGCAGGGAGAAGATAGAATAGATAATTTGTATCTGGCTTTTGGTTGTGAATGCGATGATGGTTGGTATGAATTATTGAGAGAGATGTTCAAAGAGATTGTGGATCGTTATAAGCTAGCAGGGTTAGCAGTTGACTTAGAAGTCTTGCAGATTAAGGAAAAGTTTGCAGAGTTAAGGGTGTACTACTCTTTTAAACAAGGAGATAGTCCAGTTAATCAAGAGCTTAGAAATGATATTGATAAAATCATAGAAGCGTACGAGAACAAAAGCAACAAAGTTTGTGAAATCTGTGGTGCTGAAGGAGGACTAAAGAAGAAGGGCTATCTTATGAAGACTCTTTGTGATCAGTGCTATGCTGAATTTATTAAGTAAAATAAGCATTAATGCTTTTTAAAATGGGTATATGAGGATTAGAAAAAATAATTGTAGGAGGTTCTTATGGGCCAAAATATTATTGTAAACAAGGAACAGATGACGTTTACACTCAATACAAATAACAGTAGTTATCAAATGAAAGTCGATAAGTACAAGAGACTTTTGCATACTTGGTATGGGGAAAAAATTTCTGGTGCAGATTACTCATATTTGATTGAGGTTCTAGGAAGGGGATTTTCAGGAAATCCGGGAGATGTTTCAAAAGAGGGCGATAGAGATTACACTTTGGATTTGCTGCCACAAGAAGTCCCACAACATGGTACAGGAGATTATAGAATTAATGCTTTAGATCTTGTTTGGGAAAATGGTGCAAGAGGTACTGACTTTGTCTACAAGGATCATAAAATAATTGGAGGAAAACCTGAATTGCAAGGTTTGCCACATTTCTGGACATCAGCAGATAACAAAGAAGCTGTTGAGACTCTTGTAGTCGTATTAGAAGATTTATATAGTGATTTAGAATTGGAACTATATTATTCAGTTTTCCCAGAGTATGATTTGATCGTAAGATCATCAAAAATAACAAACTTAGGAAATGAAGAAGTAGTATTAAAGAATATTGCTTCTGGAGCTCTAGACTTTATTAACAAAGATTTTGAACTGATTAATTTCCCTGGAAGACATTTAAAAGAAAGAAATGCATCTAAGGTAGAGTTAGGTGAGAATATTTTCCAAATAAGAAGTACAAGGGGAACATCAAGTCACCAACAAAACCCAAGCCTATTTTTACAAGAACAGGGAGCCTGTGAAGACAAGGGTGAAGTATATGGTTTGAGCTTAGTGTATAGCGGAGGCTTCAATATATCTTGTGAAAAAGACCAACTAGGACAAATAAGAGTTGTTGCAGGTTTAGATGATAGCAACTTTAGCTGGATACTAAAAAATGGTGAGAGTTTCCAAACACCAGAATTAGCAATGTGCTACAGTCCTGAAGGTAGAGGTGAATTATCTAGAAATCTTCATAGAGCGGTTAATAATAATTTAATTAGAAGCTCTTGGGTTGATAAGCGTAGACCTGTATTAATCAATAACTGGGAAGCGACTTATTTCGATTTTGACAAAGATAAGATTCTAGAAATAGCAAATAAAGCTAAAGAATTGAACTTTGACTTACTCGTTTTAGATGATGGTTGGTTTGGTAAACGTGATTTAGATATATCTGGTTTAGGTGACTGGATTCCAAATGAAACCAAAAATGTTCAAGACTTCGCAATTTCAGCAATTGATAATGTCTTGCAAACAGGAAATATTACTTACTTGAAATGGGATATGAATAGATCACTATTCGATCTATATAGTCATAGTTTACCAGCTGAAAAGCAAGGCGAATTATCACATAGATATGTACTTGGTGTATATCGTGTCCTACAACATCTTTTAGACAATTATCCTGACTTATTGATAGAAGGATGTAGTGGTGGAGGAGGCCGTTTCGACTTGGGAATGCTTTACTATACTCCTCAAATTTGGACAAGTGATAATACAGATGCGTTGGATAGAACTAGAATTCAGCATGGTACCTCATTTGTGTATCCTCTCTCAAGTATCTCAGCACACGTATCAGCAGTTCCAAATCATCAGAACCATCGTGTGACACCAATTAGTACGAGAGCTTTTACAGCTCTGCAAGGGGCATTCGGTTATGAGATGGATCTTTCTACATTGTCAGAATCTGAGCAAGAGTTTACTAAGAAATTTATAGATTTCTATAATAAACACTGGGAGACCGTCCAAAAAGGTGACTACTACAGACTTGTTGATCCGTATGAAAATACCTACGTAACAGCTTGGGAAAATGTTGCAACAGATAAATCAGAAGCTATTTTAACGGTTGTATATAAAGATTTAGCTGCAGCAGGCTTGGCTGAATGCATTAAATGGAAAGGTTTATGCAAGGACAGTGATTATAAGCTAACACTATACAAAGGTTCTGAAGAATTTGATTGTGGCGTGTATAGCGGTCTCGACTTAATGGTTGCAGGAATATTGGTCGAGAGAGGCAGACAAAACTACGATTCTGTATGCTATATTGCGGAGAAAGTATAGGGGCATATAGCAGTAGCAAAGATTTGTTGAAGTCAAAGTTTGAATTAATTTAGTTTTTCGAAGGCGTGCCAGATATAAATGGCACGCGTTTTTATGTCTTATATTTTCTAGGTGCTAAAAAGATAAACAAAGCAGAGAGATTTTGAACGTGGTAAAATAAAGGTATCCTAAAAGTAGGAGGTATGAATTATGAGGAAAAACATATTTAATAAATCAGGTAGAAAGAAGTTAAAACAATTAACTTTAATCGCAATGGTAATAGCACTAGCTGTTACTCCTTTAGCTGCTTGTAAACACACTGACGAAGATACGAATAAAACTACATCCAATACTACTTCAATGCAAGAAGATTCAGATACAAGCACTACAACTAGCGAAAGTACAGAGAAGACAACAGAGGCAACTACAACTCAGGCTGAACCTCAAGAAGAGATGAAAGTAAATCTGTACTACATTAAAGAAGCGACAGTTAATGGTGGCCAAGGCGTACAAGATAATCAAGCTGATGGTGAAAAATCATACTATTTAGTCAGAGAAACTCACACTATTCCAAAAACAGAAGCTGTTGCAAAAGCAGCTCTAGAAGAGTTATTGAAGAATGATGCACAAACTGAAGGCGCTTTCGTATCTTTCCGCGAAGATCAAAAAATCCTAGGAATAGATATAGAGAATGGTGTAGCTACAGTTAATTTGTCACCTGAATATTTATTGCAAGAACAGAGTGGTAATGCAGAAACATATTCTATATTAGCAATGGTTAATACTCTCACAGAGTTCCCTTCTATAGAAGAAGTTAAGTTCCTTGTTGATGGTGAAGAGATTCAAGTAGGAGGCCTTGCTGGAGAAAAACTCCCAGAAAAGTTAGTAAGAAACTTAGATATAGTCTTAGAACCTGAGATTTGGATTAATACTCCAGAATATGGTGCAGTTTTATCAGGCAACAAGATAAGGGTAGAAGGATCTGCCATGGTTTTCGAGAAGACTTTGCATTATACACTTGAAGATAAAGATGGAAATGTTTTAGTGGAAGATTTCCTGACAATGTCAGAGGGATCAGACATGAGAGGAATTTTTGACTTCGAAATTGAAGTGCCTGAGACTGATGCAAGTGAGTTTAAATTATCATTGTACGGAGCGAGTGGTAAGGACGGTTCGCCAACAGGTTTGGTAACTCACACATTCACAATCAAATAAAAGGTGATGAGGTCAATAAATGTCTTGGCATGAGTTTGCAGAAATAGAATGCAATAAACCTTATTTTAAAAATATTATTACGCAAGTGGAAAATGAGCGATCAAAGCACGAAGTATATCCATTATCTGGGGATGTGTTTCGTGCTTTTGAGCTGGTTGAACCTGAAAATGTTAAAGTAGTAATTCTAGGGCAAGACCCGTATCCAGGTTTTGAAGTCCACAATGGACAAGAAATACCCTATGCAATGGGTTTAAGTTTTAGTGTGCATCCACAATTAAATTTGCCCAAGAGTTTGATTAATATTTTCCAGGAACTAAAAGATGATCTAGGAATAGATAAGGCAAATGGAGATTTAAGTGAGTGGTGTAGACAAGGCGTGTTCTTGTTGAATACTTTTCTAACAGTTAGAAAAGGGCAACCCTTAAGTCATAACTATATTGCCTGGGATGAGTTTACGCATAATGTTTTAAGCTATTTATTGGAGAAAAATCCAAATATAATTTTTGTATTATGGGGGAAAAAGGCAGAAAATTCAGTGAACGACTTGCCTATTAAATACAAGATAGTCTCGAGTCACCCATCGCCGCTATCGGCATATAGAGGGTTCTTGGGCTCTAGACCTTTTAGCAGAATAAATAGAATGCTTGAAGGTTTAGGTGAAACGCCAATCAATTGGTAAGTTATTTGCGAATCGAAGTAATAAAGCAATTAAGAAAGGACAGTGATTATAACAATGAAACTTGCACAAGCATTACAAATCAGAAGTGACCTGCAAAACAAAGCATTAGACCTTAGAACTAGATTAGAGAACAATGCGACGTATCAAGAGGGTGAACCAACTGCGGAGGATCCTTTGAAGTTGATTGAAGAGTTAGAAGGTGTAATTTCTAGTTTAGAGACTTACGTTTATAGGATACATAAGACAAACAATGAAACAATTACTGCAAATGGATCTATATCTGAACTTTTAGCTAAGCGAGATGCTCTGGCATTGAAAAGAAGCATTTATGAGAATTTCCTGAATACTGCATCTGACATAAGTCCAAGATACAGTCGAACAGAGATCAAGAAATTCCCATCTGTAAATGTAAGTGAATTTAGAAAAAAAGCTGATGCAATTGCAAAAGAACTAAGAGAACTTGATTTGCTAATCCAAGAGGCTAATTGGACGACAGAATTGTTGTAATTTTAACTTTTTGCGAAATGTAGAAGTTGGTAGCTAAACCTAGGCGAATGCTACTCTCGGGAACGAGTATAAAGATCCCACTGCATTGGCGTACTTGAGCAGTATAAGGTTCGATTCCTTGTTGAAAATTGAGCTCGTGATACTTGAAATGCGGATTGTTGTGAATTGTAATTTATTACCTTGGCGTTGATAGGCTTAGTGAGGGCGGTGTAGGGGATTAATTCTTGCTTGATTTTTATGTAATCAAATCATCTGGATGAAACAATAAAGGCAAAGCTGTATTATTTTTCCACTCAAAGTCTATTTAATACAGCCTCGCCTTTTACTTTTTAAAACAATCTAAATAAAATCAATTAACCTTTATAACAAATAGCTTTAGCAACCTTGTCAGCTTCGTCTTTGTTTAGTAGTGCCTCAATACAAGCTAAGGCCAATGGAATACTAGCTCCTAAACCTTGTCCTGTAATAAATTTACCTGAGACAACGACAGATTCAGCTTTATGTGTTGCTTCACCTAATCCTGATTCCCAATTAGGTGCACAAGTCGCTACCTCACCATCGAGTAGTCCTAATTTTCCTAATACAGTTGGAGCTGCGCAGACTGCAGACATAAGAGAATCGGTTTTCGCGAAATCAATTAATACTTCGCTTAGCTTCTTAGATTCATACATTCTTTCTACACCTTTGGCGCCACCAGGGACAAATAGCATATCGAATTCTTCTGGCTTAATACTATCTATGTGATCATCTGCAAGAATAGTAATATCATGAGCACTAGTTATCTCTAATCCTTCCTCAATAGAGAAAGTTTTAACTTCAATTCCAGCACGCCTTAATAGGTCGATTTGAATAATTGCTTCACCTTCTTCAGTTCCGTGAGCGAGGAATACTGCTACTTTTTTCATTGAAATACCTCCTTAAGCTATATAAATACATTATAACTTTATTAATAAACGATGATGTGAATAAAGATTAATTAAAATTTTATCTAAATATAAATCCAATAAAAGCATAAATACAGCATAAAAAAATAAAGCAAAAATCAATAAAATAAAGTATATTATATTTAAATTTGACTGAGCAGGAGGATACAGAATGTCATTTTTAGTAGAAATGTTTATGGCCTTTTTTGGCGGAATTTTTGGGGCCTATGTTGGTAGTGTTACTTCCTTTGTATTCTGTGGTCTCATGGGACTAATTGGTATTGGTGTTTATGTGGCTACAGGCAGTATGGATTTTATTACTAATGTTGCTTTTGGGCCGATTTTTACACCTCAAATTGCTTTTGCAGGTGGTGTTGCAGCAGCATCTTACTATGGTATGAAAAGTAGAAAGCAATTAGTACCAGCAGATATGGTATTGCCAGGAAATAATATAGTAGCACCGTTAGCAACAACAGGTGATTTCCCAACATTGTTAGTTGGTGGAGTTTTCGCAATGTTGAGTCAAGCTATATGTATATTATTGAGAGATTATGCTCCATTTAAATCAGATAGCCCTGCAGTTGCGTTGATTATTGTGGCTTTTGTCGGACGACTTATTTTTGACGATTCTGGTGTTATGGGTAAGAACTTCAAATTATCTGAAAGATTAAATTATAATTTGAATCAAATGGCATTCCACTTGTTGGCTGCATATGCTATTGCTTTGGGAATGACATATTTTGTTAAAGTCACAGGTGTTCCAATCTTTGGTTTCTTGCTTGGTGGTCTAGTCCTAGCATTTGGTATGTTTGGTGTTCCGGTACCTGCTAATCACCATGTAAGTATGGTTGCAGCATTTGCATTTGGTGTAATACCAAATATTTGGATAGCAGCTATCTTTGGTCCATTGGCCTGGTTAACAGCAGATGTTTTAGCAAGGTTATTTAATACTGATGTTGAGTCACATATTGACCCACCAGCATTTACAATTGCTCTATTCAGTTTGATTTTATTAAACATTTAATTTTTATATCTTTAATTAATATGAGAAAGGCAGTTCATACTGAACTGCCTTTTTTTGAAAATCTTTTTAGCCTGTAAATTAATTTATCTTTCTTCAGGATACACCAAAGATATATCTGCACGCATTTTATCCATTATTTTTAGGACATTAATGTTATCTTCCCAAGTATGGGTTGGACTTTCTATTAGTCCTTTATCCAAGCATTCCATAACATGCATAGCTTCATACTCATATCCGTTGACAAGGTTTTTTTGTTCAAAGGTTTCTATTAGTTTATTATCCTTAGGGTTTGTGCTGATTCCCTCATATAAGGATGCCTCAATAGGTGACATGAAGTTGCTAACATAAATACTTCCTTTAGTTCCTGTGATTTTAGCGTAGTTTGTTAATTGATTTGCGACAGATACTATAAATGTTGCAACTTTATTATCTTTATATATTAAAGAACCAGCCCCTGTAATGTCCACATTATCTGCTGTAGTATTTGCGTTATAGCATATAGATTCAGGGTAACCAGGGAAGAGCATATCTGCATAAGAAACTGTATAAACACCTAGGTCTAGTAAAGCACTGCCGCCTTTGTTTAGTGCAAGTACTCTAGATTCTGGGTCTAAGCCACTTGCAAATCCAAAGCTGCACTCTAAGCTGGAGATTTCTCCAATTTTGCCATCTTTAACCCATTCATTAACCTTTTTTGTAGTAGCTAAGAATTTGGTCCACATTGCTTCCATGAAAAATAAATTTTTAGTTTTCGCTAACTCGACCAGCTCAATAAGCATTTCACTATTTAAACAACTAGGTTTCTCAATTAGGACATGTTTACCTGCCTCAAGACAAGCCTTTGCGAGAGGGTAGTGATCATTGTTTAGATTAGCTATGTAGCAGATTTCAAGATCCTCATCTTGTAGGGCATCTTCATAAGAAGAGTAGACTTTTTCAACTGGGAAGTTCTCTGCGAAAGTTCTAGAACGTTCTTCACTACGAGAAGCAACTGCGTATATATTAGCGTTATCCAATATCTTCAATCCTTCAGCAAAAGCTCTGGCAATTCTAGCAGGACCAAATATACCCCAGTTCCAGATTTTTTTATTTTCAATATTACCTTTAGCTTCCAATCTTATCACCTCTTAATATAAATTTTCCCTGCAGTATTTAGTTATACTACAGGGAAATTGTTTTGCTTAAATATCAAATTATTTATTTTTTACGTATTCGTGCATATCTTTGACGATGTAACGGTTATTAGGGAGTTTATCTGTTGTAACATAACCGGCTTCAGCATCAATTAATGCAGGAATTCTATTGATTAGGTTTGCACAGGTTAGTTTAACTGTGTCAGGTTTATCTACAACAACTTCTACGTCTGGCTCACCTTCGAATGTCCAAGTGTTCATGTCAAAGTCTTCAGGACCGTAAACATAACCAAGGTTGTGAGTTTCGATTGTGATACCTTCTTCAGTTTCTGTTGTAACGATAGCTTCCATACCAGTTGCGTATCCAGCTTTAACAGTGAGGCCTAGGGTAGAGGACTCGAGATCTCCTGGGTGGGTTACTGGTACACATTTTTGAGTTTGTGATTTAATAGTTAAACCAAATCTATCGCACAACCAACCATTTTGGTTCCACATGTATGATGGAACAACTTTGCCTTCGTTAATAGCTTCTAAAGTCTCTTCATAACCTAGATCATTGTATTGACCTATTTGATTTTCGAATTCTTCAATAGATAATCCGGCACCGTGACCTTCTGCCAAAGCGATTCCATAATCTTCTACATTATAACTACTTACGCCTTTGATCTTGTTTAAAGTATGCAATGAACCAGCAATTGTATCGACCATTACACCCCAGTACATATCAGGGTAACCACTACCGGATAAAGTAACGTTATGCTCTTTTGCTAATTTATCTAATTCTGCAGTCAACTCAGCTGATGAATTCCAAGGATAGATTGCCTCTTCACAAGTACTGATAGCATTGACAGAGTTCTTGGCACAAGTTCTGAATGCATCAGAAATTTCTTCAACGGTTGATCTTGTTGCAACTACACATACATCTGGTTTTAGCTCTTTTAATGCTGAATCAAAATCAGCAGCACTTTGGATTTTAATTCCTGTTTCAGCTCCACCTGTAATTTCGGAAACGTCTTTGCCAACTAGAGCTGGGTTCATGTCGAATGCTCCTACTAGTTCGGCACCCTTTTCTTGTACATAGCGCATAAGATATTTACTCATCTTACCGCAACCAAATTGTACGACTTTAATTTTTCTGTCCATAAAATCCTCCTTAGGAAAATTAGATTTATAAGCTAATTATACTCTTAATTGGTAATTGAAAATTTTATACGAGAGACGCTCAGTTAGAGATTATTCTAATAAACCTATACCTAAAGAGATTTTAAATGAGGTTATAGCTGCAGGTCAGACAAGTCCGGTGGCTTTAGGAAAGTTCGAGAACTATCACATTCAAGTTATTAATTCCGATAAAGTTAAAGGGATTATAGAGAGAGGTGTTAGTGAAGTAAGTGGAAGAGAGGTACATCCTTTATACAATGCTCCAACACTAATCGTTGTAGCGGTCAGACCTAATGGAGATACTATTGAAAATGCAGAATATGCTAGTTCTGCCATGATAATTCATAATATGGTATTGGCGGCGGAGGCTTTGGGTTTAGGAGCATGTTATATTTGGGGTGCAATAAGGTCTACTCAAGATAACGCTGAGGTTCAAACAGCTATAGATTTACCTGAAGGTTATGAAGCAGTAGGGTCCATAGTTTTAGGATATCCTGCAAATGAAGAAAGTACTAGAGGGCCAAAAGAGTTTAAGGAAAGATTCTCTATAAGTTTCCTTGAAGACTGATATGAGTTTCAATGTAGTGTTATGGAATAGGGGATCTTGATGGAAAGTGCCGTTACAGGGATAGTAATGGCACTTTTAAATTTTAATTATTGAGATTTCCTAAAATTTTAATACTTACAAACTTTCTCTGAAAAAACTTTTTCTTTTCTAAGTGCGTTAATCTTTCACGATTGCCTTTTAGTAAGTAGTTATTGAATTCAACTACATAAGAGTATTCTTTACCAAGATGGTTAACGTTAATGATAATTTTATTGCCTTTATCATTTACATCAAACTCATCAACTTCGTTCCATGGAATTAGCAAAAATTTGGACTTATCAGTAAGGCTAAATTCTTTTTCGTGTATGCCTTGATGATCAAAATATAAGATAAACTGTCTGCTACTATCCATAACGTAATAAAGATTGCTGATAAACCATTTTAATAAACCTTTTTTGAAGCCATTGTGCTTCAATGCCACAAGATAATTTTCCGTCTGACCAAAGTTGTCTTGAACCATTTGGATAATTTCAGAATTTGTGGTAAATAATTTACTCATTTCTTTTCCTCTTTCTAATCTTCATCAAAGATAAATACTTCTTTAATATCTCTGCCCAAAACTTTACAGATTTTATAGGAAGTTTCAATTGTGGGACTAATTGTTTTGTTTTCGTAAGCCATAATTGATCGCCTTTTGAGGCCTACTGCTTTTGCAAGATTGTGCTGAGAAAGCCCCATTTCTTTCCTGTACTCAGCTATTCTATTTCCGACTTTTAATTCATTCATTGATGCTCCTCTGATTATTACCATGGTTACATTTATAGTACCACCATGTAGGGGAGCAGTCAACGTATTATTGTGAGAATTTATGAAAATATGAAAAAAGACGACTAACTAATTGGCAATATAATTATTAGTTTGATGGTTTAACTTTAACTTTGCTGAAAACAAGTCTATATGCAAAATCAATGATAAATATTATACTACTCAGGTGAATTTTTGCAAAAGTTTTGTCACAAAAAAAGAGAAGGAAAAAGCAAAGGTTAGGATGCAAGTGCGACCTAACCTTTAGTGAATAAATATTTTAATTTTATAAATGACTATCTAAAGATTTCTTAAATACATTCTAGCTTCATAAGGTTTTAACGTATTAATATTTTTAATTTCATAGTAGCCTAGCGCTAGCTCTGATTCACCAATTAAAACTTCTAGTTCACGTTCTATTGTATTGCCATAGAAGTTACAAATTACTAATAGTTCTTGTTCCTCAGTACTACGTTTATAGGCGAATACTTCCTCGTCATCTACAAGCAACAGTTCATAATGACCATTTAGGAAAACATCATTGTCTTTACGCAATTGAATTAATTTCTTGTAATGGTTAAAGATTGATTTTGGATCATTAACTTCAGCAGCAACATTAACTTCTTTATAGTTATCTGTGACATCTATCCATGGTGTTCCAGTAGTGAAACCAGCATTCTTGCTATCGTCCCATTGCATTGGAGTTCTAGCGTTATCACGAGATTTAGCCTCAAGAGCGTCAAAAACATCTTCCAGACTTCTTCCTTTAGCGTCTCGTTGATTAATCAAATTAAAAGCTTCAATGTCTCTATATTTAGCTTCGTCACGCCAGTGATGATTAGTCATCCCTATTTCCTGGCCTTGATATATGAAGGGAGTACCTTGCATGCCGAGTAGGAGAGTGGCAAACATTTTAGCAGACTCAGTTCTTAATTCCTTATCATCATATTTGTCGGCAGGATCTTGGTCTAATAGAGAATGCTCCAACTGGAAAACCATTGATAATTGGGAGCCATCTGGATTGCTCCAACGTTTGGCACGCTCAGGATTTGCACTCCAAATTTCTCCGACTGTAAATATATCTTTGTTATCATGATTATCTGCCTGGAAACAATTAGCTGATAATTCTTCAATTAGTTCGTATATCTCAGGGTATCTGACAATTTCTTTATTGGGAATATCTTTGGCAATTTCATCAATAACATCTAGTCTAAAACCGGCTATACCTCTATCAATCCAACGGTTAATGATATCGTAAAGGTCTTGTCGCATATCTAAGTTGTTCCAGTTAAGATCAGGTTGCTTCACACTATAGTGATGGTAATACCATTGTTCTAGGTGTGGGACGTATGTCCAGGACGGCCCTCCAAAAGATGATTCAATGTCATTAGGAATCTGATCAGGACCGTTATCACTCCAGATATAGTAATCATGATAAGGGTTGTCTTTAACTTTCAAGGCTTCTTGAAACCAATGATTTTCATCTGAAGTATAGTTGAGAACCATGTCCATAATAATTTTAATTCCACGTTTTTGGGCTTCAGATATTAAAGTGTTTAAATCCTCCATGTCTCCAAAAATTGGGTCTACATCATCATAATTGGCAATATCATAGCCGTTATCAGCTTGGGGAGAAGTGTAGATCGGAGATAACCAAATTCCGCCTATTCCTAAATCTTGCAGATAATCTAATTTACTAATAATGCCTGGGATATCTCCGATGCCATCTCCGTTACTGTCTTTAAAACTCTTTGGATATATTTGGTAAAATACTGTTTCTTGCCACCAGTGTTTCATTGTTAGGCCTCCATAATTTAATCGATGCTATCATTTTAGTCAAATTGTTGAGAAAAGACTTGCTTTTTTGAGTTTAAGGTGCAGATATTTGGCTTTCTTTTTAATATAAATTAAAACGTATTAGAAAATAAAAAATCCAGCCGTATTTCAGACTGGATTTAATATATAACGAAACTTAGGTGATAATAGCCTATTTATTCAACAAATACATTCTAGCTTCATAAGGTTTCAATGTATTAATGTCTTCAATTTCATAGTTTCCTAGCACTAGTTCTGATTCACCAATGAAATCTTCTAGTTCACGTTCTATTGTATTACCGTAGAAGTTACAAATTACTAATAGTTCTTGCTCCTCAGTCGTACGTTTATAAGCGAATACTTCCTCGTCATTTGCAAGGAATAATTCATAACGACCATTTAGGAAGACATCATTGTCTTTACGCAATTGAATTAATTTCTTGTAATGGTTAAAGATTGAGTTTGGATCATTAACTTCAGAAGCAACATTAATTCCTTTATAGTTATCTGTGACATCTATCCATGGTGTGCCAGTAGTGAAACCAGCGTTATTACTATCGTCCCATTGAATTGGAGTTCTAGCGTTATCTCTACCTTTAGCTTCTAATGAATCGTAGA
>QWCJ01000737.1_pt1 | contig 13297 bp, 8 predicted proteins | sample 1972501 | NCBI WGS metagenome assembly QWCJ01 (sample SAMN09866711, study PRJNA288562) | Human vaginal metagenome isolate term2_vaginal, whole genome shotgun... | isolation source: vagina | host: Homo sapiens | place: USA: California
GTCATCATTCTGTTGTGCATCCGTCAGATGAACGGCAATCTCATCGGTCTTGACGTACATGATGAAACCCTTGAACAGGATGCTCCGACGCACGTCAGGCTCGCTGTCAGGATGATAGCCGTACAGATATATCATGTCGCCCCGCCTGAAATTGGGTAGGAAGTCTTCGCCCTGGTCAGGAACGGCGAGCGTGATTTCATCGAATCCACGGCTGCGGGTTCGTTTCTTCTGCGTGATGGTGAGGTCGGTATAGATATTTCCCATCTCCTTTTTCTCACTCAACGGCATGTTCCACAGGTCAGCATTGCTGCGCCCACTGCCATCAACGGCACCAGTTTTCGAGATGAGTTGTTCTTTCAGCACGAAGGTCATCATACGACAGAAATATGCTTTTTCCAGCTTACTCATTTGCTCCAGCGGCACCGTAATGGCCTCTATCTGCGGCAGTAAGAAACGATTGTAGAAGTAAGTATTGGTCTTCTCCGTGTTCAGCGTTTGCGGATTGAGCTGCGGCAGCATGCCTTCAAATCCCTCGAGGGCACTCGTATAATCGGCAGCCACGATGAGATTGCGCAGCTTGAGGGCTTCATGGATGAGCATATCCAACCTACTGACATCCATCAAGCCTGTCGGCAACGCGTATTTCGAGTACAACAGAAAGATGCGGGTGGCCTTGTCGGACAGGCGGAAGTTGTATCTCAGCACGCCATAGTACAGCAGCGCCTGCACATAGTGCGCCTCAACGTGCTGGTTGCCATGCCGGTTGTGGCTGCCATATTCCAGATTCATGTTCTTTCCCGACTTCTGTTCGACCAGCAATCTGAAGTCGGTGGTCATCATGTCCACACGCCCTTGTATGCCCAACTGCTCACACACGAACGAAGGTTCCAGCAAAGCTCGCTCCCGGTTGTAGGTCTTGAACAGTTCTGTAACGATTTGTTGCAAGTTCTGCACCTGCTTCATGGCCTCCACTTTAAACGCCACAGGATCCAGGTCGGTGCATGTACAGTATTCCAAAGCTTTCTCCCTGTAGTTGTCTTTCAGTGTCTCTGCCATGTCAAACGCACGCTCTCCATGCGCATGGATGATGTCATCGAGCGCACTACCGGCAAAGTTTCCCAAAATGGTATGCCGCGTATTGGGTTTATCCTTCATGCGGTTGATGGTGAAGAGGGCTGGATGATGGCCATACTCCGTAAAACATGTCGCCAGTGAACTGATGTCCACCAAGTAGTCGGGGATGACAATGATGCGACGTGGCGTAACCAGATGATCCTTCACCCGACAGTCCAAGAGATTCAACGGCATGCCCTTGCGCAAGATGTCATGAAGATACGACAGGTCGGCAAACTGCTCCTCACTGGTATATTCTACCTGCAAAAGACGCTCATCGGTTTCCCCATCGGGCATCACCCAGATGAAATGTTCGTCCCATTGCCTCACGATGCAACGGATGTAGCGTTCGTCCAACCGCAATGTTTGTCGCGTTTGTTGAGCCCGAACGGGTATTTTGCCGACTAAAAAAGAAGGAACAGCCTCTCTGAACACCGCCGAGATGAAGACACAAAGCGCACGAACATCGTAGGTAAGGTTTTCTGGTAAGATGGGCGATGACGAGTTGGAGTGGCGTCGCATCTGGTGAACGGCGCGTGTATCGGATGCCGATAAGCCACGCTGGGTACACAGATGATCCACGCTAGCGTTGAGGTCGCCAAAGCTATAGGAGGTGTTTCGCAAGCCGGCGGCACACGCCATCACCAACGTCTCGTGCAACATTTTGTTGACCAGCGCACCTTCCTGAGAGCCAGCCTCAAGGATTTGGGCTGCGCGCTGATAAAGTTCGTTGGCTGTAATGTAAGTTTGTGATTGCTGCATGTCGTGGTTCTAGGGTCGTCCTAGCATGTGGGTTAAAAAGTGTTTCGTTTGGGCTTGGCCTGCACGCGTGTTGCAAAGATAATCAAAAATATGGTACTGTCCCTCCCCTTTTCATGGCATTTTGCGTATATTTGTCATCACAATAACATTCTTTATTCAAAACAAATCATTGATGAATCAACAAGATATCATGCGCAGGGCCATCGCCCTGTCTGAAAAAAGTGTACGCACGGGCGGCGGACCTTTCGGTGCCGTGATTGCCAAAGATGGAGAAATCATTGCCGAAGCATCAAATACCGTTACCTTGGACCACGACCCCACGGCGCACGCCGAGGTGAATGCCATCAGACAAGCGGCACACAAGCTGGGCACGTTCGACCTCACTGGTTGCGACATCTATACCTCCTGCGAGCCTTGTCCCATGTGTTTAGGTGCCATCTATTGGGCTCATCTGGACCGCATCTATTACGCCAACAATCGCAAGGATGCTGCACGCATAGGGTTTGACGACGACTTCATTTACCACGAGATAGCCCTCCAACCAGCCGATCGACATAAACAAATGCAGATTTTGCTGCCCGAAGAGGCACGAAAAGCGTTTAACATGTGGATGGAAAGCAAAGACAAGACAACTTATTAAGCAGCGGATGATGGCAAAAAAGATAAGTCATTCGGTGCGTCAAATGTACATTCTCCAACACTGCTTATCGTTTCTGATGATAGTATTGACCTGCTCTGGCTGCGCCGTGAATAGAGATTCGGCTGACAAGGTGGTCGCCGAACAGCAGGCAGGAACACGCTACAGCAAGAATACCTTGATGGTGTTCTACGACACACACATCGGCAAAGAGCCGCTATTGAACGCTTTCAAAAAGATGAATTGTGAGGTGTTGCACGAATACCGGTTATCATGCGGGTTCGCTATCAAGGTTCCTGATGGAAAGAGCTTGCGAAAAACAGCCAAACGATTGACCAAGGTTCATGGCGTAACCTATGTGACACGCAACCAAATACAGAAACTACAATAACCGAATTGGCTACTGCCCACCCAGGCGGTCGAAGTACACAATGAGTTCTTCCCACGTCTTGAACTCATCACTTCCATAAGCCAAACAAGTTCCCATAAAGCCTTTTTGCGCCTCAGGGGTGATGAGATAGTCGCCATAAAGCAACTGCGACTGGTTGGTGAAGATTACCCGATTGTAGGCCGGAGCCGACAGATACTCCTCCACCCACGTCTGCACCTCGCCAATATAACCATGGTCGTTGGTAGGCGCAGCGGCCACAACGTATACCTGGTACCGCTCAATGAGCATCTTATAGGCCTTGTGCATGCTCGACGTGGCCTTGCCGTAACTGTCGTGCAGCGTCGCGTAGTCGATGTAAACGATGGGGCGCTCGCGTCCCTCTTGCTGGTCATCTATCCAACGAATCACGGGAATGAGATAGTGGAAGGCCACCTTATCGGTGACTCGATGGGCACCATGGAAGCGGATGGCCTGTGGATAGTGCTCGCGGAAGAGGTCGAAAGTATGCACCAGCGGGTCCTTGTCGCCAAAGAGTCCGTACACCCGTCTTTGCTCCTCGGGCGTAACGTTGGTGAAACACTGTCCGGTGATGTCCTTGTACTCGTTGACCAACGACTTAGTAACGATTACCTCAGTCTCGCCATCCTTGCGGGGATTATGGAAAGATTGCTTACCCGTCAAGCCGTGGTCGTGCATGGTCAGCCCCATCTGGAAGGCCGGATTCACCAGAATGCGGTCGTAACCCGTGAGCATCTCGGTATACATGCCGCCCATGGAGGTACCTATGATGAGGTCGGGCTGATGGCTTTGGCACAGTTGCCTCAGCAGGTCTATCGCCTCGGCGGGATGCACTGGCAGGTCTTCTGCCACAACGTTCGCCTGGGGCAACAGCTCCCTGAGCATGGCTACCGTGCCAGATTGGCCCGACGACATAAAGCCGTGGACGTACATAAGGGTCTTGCCCTTCATTAAATCGGGATATTGTTTCTTAGTTGGATTTTCCATTTCTACTCCTTTTTTCTTTACCACTGAACAGATTTGTCGGATGCGTCTTCGCGTTTGGCAAAAGCCTTCTTGAGATACGACAGGCGCATCTTGCGATTATCAACAAACGACACGAAGGCACGCGAGGTTCCATCCGGCCCCTCCACCCTTATGCCCGTACATATCGTCAACGCCCCACTGGTCCATTCGTACAAAGGTTCCACCACGCCACTCTCACCGAACAACGGAGTGAAGCATGGCTTGTAGAGCCGCTGCGAAAAGGTTTTACTTGGTTTACCGTACTTCTTTGTCAGGCTAACCACAATAGAATCAACGGTTTGCCTCAACGCCCGATAAGGTTCATCGGCTTTCAGACGGTCTATGGAAAGGCCATATTCACCTTCGTAATTGAGCGTCTTGGTGGTGACGGAAACAATGAAAAAAGAAACCAGAGAGTCGTTGAGGAAGTTCACGGCCGGTGCAGAAGAAATCACCTCATCTTTATATTGTGCCGCATCTTCCAGCTGATTCTCCATGATATTGTTGCAACAAATGGTAGAAAACAAAGGATAACCATTGTAGAAGACGAACGGAATGTTGTCTATTTTGAAGCATCTCCCCTCACTCAAATCGCTCTTCGTGTAGTTGGTGCACTTATCTTTATTGAACTGCTCCACTGCTTGGATGAAGCTGCCGTACTGTTCCATGCCAAGCGAAAAATATCCCAAGATTTCTTTTCCCTCGCTCCTGTTTCCCGATGAGGGTGCTGACTTTTGTACCAGAGGCATCACCTTATTAGATAACGCACAGGCGGGACTGGCAAATAAGCACGACAGAAAAACGATGAACAACTTTTTCATGATGTTTCATTTGGATGGTTTTGTTAATGCAAATATAGGGATTTAGCGGCGAATCAACAAGTTTTTCCACAACAAAAGCCAAAGACTCCCAACATAAAAATAGGAAACAAGGCGAGGGGCGGCAGGCAGGTCAGGATGACGGATAGTGATGATTTTTTTTGACAAACAAGTTTTTCATGCTTCGCATATTTTCAAACAGAAGAACACTCGTTCGCAAATACGCTAAAAATGAGCGAAATTTGTATCGAACTAACACACAAACATTTACAAACATAGGCCTTCCTATTCCACCTTTTCCTCAACGTTTTCACTACCAAAAGCATTGCTTTTGTGCGGCAATCTGCATGCTTTTGCGGGGAAAGAGCATGCAGATTGAGGGGAAAACTGATATCTTTTCGCCCAAAAATACCTTGTTTTTGTGTAAAAATACGATTTATCCGCTGCCATAAACCCTGCCATGCATCCTCCCTGCCTATTGATTTTTTCTGGTTTGAAAGTTTGTACGTGCCGTTTTAAGGGCTTTTTTCAGGCAAAATATTGAACAAAAGCAAGGATGGGAAAGAAAATGGATGCGCCAACGAATGACACAGAAAATTTGCAGAATAGCCAAAAACACACTATCTTTGTGACATACAACCAGAACCAAACAATAGCCCACAGGGGCAGCTAACCCAAAAATCCAAATTGATGAAAAAAGCATTGATCGCGGCCTCTTTGGCCATTTTGTCCGCACTACCAGCCAGTGCCGACCTTACGCCTGTTATCCAAAAAGACATGCCTACCGATACAGAGTGGCACGACTTGCAGGTGAACGAGGTGAACAGACTGAAGCTGCACACCAATTATTTCGCCTACGAATCGGCCGAGAAGGCGCTTGCCGGCGACCGGAAGGCATCGGCCAACTATCTCTCGCTGAACGGAACGTGGAAGTTTCATTTTGCCGAAGCTCCCAACAAGCGGCCTTCAGGCTTCTTCGAAACCAGCTATGACGACGCGGCATGGAAGACCATCAGCGTGCCGGGAATATGGGAACTCAACGGCTATGGCGACCCGGTATACGTGAACATCGGCTTCGCCTGGCGCGGACATTTCAAGAACAACCCGCCTCAAGTGCCGCTGAAAAACAACCATGTGGGCAGCTACCGCCGCATCATCAACATACCCAACAGCTGGGACGGCAAGCAGATTATCGCCCACTTTGGCAGCGTGACATCCAACATCTACCTGTATGTCAACGGCAAGTATGTGGGCTATGCTGAAGATTCGAAGGTAGCCGCCGAGTTTGACATCACGCCCTATGTGAAGAAGGGCGACAACCTGATTGCGTTTCAAACCTTCCGTTGGTGCGACGGCTCGTACAGTGAGGACCAGGACTTCTGGCGACTGAGCGGGGTGGCGCGCGACAGTTATCTTTATGCCCGCAACGAAAAGGTGCAGGTGAGCAACATCAAGCTGACGGCTGACCTGGTGAACAACTACCAAGACGGTGCGCTGTCGGTGGACTTGGACGTAAAGGGAAGTCCCACGGTAGACTTCGACCTGCTGAACGCTAACGGCATCTCCGTGAGCAAGCACAGCGTGGACTTTAAGGGACAGCGTCACGGTAACGTGGCTTTCAACATCAAGAACGTGAAAACTTGGACCGCCGAGACACCCTATCTGTTCACCCTTGTCACCACAGTGAAGAAGGGCGGAAAGGTCATTGAGGTGATTCCGCAGAAGGTGGGGTTCAGGAAAGTGGAGATTAAGAACAGTCAGTTGCTGGTCAATGGGCAACCTATTTATATCAAAGGAGCCAACAGACACGAGATGGATCCAGACGGTGGCTACATCGTGAGCCGTGAGCGGATGATACAGGACATCAAGATTATGAAGCAATTCAACATCAATGCCGTGCGCACCTGTCACTATCCCGACGACCCGGAGTGGTATGAGCTGTGCGACGAGTATGGTCTTTATGTGGTGGCCGAGGCTAACCAGGAGGGTCATGGTTTTGGCTACGGGAATAATGCGCCCACCAAAAAGCCCTTGTTTGCTAAGCAAATCCTGGAACGCAACCAGCACAATGTGGAAATGTTTTACAACCATCCCAGTATCATCATTTGGTCATTGGGCAACGAGACGGCTGATGGCCCCAATTTCACGGCGGCATTCAATTGGATTAAGAGCGTGGACTCCTCACGCCCGATACACTGGGAGCGGGCAATCAAGGGACCGAACACTGAATTGTACTGCCCCATGTACGTCCCTCAAAAAGCATGCGAGGAATACGCACTGTCCACGAAACCCGAGGACCAGAAGCCGCTCATACAGTGCGAGTACAACCACGCCATGGGCAATTCGGGCGGTGGTTTGAAGGAATACTGGGACTTGGTGCGCAAATATCCCAAGTTTCAAGGTGGCTTTGTGTGGGACTTTGTAGACCAAGCTTTGCGTGACACAAAGCGCGGCATCTATACCTATGGCGGCGATTACAACAAGTATGATCCCAGCGACAACAACTTCAACTGCAACGGACTCATCAGTCCCGACCGCGTACCTAACCCACACATGTATGAGGTGGGCTATGAATACCAGAACATCTGGGTACAACCCATTGACTTGAAAGCGGGGAAAATAAAGGTGAGGAATGAGTATTTCTTCCGTGACCTGGGCAACTATGCCCTGCAATGGATGATTCTCGTCAATGGCAAGGAGGCGCAGAAGGGCACCGTAAGCGACCTACAGGTGCAGCCACAGCAAACGGCTGACTTAACACTGTCGTACAACTTGGATGAGTTGTTGGCCGATCCGCAAAACCGAGACGTGCAGCTTAACATAGACTTTGTGCTGAAGCAGTCCGAGCCGCTCATGCAAAAGGGTCAGGTGGTGGCCTATCAGCAGCTTCCTATAAAAGACTATTATTTAGAAAAAAGCAATAACCCAGAACCCGAGATGGAAACACTTGCATGGTACGGAAAATTGAAGAATACCAGCAAGAAGAAAGACAAGCTGGTGACGATAGAAAACCAACAGGTGTCTATCTCGTTTGACAAACAAACGGGTTTGATGACGAAATATGTCGTGGGTGATGTGTCGTATCTGGCTGACGGCGGCGTCTTAAAGCCTTGTTTCTGGCGTGCCGTGACGGATAATGACATGGGAGCGGGCATCAACAAGAAGTACTGCGTATGGCGCAACCCTGCCATGACGGTGAAAAATATCAACGTGCAGAAGGTCAAACTGCTGGGCAACAACTCCATGTTGGTGACGGTGTACTATGACATGCCGGGCGTGAAGTCGCGAATGGCGATTGAATATCTCATCACAACGTCTGGAAAAGTAGAGGTGGCGCAGACGCTCGTTCCCGATGCTGGCGCTAAGATTCCCGGCATGTTGCGCTATGGCATGGTGATGCAGATGCCCTACAACATGGACAAGAGCGAGTATTTCGGCCGTGGACCCATTGAGAATTATGCCGACCGGAAGTTCTCTCAACGCTTCGGTATCTACCAGCAGACGGCCGACGAGCAGTTCTATCCATACATACGCCCGCAAGAAACGGGTACCAAGAGCGATATGCGCTGGTGGAAACAAACTGGTGAAAAAGGCATGGGGTTGCTGGTTCGTTCTAACAAGCCATTCTATGCTTCGGCCTTGCACTATACAGTTGAGGACTTGGACGATGGTGACGAGAAAGAACAGCACCATATACAGGAGGTTCCGAAGTCCAAGTTTACGAACCTACACATCGACGGTGAGATGGCTGGCGTAGGCGGTATTGACTCGTGGAGCGGCCATGCCGAGGCACTGGAGGAATACCGTGTGCCGTTTGGACACAAGAGGCTCCAGTTTACGCTGACACCTATAGGAAGGTAAGTCGGTACGCCCGACTTATCTCCTTTCGTGTTGTAGAACGGGACCGGTAGGGACTTCAGCCGGCGATTTCTTCAACACAAGCAGCACAACGGCAATCAAAATTAGCACAAAACCGATGCCAATGCTCGTGGTGAATGGCTCGCCGAAGACGGCAATGCCGATGCACATGGCCGTTAGTGGCTCGAAAGCGCCGAGGATGGCCACCAGGGTGCTGCCGATATTCTTCAACGCCATGACCAGCGTTACGTTGCTCACGGCCGTCGGTAGCAGTCCCAGCATAAAGAGATAGAAGAGCTGTTGACCCGAATGGATGGGCGACAGTCCGCCTTCCATGAACACTGCGTAGAGCGTAATCATCAGCATAGAGAAGAAAAAGATGTAGAAGTTGACCTTCAGCGATGGCATCCTGCTGATTTTCATCACTGGGTACGAAACCATATAGATGGCATATAGAAGACCCGAGAGCAGCTCAATGCAGATGCCAAGCACAGACACGTTGCCCACACCATGTTCTATTCCCGAGAGAAGGCACACGCCGCCTACGGCGCAGGCGATGGCTATGAAGGTGGTGCGCGAGGGTTGTTCGTGTCTGAAAACCATCATCAGGATGGCGGTCCACACTGGGTAGGAGAACATCAACGTGGTGGCAATGCCACTCGACAGGTAGTGATAGCCCTTGAACAGTGCGATAGCCGATCCGCTATAGAGCACGGCCAGCAGCATGATTCGTAGCGAATCGCCGAAGCCTATGTACATCCTTCTGCGTTGATACAGCAATATCATCAGCATGAGAAAGCAGCCGATGGCGAAACGATACACCAATATGGCCGGCGTATGCATGCCTGAGGCCAGCAATGGAAGACTGAAAAGGGGAATCAGTCCGAAAGAGGCAGAAGAGATAATGGCTTCTGCAAAACCATGTAACTTGTTCATTGGATTTTCTTTTTTAGTTGACGAGGTGACGAGTTTACAAGTTGACGAGGTGATAGTTTTTTAGTTGACGAGTAGACAAGTAGACAAGTAAACGAGTTGAAAGCGTTCTAGTCAACATGTTTACGAGTTTACAAGTTCACAAGTTTATATCCATTAACTTGTGAACTTGTAAACTATCAACTTATAAACTCGTCAACTTATCAACTCGTCAACTCATAAACGATTAATACAGTAGCATGAGTCCTGCGAATGCTGCGTAGCATATCATCCGGATAGGGTTTATCTTTACATATTTTGTTCCGATGAAGGTGGCGCAGAAGAGAGCCACACTAATCCAGAATTGCCATGGATTTTTAATCATAGACCCAAAGTTCTCCTCGTTCATGAGCAGCAGAGTGGCAGCGCCAAGCAATCCCACTACGGCGGGTCGCAGTCCGCTGAAGACATTCTGTACAGGCTCTGTGTCCATGTACTTCATGAACATTTTACTAATGAGAATCATGAGCGTCATCTGACTGATGGCCACGATGTTGGTGAACTCGGCACTGCTGAGCCAGTGATGGTGTATCACCGTCTCTGTCTGAATAAGCGAAAGCATGCCATAGCCGCCACCGAAACCAAACAAACCTATCTGAAAAAACGTAAGGAAAAGATAGAGATAAATCATGCTACTCAGTGGGTTTGATAAATTGTCCGTATATGTATCCACCGATACCTGCGGCAATGATGATGAAAATGGGGTTCACGCCGATGGCCCATATCAACAGGGCGGAGATGATGGGTATCCAACAATTGACCAATGAAATGCCGGCACTCTTGGCCAAGTTGAACGTGGGAACGGCAATCAATGCCACCACTGCCGGACGAATGCCATTGAACATGGCGGCAATCCATGGCACTTCCATGAAGCGATGGAAGAACATAGCAATTAGCAAGATGATGAAAAACGAGGGCAACGACGCACCCATGGCGGTGCAAATTGCTCCTCGCACTCCTCGCAGCTTATAGCCTATGAAGATGCTGATGTTGACAGCGAAGACGCCAGGACAGCTCTGTGCGATGGCGATGAGGTCGAGAAACTCGTCCTTGTCAATCCACTTATGCCGGTCAACCACTTCTGCTTCAATGATTGGTATCATGGCATAGCCGCCGCCAAGGGTAAACGCTCCTATCTTGACGAATGTCTTAAAGAGCGTGGCCCAACGGTAGTTGTCCTCCAATGTCTCTGCCGTGTTGGGAATTTTGATATGTTCGCCCATGCGCTGTAAATGGTGATAGTTTCCTTATTAATGAATACCTTTTATTATTATGTAGCCGACTTGTTAACTCGTGAACTTGTCAACTCGTCTACTACACCTGTTTCTCCACCCATTCTCTCGCATTCACAAACGCCTCTATCCATGGCGTCACCTCGTCCATGTGTCGCTTGTAGGGGTAATAAGCGTTCTGCCATGGAAAGATGGAGCGTTCCAGATGGGGCATCATAGCTAAGTGTCGCCCATCCTTGGAGCAGATACCTGCCACGCTATAGTCGCTACCATTAGGATTGCCGGGATAGGAGTTGTAGCTGTATTTGGCAACGATGTTGTAACTTTCCTCCCCTTCGGGCAGGCTGAACTTACCCTCTCCGTGGGCAACCCAAATGCCGAGCTTACTGCCAGAGAGGCATCCAAGCATCACACTGTTGTTCTCTGGGATGGTCAACCCAAGGAACGCGCTCTCGAACTTGTGCGAGTCGTTGTGCAACATGCAGGTTCTTTGCTGATGTTCCGGATTGATTAAGTTGAGTTCAACCATGAGCTGACAACCGTTACAGATGCCCAGTGACAGCGTATCTTTGCGTGCATAGAACCTGTCGAGGGCTTCCTTGGCCTTGGGATTGTACAAGAATGCCCCTGCCCATCCTTTGGCCGAACCGAGCACGTCACTGTTGGAGAATCCGCCACAGAACACAATGAGGTTGATGTCTTCCAGTGTCTCGCGACCGCTGATCAAGTCGGTCATCATCACATCCTTCACGTCAAAGCCCGCCAGATATAAGGCGTAAGCCATCTCGCGCTCGCCGTTGGTACCTTTCTCGCGGATGATAGCCGCCCTTATGCCTGATGGTGTGCGGCGGTCTACGTTGAGTTGGTATTGTGAGAGCTTGCCCGTGAAAGCATCGTTGAATCGCAGTTGCAGCGGCTGTTGTTTGTAGTTGCGGTGGCGTTGGTCGGCCATTCCGTTCATGCTCTGTCGCTTGTCCAGCTCGTATGATGTCTGATACCATGCCTCGCGCAAGGCATCAATGTCGAACTCGTGCTGCCATTCATTCTTCTTCACAACAATCTTGCGCTCCTTTGGCGTGGGGTAGCCAATCTTGGCATAGCCGATACCCTCGCTTTCTAAGTATTCACGCAGCGCATGCTTGTGCAGGTCGGACACCTGAATCACCACTCCAGGGTTCTCGGCAAAGAGGTTTTTCACCACGTCCTCACCGCTCATATCGTACAAGTTCACATGAATTCCGCCCTGTTGGTTGGCAAACGTCATCTCCAACAGCGTGGTTATCAGGCCACCGGCACTGATGTCATGACCTGCCATCACCCACCCTTTGTTAATGAGTGTCTGTATTGCCTCGAAACAGTCGGCAAAGTATTCCAGGTTTTTCACTGTCGGAACATCGCTGCCCACCTTGCCTAAGCTCTGCGCAAAGGCACTGCCGCCGAGGCGTTGGTCATCAAACGAGAAATCGATGTAATAGAGTGACGAGTTCTTGCTGTTCACCAAGACCGGCGAAACCACCTTCCTGACATCCTTCACCTCGCCCCCCGCACTGACAATAACGGTTCCGGGAGAGATGATTTTCTCGCCATTTGGATATTTCTGGGTAAGCGACAGCGAGTCTTTTCCCGTGGGTACGTTAATGTGGAGCGAGCAACAGAAGTCGCTCAAGGCCTCCACTGCGGCATACAGACGAGCGTCTTCGCCCTTTTGTGCACGGCATGGCCACATCCAGTTGGCTGACAATGAGACGCCTTCCAGTCCATCTTCGAGCGGTGCCCACACGATATTGGTGAGCGATTCGGCCACACTCAGCACGCTACCGGCCTCTGGCGACGCCAATCCAGCTTGTGGAGCATGTCCCAAGGCGGTGGCGATACCCCGCTTGCCGCGGTAGTCCAAAGCCACCACGCCACAGTCGGAGAGCGGCAATTGTATTTCGCCTTGGCACTGCTGGCGTGCTATCTTGCCCGTTACCGAGCGGTCTACCTTGTTGGTGAGCCAGTCTTTGCACGCCACGGCCTCCAGCTGCAACACCTTATTTATATAACTGTCTATCTGGTCGGCGCTATAGGTCACATCCTCATAGTGGCGCGTCACGGTCTCATCGGTCATGATGGTCTTGGGCGAATGTCCAAACATCTGTGCCACATCCAGGTCGAAAGGCTTCACGCCATCAGCCTGCACGAATGAGAAGTGGGCGTCACCGGTGGTCTCACCCACCACATACAGCGGTGCGCGCTCACGCTCGGCGATGGCCTTGACGTGATCCAGATGCCGCTCGTCGATGAGCAGTCCCATGCGCTCCTGGCTCTCGTTGGCGATGATTTCCTTGGCACTGAGCGTCTTGTCACCAATCGGCAGCTTGGTCATATCAATCTCTCCGCCGCAGTCTTCTACGAGTTCCGACAGACAGTTCAAGTGACCGGCACTGCCATGGTCATGGATGGACACCACTGGATTTTCCTTTTCCTCCACCAAGGCGCGGACCAAGTT
>QWCJ01001182.1_pt1 | contig 13265 bp, 10 predicted proteins | sample 1972501 | NCBI WGS metagenome assembly QWCJ01 (sample SAMN09866711, study PRJNA288562) | Human vaginal metagenome isolate term2_vaginal, whole genome shotgun... | isolation source: vagina | host: Homo sapiens | place: USA: California
GGTGCCTTCGATGTCCTGCGGGTAGTGGTTGCGGCCAGCCACCACGATGAGGTCCTTGAGGCGGCCAGTGATGTAGAGCTGGTTATCCACGATTGCCGCGAGGTCACCGGTGGCCAACCAGTTGTTATCCTCCGGAGCATTCGGCACGCGGGATCCCTCTTTCAGGCGCTCCCCCAGCGAGTTGTGGAAGGTCGAGGTGGTTTCCTCCGCACGGTCCAGGTATCCGGCGGCGCGGTTGTCACCGTGGAGCCAGATTTCGCCCACGCGGCCATCCGGCAGCTCGGCCTTGGTCTCCGGGTCCACAATGGTCAGGTGCTGGGCCACCACGCTCTGGCCACAGGAGGCATAGGCCACGGAGTCCGCGGACTTCTCCACGATGACCGCCTCACCCTGAGCCAAGCGCTCGCGGTCGAAGTGGGAAATGAGCGGGCGCTCCAGGGTCTGCGGCGTGGTGACAATCAACGAGGCCTCCGCCATGCCATAGGACGGGCGCAGGGCATCGCGGCGCAGGCCAAACTCTTCCTTGCCGAAGGTCTCCCAGAAGGAATTCACTGCGGACTCCGTGACCGGCTCCGATCCGATCACGATGCCATCGACATTGCTGAAGTCCAGCGTTTCACCTTCTGCCGGCGCGCCGTAGCGCGCGGCGAGCTCGAGGGCGAAATTGGGAACCACGGCATAGGTCCCCTGCAGCTGCTCATCGATGGGCTGGCGCTTGAGCTGGTCAATCCAGCGCTTGGGCTGCTGTACGAAGTCACGCGGCGTCATGATTTCCAGGTTGAGGCCCAAGATAGTCACGAAGGTTGCCAGGATGATGCCCATATCGTGGTGCATCGGCAGCCAGGACACCACGCGCGCCGGCAGCTTGATCTGCACCGCGGTGAAGATCTGCAACACATTGGTCATGATGTTGCGGTTGGTCAACAGCACACCCGCCGGGGTGCGGGTGGAGCCGGAGGTGTACTGCAGGAAGGCCGGGTGGTCCACCGGCGCGGTCTGCAACGCGGCCAGGGCCGCCTTGCCCTCCTCGGTCTCCAGCGGGTTCACCCAGCTCTGCGCCAGCGAATCCGGCAGGGAGTCGATGGAAATGATGCGCGGGCGCTCAGACGCCGGGCGGTCCGCGAAATAAGCTCGGTTAGCCGCAGCTGAAATGTTGTTGGTCAGGACGATCGACGGGTTGGCATCGCCGAAGACTGCCCGCAGGTGATCAGTGTGGCCAGGCTCGTTCGGATCGTAGAGCGGAAGCGGCGTCATACCCGCGTACATCGCGCCCAAGAAACCGAAAATGTACTCGGGAGAGTTGCCCGCCAGGATGGCCACGCGATCCCCCATCTTGCCCACCTGCTGCAGGCGCGCTGCCACCGCCTTGATGCGGGTATTGACCTGGGAGCGGGTGATATCACGAGGGGTGCCCTCCGGGTTATCGGTATAGACCCACTGGCGCATGACCGGGCGATCCGGGATTCCCGCCTGCTGCTCCGCGGCATAGACGTGTTCGGCGAGCCCCGCCAACGTGAGGTGAGGCGGCAGGGCAATGTTGCCCTTCTCGTCGAAGAACTGGCCGATCAAGGCTTTCAGGTCCATGTGGGAAAGCTCCTTCGTAGGGTTGAGAGGGGCACGCACCCCTACTTCACGTACTTTTGACATTGAAAATATCAGAAGAGATGTGCCGAGCGTTACATGGCACGCGGTGGAGGTGGGGTGCGGGGGCGTCGCCAAGCACTACTGCGCGTCGATGGTGTCCTTCGCCCACTGCGTGACCCACTGATTGGCCGTGGCGCCTTCGATGACGTCCGGATTGTAGGCATACAGTGCATGAACACCGTTGGCGTCGATGAGATCACGCGCGCGTTCGAGCCCGTTGCTGACATCCAGCGGGGCATCACAAATCGAGTCATTCGGCGCACAGATTTGGAAGGTGCGGTCCGCCAGCGCCCCGAAGCCATTGGCGCGCTCACCGCGCATGGTGGCGCCTGGGACGATGCCCTGAATCAACGTCGAGACCGGCTGCAGGGCAATCTCCGCGCCCACGCCGCCGACGTGCGCGCCCGGGTTAATGCCCACGCCATCCTGACGCCGCCCATCCGCAATGAGAGCTACGCCCGCCACGCTTTCTGCGGGCACGGGACCGTTACCGCCGCCAATCCGGTCCGCCACATCACCCGCGATGACCGCTCCCTGCGAAAACCCGCTCAGGATGAATTTCGTGTTCGGGCAGGTTTCGTGCATGTAGGTCAACTCGCCCTCTAGTCGCGAGGTACCCTCGTTGCGGGAATCGTCGTAGCTCATCTCGTGCTGCGCGTTGATGTTCTTAAACTGCGCGGTGTACGGCAGCGTCCACACCTTGACGTCCTCGGGGACGTAGGCCTCCTTCAGAGGATTCGTAATCGACAGCATGAAGGAGTTCGGGTTCGCGCCTGGGTTAATGGGATCATCATCTGCGGTGGATTCCCACGTTCCCGGAGCGGAGATAAACTCCACGCGCGGGCACCAGTCGGGTTGCTCGGGGCTCGCGTCCCCCTCCTCCTGGGAGGGGGCGGGCTCCGCCAGGTTTCCTTGCTCTCCTTCCTCATTGGTATTGAGAAAGTGGACCGCTCCCCCGCCAATCACGGCCAGGAGAACAACGACAGCAAGGACGGTAAGTGTTTTACGCATGAAGAAATTTCTACCTTGACAAGGCGCGGGATTGGCTGGAGAATCCCTGCCACGTTACTGAGCGCAGAGCTTGTTACCCTGCTCGGTGATGAGCTGGACGACGTCCTCGTGGCTGAGTTCCGTGCGGCCCTGCTCGATGAGCTGCCCGGCCACAGCCGGCACGGTGACGGCATCGCCCTGGCAGGAAGCTTGCGCAGCCCCCACCAGTTGGTCTTCTACGCCGTCGATGTTCACACCTTTCTCAGCCACTGCAGCCAGGAAGTCCTGGTCCGGGCCTTGCGCGGGCACGGGCGTTGGGATTTCGGAGATCTCGCGCGCACCACGGTCTTCCGGCTCCTCGCCTGGCGTTCGCTCGGCCGAGGCGGATGCAGAGCTTTCGGATGCCTTGCTTGCCGACGATTCACCACTCGCCACCGAGGAGCGCTCCAGCGGAGCCACGGAGGTTTCGGTGGCATCACCCTCGTCGACGGTGGCGGAACCGCAAGCGCTCAGCAAGGTGCCGGCCGCAAGCAGCACCGCCGCACCAGCTGCTGCGGTGGGTCGGGCAGAAAAAAGACGCATGACAGTCCCTACTTCTTATCCGCCTGGACCTGGCCCATGACCTCACGGATGACGCCGTGCTGGAAGGACTGAGTCAGTCCGCCTGCCGGAATGGAGGCGTAGTCCTTGGTGGGCCAGCCAAACTCACCCTGCTCCCAGCCGTGCTTGCCCCACTCATCAAAAATCTTGCCCTTGAGGATGTAGTGCGCGCCGGAATCCATGGACCAGTAGATGTTGCCGTGTTCGAATTCCTGGAAGAAGCCGCCGTTGACGGCCGTCTCCTCGCCCACCGGGTAGCCCAGCTCGGACTCGGCAGCCTTCAGCTCCTTGTATTTCGCGCCGATGGCACCGTGCACGATGTGGGTGGAGCCATCCGGGTTGCGGGTTAGCACGCCGTTCTCGAAGTCCTGGACCTCGCCCTCGCCAACCTTGCGCGGCTCGGACACCGGGTACTTGAGGTCGCCGCCCTCAAAGCCGTTCTTGCCCCAGGCATCGAAGAGGTCCTTCGAGATGGGCCAAGCGCCGGTCTCCGGGGTCCAGTAGATGGAACCGTGCTCGAAGTGGACGTAGCGGCCGCGGCCGTCCGGGGTCTTTTCCTCGCCGGTCTTCGGGAAGCCCAGCCAAGAGGTCGGGCCACCGAGCTCGGAGTAGCGCGCACCAATGCGGCCAATGACGGCGTGGGCACCGGTCTCCGGGGACCAGTAAGCGGTACCGGCCTGGAAGTCCTGGGCCTTGCCGCGATCGGCAACGTCATACTCGTTGTTCACGCAGTCACCGATAATGCCGGACTTGGTAGCCTCTGCAATAGCGCCGATCGGGGTGCAGTCAGCGCCGCGGTCACTCTTGTCCAGGCCGAGGGAATCAGCGATGTAAGGCCAGGCCTCGGTCATCTCGAACTGCCAGTACTCCCAGCTGTGAACGCCGGTCGGGCGGAACTTCACGACCGGCTCGACACCGGCGCGCTTGGCGTAGTCAACGAAGGTCTGGGTGGACATGCGCGAGATTGCCTCTAGACCCACGCCGGCCATGTTGGCCTTGCCCTTGGCCACCGAACCGAGCTGGCCGTAGTCATCCTTGCCGTTGCCAGCGGAGACGTAGACCTTCATGTCCTTGAGGTTCTCGATCCCCAGCTTCGGATCGTGGTCGATCCAGTCTTGGGAGTAGAGGTCACCCCACATGTTGGTGGAGGTGAATCCGCCAGCGTCAGCCTGGGCAGCGGTAATGGCCTCCGGCATGCCGGTGGTGGTGGTGTCGAGGTAACCAGAGAAGGAGCCGACGTACTTGAAGGCCCAAGGGTTACGCTCGGCCAGGTTCATGGCGGCGGTACCACCCATGGAGATACCGGTGACGGCGCGCTTGCCGTTGGAACGGTAGCCCTTCTCCAGAATCGGGATAAGCTCCCGCATTAGGAAGGTCTCCCACATGTAGTGCGTGCCGTTGTCCTCCTTCTGCCAGTCAGAGTAGAAGGAGGACTCACCGCCCACCGGCATGATGAGGTTGACGTTGCGGTCGGCGTACTGGGAGAGGATGTTGGTCTCGATAGTCCAGCCGGACTCGTCATCGCGGGCACGCAGGCCGTCCAGCGCCCAGACCTCCGGGAAGGTCTTGTCCGGGCTGGAGTACCAGTCACGCGCGAGCTGAATCTGTACCACCTGCTCCTTGTCCGGCATGGCGGCGGACTTGATGTAGACCATGAGGTGGCGGTTGGTCAGGTACTCAACGCGGGAAACAGATACGCCCTCCGGCAGGCCCTCAATCTCCGGGTATTCGGTATCTACCGGGGTACGCTGCGGCGGATTAGAGGGAGCGAAGGAATCGGAAAGGTTGGAGCTGCCTAGGAGATCAGTAATGCCCTCGGTGGAGGAGCTGGACGACTGCGCGTTGGCGATTGGCAGCAGCGCAAAGCCCACTGCCACGGCGGTGGGCAGTGCGGCGATGGTCAGGCCCTTGCGGGCTGCGGACGGGGAACGCAGGCCGGACGCCTTGGCGGACCGGCGGGGCTGAGTTGACGCAGTGTTCGGCATTGAAGAGTCCTTGTAGGGGTAAATCGAGATGAGGGCACGCGGTGCCGCGAGCGGGCTCCGCAGGTTCCCCTCCTGCGGAACTCGCCGCCGCACGCGTGGTGAGCGGTCTAATGTGTTCTCAAGTTTAAGTTTAACTTGAGACTTTCGGTAGGGGGACACGCCCAGCGAACCAATGAAAAAGCCGCCGTGCTCTTAAGCACGGCGGCGAGACAGTAAGTACTTACCAGGCGTTCATAACGTTAAGCACCTGCGGCTTGGAGCGCTCGAGTTGGTAGCCGAACTGCTCCCAGTTGTGCAGGCCCTGGGCCGGGTAATTCGTCTGCAAGCGAACACCCATGGCGCGAGCCTTCAACTCCCACAGGCGGGTGGTGCCGTTGGCAAAGCCCTCCAGCGCCACGCCGGCCGCGATGTGTTCCGGACGGTAGCGCTGCTGATCCAGCGGCCCCGGGATGCCGGAGGCGGCGGAGACGTAGACATCCGTTCCGTTCGCAGCCAAATCCGGGATCAGGTTGAAGGGGTCATTGCTGAAACGCTTCGGGTTGATGATGGACCCGTACATGGCGTTGATGTTGAAGCCGCCGGCGTCGAGAAGCGCCAGGCGCATGAAGGTCTGGGCACCCGGCAAGGTCGTGGTGAGGTAGCCGGAGTAGGACAGCGCCTGACGGAACTGCTCTGGGTGCTTGCCCGCGAGGGTAATCGCAGCGGTAGCACCCATGGACAGGCCAGCGATGGAGTTATTGTTGCGGGCCACGCCGAAGTTGCCCTCAAGGTAGGCCGGAAGCTCCTGCGTCAGGAAGGTCTCCCACTGGTAGTTGACCGGCTTGACCAGATCGTAGGTAGCCGGACCGTTCCAGTCCGCGTAGAAGGAGCCCGCGCCGCCCACCGGCATCACCAGGGTGATGTTGTGGTCTACATAACTGCGCGCAGCGTTGACGTCATTGACCCATGCGTTGGTGAAATCGGTAGCGCGCAGGCCATTCTTGCGTACCCGCGGTCACGACCAGGCCCAGAGCCACAGCGATGGCTGCCACCACTGAGAGGACCCGAGTCCGCAGGCCGGAGCTTAGTGAACTCATGTTTCTCCTTAACGTTTTTACTGCCACTAGTACATCGCCAACACGCCAGCGATAGTTACAGATCAATAACAGGAATCTTTCGTAGCGTAACGCACCCTGGCAATTTTCGCCTACCCATGGGGGTGCTCCCCAGCTCACACCAAGCTAATGGACAGGATAATCGCTGGGCTCATCGGAGAGCATGAGGGTGCGGCCCGAGGTCAGTGAGAAGGTCAGGTTTTTGAGGAAGCGCTCCCGCGTTAGGGGCTCGCTGTAGGAAGCGATGAGCTCCTGCACCTCTGGCGTCGCCAGCGCCGCTCGCGCCTGGCGGGTCTTGTCCTTGTCATACCACGGCGGGAGGTACTCGATGTCCGCGCCCGTGAGCGCCGCTTGCCATTCCAGCTCGAGGGATTTGTCGTGGCCCACGCGTCCACCTTCCTCCCGGGGCATGCGCGCGGCCAGCGGGGTGGCCAAACCAATGGTGTCGAGAACACGGACATTGAGCGGCGCGTTCATCGACGTCATTCCCAAGTTCACCAGGTACACCGTCGGCGGCTCATTCATTCCCGGCTCGCGCGGAACGGTGAGCCAGTTGAGCAGGTCCTTTTCTTTGTCCTCCACATAGATGGTGGCTAGGGCATCTCCGCCGACGAGTTTCTCGCCGGCTTCTTCGTAGCCGCGCATGAACTTCATCCCCAGGTAATCCCGCGCCGAGCGCGGCGGGTAGCCCGCCTCGCGGTTGGTGGCATAGGTCCAGAAATCACGTTCATCCACGATGGACAGCGGCTTTTCATAGGCATCCCAATCCGTCGGATGCCCGCGCAGCACGATGATGAATGCCCACACCGCGCAGAAGGCCACCGCGAGCGAAGACACAAGACCCTTCAGCGGCAGCACGAAAACCGGGAGGAGCGCAGCGAAGAGCGGCAGCAGCAGCATGCGGCCGTGCATGAAGTCACCGCCCACGCGCAGCACGTAGATCACGTGGATCACCGCGGCCCCGACCATCAGGTAGGTCACGGCCGTGCCGCTGCGCAGCGCTGCCGGGCGCAGCTGGGCGCGGAAGGTCCACAACACCGCACCCGCCAGCACGAGGACCGGCAGGTAGAGGGCATAGGGACCCACGAAGTCCTGCAGGTAGTTCAGCCCACTACCCCACGCGCTTGACGACGCCGACTTAGCCACCGCCGTGTGCGGCGTCAACAGGCCGTAATAGCCCATGCGGAAGAATTGGTAGCCCGCGGGGATGGGAAGGGCCGCGCCGAGGATACCGAGCCACGACTTCCAATTACGGTGTGCCGCCAAGAGCAGCAGGCCGGCCAGTCCGCCGTACAGCGCGAACTCCGGGCGCACGAGCCAGGACAGCCCGGCCCACAGCGCTAGCCAGTAGGCGCTGGCGCTATCGCGGGACTGGGCCCAGTGCTGCAGCAGCGCCCACAGGGCCGCGAGGTAGAAGATGGACAGACCCCATTCCAGCCCGGAGGTGAAGAAATCACGGGCCGGGGGCAGTGCGAGGTAGACCAGCGCGCCCGCGGGAGCCACGAGCGATGCGGCAAACTGGCCCGAGCGGAAGAAGGCCCGCGCCGTGGCCCACGCCCCCAGCACCATCGCCGCAACCGCCAGCACGAGGCCCAGGTTGACGGCGATGGATTCCAGCGGGGCGTTCGTTACCCAGCGCACGAGCAGGATGAGGTATTGCCACAGCGTCGAGGTATTGGCCTCCACGCGCTCGCCGACGTTGAAGACGGGCCCGTTTCCCTCCTCGAGGTTGCGCACAGTGCGCAGGACGATCAGGCCGTCATCGGAGATCCAGCGGCGGGCGAATCCACCCCAGAACGAGAAAACTCCGATCACGATGACCGAGGCCAGCGCGCTGAGCGCCGCCGCGGTTCGTGTATCGGATTTTCGCATGAGGAGAGAGTCTAGCCCATCATTACCGGCATGATGTAAACAGCCATGGCGATGCATGCCAGCCACACCAGGGCCAGAATCTGGAGGACGCGGTCCTCCAAGGCGATCTCGTCCGGGGCGCCGCCATTGCCGCGGTCCACATCGGCGGCATAGCGCAGGATGGCGATGGTGAACGGCACCATGGAGATTTGGTACCACACGCTGGCCGGACCATCAGACTCGTTGGAGAGCTGGAATCCCCACAGGGAGTAGGACATGACAACTGCGGTGGCCGCTAGGGTCCACACGAAGCGCAGGTAGGTAGGCGTATAGCCCTCCAGGGATTTGCGGATCTTGGCGCCCGTGCGCTGCGCTAGAAGGATCTCCGAGTAGCGCTTGCCCGAGGCCATGAATAGGGAGCCGAACGCGGCCACCAGTAGGAACCACTGGGATAGCTCGATGCCCGCGGCCACGCCACCGGCCATGGTGCGCAGCATGAAACCGGAGGACACCAAGGCGATGTCGATCACCGGCATGTGCTTCCACCCGAAGCAATAGCCCAGCTGGAGGCCGATGTAGATGGCCATGACGATGGCGAGCTGCAGGCCTGCGGTGGCCAAGAAGGACAGACCAATCGAACCGATGATGAGCACTGCCGCCATGACATAGGCCAGGCCCACCGGAAGCACGCCGGCCGCGATTGGGCGGAAGCGTTTCGTCGGGTGCGCGCGGTCAGCCTCTACATCGCGGGCATCGTTGATGAGGTAGATGGAGGACGCGCCCATGCAGAAGACGATGAAGGCGAGGAGGACGTCGAGAAGCACGCGCGTGTGGAACAGCGAATCCGCACCCGCTGCCGCAGGGGCGGCGAGAACGAGGACGTTCTTGACCCACTGCTTGGGACGCAGGGCCTTCACCATGCCGTCGGCGAGGTTCTTCGGCGGCTTGCGCTTGCGGCCGGTATCAATGCCGGAGGTGTGCGGCTCAGAGTGGAAGACTCTCTGCTCACCGTCGTCGACGCGGTTGGGTCGTTCGCTCATGCGGTCTTCCTTTCATAGCGGTGGCATGCTTCCGCGGTGGCGGCCCCCAGCAGGGCGCCGAACGCCGTATCGGATGGGTAATGTACCCCGAGCACCATACGCGAGGCCATCATGACCGGCACACCGACAAGCGGTGCCGGGGTTCCCAGAACATGCGCGGCGCCCACGAGAAACGCGGTTGTCGACGTCGCATGGGACGACGGAAACGACAGCCTAGACGGGGTTTTCACACCCACCTTGACGTAGTCGTAATCCGGGCGTTTGCGGCGGACAATGCGCTTGATCACAACGCTGGCCGCATGCGCGGTGAAAGCGCCCACGCCAACAGCCACCCACTGGCGGCGGCGCGCCGGCTTCTGGTAGTTCACGGCGGCGCCCAGACCGGATAGAGCCAGCCAACCCAGGGCGTGCTCGCCGAAGTGGCTTAAGCCCCGTGCGGTGGGCAGAACGCCCGGGGCCTCGAAGGCCACGTCCTGAATCTTCTCGAGGACGTGGGATTCGGCGATGGACAGCTTATTGGGCATCGAAGACCTTTCGCCAGGACTCGCGGGAGGTCAACTCCGGCAGGGCCGCGCGGTACTCGGCGCGCAGATCGTCGAAGTTCTCCTCGATTTCCTTGAGCAGCTCGCGGGTGGACTTCACCAGCTCGAGGGCCAACTCGCGGTCGCGCTTGCGGAAAGCCACGCCGGTGCCGCCCGCGGTGGAGACGGTGGCGGAATCGACGCGGGAAAGCGTGAACCAGCGGGCCTCCTCCGGGGTGAGGTTGAGCTGCGGCGCCTCGTGATGCGCCGGGTCTTCCTTGGTGACCAGGTGCTTGGCGGACTTGAGAAGCCACGGAATCTTCTTGAGCTTGCCCAGGCGGCCGCCGATGTTGCGGGTGGGCACTCCCGGCGCGCCGGTGGGCGCGGGCAGCTGATCCGCCGACTCGATGATGACGGCGTCCGGGAATTCCTTGCGGATCGCCGCGATGCGCGGCAGCGAGGACTCCAGGATGTCGAAGAGCTGATCCGGTCCGGCGAGGAAGTCCTTCATGGCCTCCAGCTGGATGGCCATGGTGGAGTACTCCATACACATGGTGTGCTTGAGGGTGGACTTGAAGATGGACTTGGTGATCCCGCGCGCATCGCCCTCGTGGTAGAGGGCCGCCACGATGAGGCGGTTACGCAGGTGGAAGTAGGCCTGCCAGTCGATGGCATCGTCCTTATCCGCCCATGCCATATGCCAGATGGCCGCGCCCGGCCAGGTCACCGTGGGGAAACCGTGGGCGGCGGCGCGCAGGGAGTACTCGGTATCATCCCACTTGATGAACAGCGGCAGCGGCTGCCCGATGCTCTCCGCGACGACGCGCGGGAAGAGGCACATCCACCAGCCGTTGTATTCCACGTCGACGCGGCGGTGCAGCGCGCGGGAGTCATACTTCTTCGGGTCGAGGTGGGACTGCGCGTCACCGATAGCGCGCAGCGGGTACTTGGCAAAGTCGTGGTCGTAGACGGCGTGCTCGGCCGCGCCCCACATGAAGTCGGCGCGGTTCACGCGCTCGCCGGTGGTGCGCAGCTGGGAGCGCTCCTGCAGGTTGAGCATCTGCCCGCCCACGATGAAGGGCTTGGCAGCATAGCGCGCTGCTTGGACAGCGCGGAGGATGGAATCCGGCTCGATGGCGATGTCATCGTCCATGTAGAGGATGTAGGGCGAGTCGGTATTCTCCAGCGCCTCGAACATAATGCGGGAGTAGCCGCCCGAGCCGCCCAGGTTGCCCTGGCGGAACTCGCGGAAGCGCTCGCCAAAGTGCGCTACCGCTTCGTCGTAGCCCGGCTCGTCCGCCGGGTGCTGGTTGCCCTGGTCCGGCATGAGGACGTAATCGATGATGCCGTCGACCACCGGGTCCTCCGCCAGCGCCTGCAGCGCCGCGACGGCATCGGTGGGGCGGTTGAAGGTCGGGATACCCACGGCCACACGTTTCTCCTGCGCCGGGTACTCGCTGCCGTCCGGGAGGAGCTGCGGGTTCGGGGCGTGGGGGGCGCACCAGGAGGCGTCGGCAAGCACGGTGTCCTCAACGGCGGAGGCATCGAACCACAGCAGGCCGCCGTCCTCGAAATTCTTCAGCGGCAGCTCGAACTCGTGGTGGCCGGTGGTCACCACGTGGTTGGCCACGGCGATGCGCTGGCCGTCCTGCTTGGAGCGGTACAGGGAGATATTGGCCTCTCCCTCCACGTCCATGACCAGCACGATGGACTTCAGCTGGGACCAGCGGCGCCAGTAGGCGGCCGGGAAAGCATTGAAGTAGGTCTCGAAGGAGGCCTCTTCGCCGGCCGGGATGGTCACGGAGGTGCGGCCGCTCCAGCTGAGGCGCTCGCGGTTTTGCTCGGACTCGATGAGGTAGAGCATGCGGACGTCGACCGGCTCGCCACGCTTGGGCAGCAGGATGCGCTGTACGGGTTCTAGCGTTTCGCGCGCAGCAGAATTGTTGGCAGTCACGATATCTTCGGTTCTCCACACAGATTTCGACAGTATTCAGAAACCAAGATTAGTGGTTTCGCATTGCTGCGCTGAGTTCCCACGCGGCGGAAAGCTAAGCCGTGACGGCGGCATCCTCCGAGATGGGCTCAATGCCTAGACGGTTGAGCATGTAAAGCACGCGGGCGCCGAGGTCGTCAGCCAGCTCGCGGGTCTCCTCTACGGTTTCTGCCGTAGCGATATCCCAAATCTTGATGTCCTTGCCGACTTCGTCGCCTATGATTGCGGCGCCAAAAGGAAATCGACCTCGATGGTCACGAACTCGTGGCCGCAATTGTCAGAGGCTCAAGAGAGTGTCGAATCGGAGGGAGATTGAGAAAGTAGAGAACAATACTGACTAATTTTTCGCTAACTGACAACTATTAACTCTGTGCAATAAGAAGGATACTCCTCATAGCAACACATGATCAGTGTGTCTTTCTTCCTATTTCAGTCAGCTCAAAGAGTCGACTTTAGCGGACCTCTTCCCAACTGCTCCCCAAGTGAGATAAACGCCGGTACAAACAAGAAATGCTGCAAAAAGAACGCCAGCAAGGGAAAACGAAACCTTCAGAGAAATCCCCGCCATCACATGCCCCAATGAGGAACCAAGGATGGGCCTGACCCCCGACGTGTCTACTCTCCGGGGGTCAGGCCCCAAGCCCACCCGTGGAGTTCACAACCTATATAGGAACACGCCCCGACGAGGTGACGAGAATCCCCTCGTCGCTGTCGGACGGCGGTTTCCCGACCGGTGGCCCGGCCGCCGGCAAACCTCACCCGCGGCCGCCCGGGCCCTGTCCATGGCCAAGCCCAGTCTGGTGGCCCCGGCGCCAACGACTTCCGGTGCCACCCCGGGACGGTGAATTGCCCGTCATCCTCATTCCCGGGACCGGGTCGTCGAACAGCTCATCGGTACCGGTGCCTCGAACCACGGGCCCCGGGAGCACAGCGCAGCCGATCGCTTTGACGTCCACCCCGAGATGCGCCACGGATACTCCCGAAACGCCGGCAAAACGAACGCGCTTGCCTGGGAACAGCAGATTCGCTTTGACGTCCACCCCGAGATGCGCCACGGATACTCCCGAAACGCCGGCAAAACGAACGCGCTTGCCTGGGAACAGCAGATCTCCGGTTCCATGCTGCTGAATGAGCTGACCATCGGCGACATCACTCGACCGAGCGTGCGGTACACCTTCCTGGGCACGCGGCACGACAATGCCGTGCTCCCCCACTAAAACTCCTTCGTGCGGGAACCCGGCGTCACCAACATCACCGTCCAAGACGTGTGCCCCGCCCACCGCACCGAGCACTACGGCTTCAATTACGCCCCTGTCGCCCAGGGCATCGTCGAGGACCCGCTGACCGGGACGGCGTGGCGGGACCACTGCACCGGTACCGGACCGGAGCGATAGTCCTCGACGGACGAGGATCAGGCGCCCGGGGAGCCTCCCGTCCGGCACGTCCACGACTCGGCGTAGCGGCCGCCCTTCGCCAGCAATTCATCGTGCGTGCCCCGTTCTGCGACCGTCCCGTCCTCCGAAAGCACGACGATGAGGTCGGCATCG
>QWCJ01000708.1_pt1 | contig 13260 bp, 10 predicted proteins | sample 1972501 | NCBI WGS metagenome assembly QWCJ01 (sample SAMN09866711, study PRJNA288562) | Human vaginal metagenome isolate term2_vaginal, whole genome shotgun... | isolation source: vagina | host: Homo sapiens | place: USA: California
CGCAGGATCCCAAGAAATCCACTACGACTGCGAAGGCCCCTAAAACAGACAAAAACAAGAAGCAGACAAGCACTAGCCCCAAGCAGGCTGCTACTGCCCGGCCAGCTGCGGCTGCTCCGGCCATCAAACTCGGTAGCGTAGGTGCGCCGCCTGCCCCGGGGGCTGCCCCTGGCACGACGCGAAAGACCCCGGCTGCCAAGGAGGCGGCCGCCGCGAAGCCTGCTCCCAAACAGGAGCCCAAACAGGAGCCCAAGCAAGCGGCGAAGTCACCCGCAGCGAAGCCTGCACCCAAGGAGGCCGCGAAGACGGCGCCCAAGCAGGTCGCCAAGCCCGCTCCCAAGCAGGCGCCTGCAGCAAAGGCCACGCCACCCGCGAAGCCGAAAGCGGAGCAAAAGCCGGTACCCGCGCCAGCTGCAAAGCAGGCGCCCAAGCCAGCCGCGAAGGCGGAGCCGAAGCCGGTGCCGCCAGCCGCGAAGACGGAGCCGAAGCCGGTACCGCCAGCGGCGGAAAAGTCGGCGTCACAACCAAAGAATCTGCCCGAACCAAAGCAGGTGGCAACGGCACAACCTGCACCACAGCAGCACCCCGCACCACAGCAGAACAACGTTCCGGAAGCGCTGGCGATCCCGCCCGAGAACAAGACGGTTAAGAAGGATCGCCGTGCGCGCCTGCGCCAGGTGAAGGGACTAGATGGCCTGCGTGGCCTCGCCGTGCTCGCCGTGGTGATCTACCACTTCTTCGGCGATATTCTGCCCGGTGGCTACCTGGGCGTGGACCTGTTTTTCGTCCTATCGGGCTTCCTGATCACCTCGCTGCTGGTGCGCGAGTACCGGGTAAACAACACGATCAGCCTGAAAGACTTCTGGATCAGGCGTTTCCGCCGTATCCTCCCCGCCAGCAGTTCTACATCATCTGGCCGCTGGTGACACTCGGAATTTTCGTGTTCACCCAGCGCCGGCTCCGCCGCAGTCCGCGCCGCGTCCCGATGCTGGTGACGGCGCTGCTGGCCGTGCTTTCCGCTGCGGCCATGGCGCTGCTTTTCACCCCCGGCGAGGATCCGACGCGCGTCTACTACGGTACGGATACGCACGCTTTCGGCCTGCTCATCGGCGCTTTCCTCTCGCTGGCTGTAACCTCCACGCGCAACGATCCACGAGTGGATTCCTGGCCGTCGGCAGGAAAGTTTGAGGCTCGCGTTGCCGGAGCCATCGGTGCCCTGGCGCTTGTCGGCTACGTCATCCAGCTGCTGTTTATGGGCGACGACCTGGCGGTGACCTACCAGGGTGGCCTGCTGCTAACCAGCGTGCTGGGCGTGCTGATGATCTGGGGCGTGATCCGCGAGACCGGCCCGCTGACGTGGATCTTCCGCACCAATGTCATGCGCTGGCTCGGCCAACGCTCGTTCTCGTTGTACCTGTGGCACTGGCCGGTCATCATGATTCTGCGTGCTCTTTTTGACGCCGACGGTCCCATGGACCACAAGTGGATTCTCGGACTGGTAGCGGTGCCGATCGCTCTGCTGATCTCCGAGATTTCCTACCAGCACGTGGAAAACCCCTTCCGCCGCCGCGGCTACAAGCAGACGTGGAAGGACTACTGGGCTTCCCGCCCGAGCTTCCACGAGATCAACGAGGGGTTCAAGAAGGTCGCGTGGCCTGTTGTGCCACTGCTCGTCGTAGCTTGCGTGGGCGGTGTGGTCTACGGCGTGGTGAACTCCAACGACAAGACCGAGCTGGAGCAGGAACTGGACCAGCTGCAGCGCATGAACCAGGAGGCCAACAAGGGCAATGCCCCCGCCCCCGCTACTCCACCGCCGCCGAAGGAAGAGAAGGCCGCGGCCGTGCAGGGCAAGGACATCACCGCCGTGGGTGACTCCGTGATGCTGGCAGCCAGCGAAGCGCTGAACACCAACTACCCGGGCATCTACATCGATGCGGACGTTTCCCGCCACTACACCGCCGGCTTGGAAGTGCTGCAACAGCTGAACGCTTCCGGCGAGCTGCGTAAAAACGTGTTCCTCGGCTTCGGCACCAACGGCCCGGCCTTCCCAGGCCAGTTGGAGGAGATGATCAACCTCATCGGCCCCGACCGCCAGATCTTCATGGCCATGCCTTACGGCGATCGTGAGTGGATGGCGCAGTCCCGCCAGGAAGTGCTGGACGCAGCAAAAACCCACGACAACGTTTACATCGCGGACTGGTGCGGCCATGCGCAGTCCCACCAGGATCTGTTGTTCGAGGATGGTGTGCACCCGTTGCCCGAGGGCGCGCAGGAATACGCGAAATCCTTCGACGAGGCGCTGGCCCAGGCCGCGAACCACGAGAAGAAGACCACGACTACCTGCGCCTAATGCCCACCCGCTAGACTTGTGGGCATTATGAGTTCAACCGCATCCGAAGCCTCGCGCCGCCGCACATTCGCCGTCATCGCCCACCCGGATGCCGGTAAATCCACCCTCACCGAGGCGCTCGCGCTGCACGCCCACATGATCAAGGAGGCCGGCGCCGTACACGGCAAGGCCGGCCGCAAGTCCACCGTCTCCGACTGGATGGACATGGAAAAAGACCGTGGCATTTCCATCGCCTCCTCCGCGCTGCAGTTTGAGTACGCCCCGGAGGGTCACGACGGCGAGCCCTTCATGATCAACCTTGTCGATACGCCTGGCCACGCGGACTTTTCGGAGGATACCTACCGAGTTCTGTCCGCCGTGGATGCCGCGGTGATGCTCATTGATGGCGCGAAGGGCCTGGAGCCGCAGACGCTGAAGCTGTTCCGCGTGTGCAAGGCCCGCGGTCTGCCGATCGTGACCGTCGTGAACAAGTGGGACCGCCCCGGCCGCAGCCCGCTGGAGCTGGTGGACGAGATCGTCAACGAGATCCAGCTGCAGCCCACTCCCCTGTTCTGGCCGGTTGGCGAGGCCGGCGACTTCCGCGGGTTGGCGCGCATCAACGACGACGGAGAGGCCGAGGAGTACATCCACTTCCTTCGCACTGCCGGTGGCCGACGGCGCGCTACACGACCAGGAGCTGTTCCTGGAGTGCACCACTTCCCCGCTGATCTTCGCCTCCGCGATGCTGAACTTCGGCGTGCACCAGATTCTGGATACCCTCTGCGCGTTGGCGCCCGCCCCAGCGGGCCGCGATTCCGACCCGAAGGTGCTCGAGGCCGCCGCTGGCGGAAATTCCGTCGCGGTGGACGAGCACCGCGACCCCACCGATGATTTTTCGGGCGTGGTGTTCAAGGTGCAGGCCGGCATGGATCGCAACCACCGCGACTCCCTGGCTTTCATGCGCGTAGTCTCCGGCGTGTTCGAGCGCGGCATGCAGGTCACGCATGCGCAATCTGGCCGGTCTTTCTCCACGAAATACGCGCTGACCGTCTTCGGCCGCACCCGCGCCACCGTGGAGGCCGCCTACCCCGGCGACATTGTGGGCCTGGTCAACGCTGGTTCGCTCGCCCCGGGAGACACGATCTACGCCGGCAAGAAGGTGCAGTTCCCGCCCATGCCGCAGTTCGCTCCGGAGCACTTCCGCACGCTGCGAGCCAAGTCCCTGGGCAAGTACAAGCAGTTCCGCAAGGCCCTCGAGCAGCTGGATTCCGAAGGTGTTGTGCAGATTCTGCGCAACGACGCTCGCGGTGACGCTAACCCGGTCATGGCCGCCGTCGGCCCCATGCAGTTCGAGGTTATGCAGGCCCGGATGGACGTTGAGTACAACGTGGAGACCGTGGCCGACCCCGTCCCTTACTCTGTCGCCCGTCGTACTGACGCCGAGTCCGCGCCGGTGCTGGCCAAGCAGCGAGGTGTGGAGATCTTCACCCGCACGGACGGGGAGCTGATTGCCCTGTTCGGCGACAAGTGGAAGCTAGCCTTCGTGGAGAAGGAGCACCCGGAGCTGACAATGGAGACCCTGGTCGCCGACTAGGCGGAGCAGAGATTCGTCGCGACCCCATCGAAAATATTTGCACAAGCCTTGCAATATTTCGCATTCTGTGCAAATATTTTGCGCATGGCAAAATTCCTGTATCGAGTAGGCCGCTCCGCCTACTTCCACAAGTGGCGCTTCCTCGCCGTCTGGCTGATCGTGTTGATCGGCGTGGGCACCGCCTCCGCACTGTTAACCAAACCAACCTCGCAGTCCTTCACCGTCCCTGGCCTGGAGTCCATCGAGACCCAGGAGAGGATCAAAGAGGAATTCCCCAATGGTGAAGACACTGATCAGCTAGAAGCCGCCACGGGCAAGCTCGTGGTCCAGGCCCCCGAAGGTCAGACTCTTGCCGAGGGCGAGGCTGCACAATCGACCGAAGACATCCTTCAGGCGCTGCAAGAGCTCGATTTCCTGAAGGACAAGGAACAGCTCGTCTCCCCCGTGCTAGCCAGCGAAGGCATGCACCAGCAAATGGCTCCCATGAAGCAAAAGCAGGGAATGCCGAAGGAGCAGATCACCTCCGACATCGCTGCTCTAAGCCCGCTGAGCCCCGACAAGCGCACTGGCACCATCGAGGTTTCCTTCGATGCGGAAACTGCAGCAGACGTGCCCGCAGAGGACGTGCAGAAGTTCGAGGATGCAGTAAAGAACAACGAAGGCAACCTCAAGGTTGGATGGAGCGGTAACGCATTCCAGCAGCCGGAGATGAGCATGGCCTCCGAAGCCATCGGCCTGGCGGTCGCTGCCATCGTTCTGATCGTCACCTTCGGCAGCCTCGTGGCTGCAGGCCTGCCGCTGCTCTCCGCAGTGATTGGTGTGGGCACCGGCATCGGCATCGTCATGGCAGCCACCTCCGTCACGGACAGCATCAACTCCATGACCCCCACCCTGGCCTCCATGATCGGCCTGGCCGTGGGCATCGACTATGCGCTGTTTATCCTCTCCCGCTTCCGCAACGAGCTGGTCGCCCATGTGGATGGCCAGGATCTGGAACCGAAGGAACTACACCAGAAACTCAAGACGATTCCCGTCAAGGAACGCGCCCACCTGGCCGGCCTCGCAGTCGGCAAGGCCGGTTCCGCAGTTGTCTTCGCTGGCCTTACGGTCCTGATTGCACTGGCAGCACTGTCCATCATCAACATTCCGTTCCTCACCGCGATGGCCTTGGCCGCCGCCGGTACCGTTGCCATTGCCGTGATCGTCGCGATCACGCTTCTGCCCGCCATCATGGGCCTCATTGGCACGAAGGTCTTCGCAGGACGCGCGCCTTTCGTCAAGGCTCCGGACCCAGAGAACGAGAAGCCGACCATGGGGCTGAAGTGGGTGCGCATCATCCGCAAGAAGCCCGCCCTGTGGTTGGTAGGCTCTGCAGTGTTGTTGATTCTGCTGGCCATCCCCGCAATGAACCTGCGTCTGGCCATGCCCTCCGATGGTTCTATGGCCAAGGGCACCCCCAACCGTGTCGCCTACGAAATGACGGAGGAGGGCTTCGGAGCTGGCCGCAATGCCCCGATGGTCGCCCTCGTTGAATACCCCGACCTCAACGACAAGGAGAAGGCTGCCGCTACCCAGGAGGCCGTCGCGACCCTCCAGGGCACCGAAGGCGTGGAGAACGCCCAGGTAGTGCAGACCAACGGCGATCCGCGCAACCCAGCCGACCTGGGTACTGCGGCTCAGGTGATGATCACCCCGTCCTACGGCGCGACGGACGCCCGTGCCGCCGATGTCCTTGAGCAGATGCGCGCCGAGGAAGCCGGCTATACCGAAAAGACCGGCGCATCCTATGCCATCACCGGCGTCACCCCGATGTACGAGGACATTTCACAGCGCCTGTCGGACGTCCTCATCCCCTACATCGCCATCGTCCTCGTGTTGGCTTTCATCCTGCTGATGGTCGTCTTCCGTTCCATCTGGGTGCCACTGATCGCGGCACTGGGCTTCGGCCTGTCGGTGGCCGCCACGTTCGGCGTCACCGTCGCACTGTGGCAGGAGGGCTTCGGCGGTATCATCGACGACCCGCAGCCCATCATCTCCTTCCTGCCCATCATGCTGATCGGCATCGTCTTTGGCCTGGCCATGGACTACCAGGTCTTCCTGGTTACCCGCATGCGCGAGGGCTGGGCGCACGGCAAGACCGCCGGCAACGCCACCGCCAACGGTTTCAAGCACGGCGCGCGCGTGGTCACTGCAGCCGCGCTCATCATGATTTCGGTCTTCGCCGCCTTCATGATGGCCGATGAGCCGTTTATTAAGGTGATGGGCTTTGCCCTGGCTGCCGCCGTATTTTTTGACGCCTTCATCGTCCGCATGACGTTTATTCCAGCAACGATGTTCCTTCTCGGTGAGCGCGCGTGGAAGTTCCCCAAGTGGCTAGCGAAGATCATTCCCGCTGTCGACGTCGAGGGCGAGAGCCTGGTGGGATTGAACGCTGACGGTAGCCGCACTTCGGATACACTTACCGAATCAAGTGAAGCAGGTCCGCGAGACGCACAGGCAGCCGTAAAGTAAGTCGTCACTCGAGAAAGGTTGTGAAAGTGAGCTTCGAAGGCGGAAAAAGCGTAGAGGCAGCAACACCGGGCCTACGGGATCGCAAGAAAGCCGAAACCCGTGAGCGCATCGCCTACGCCGCCGTTGACTTACTAGTCAACGAGGGAGTTGAGAATGCTACCATCGCGAAGATCGCAGAAAGAGCTGATATTTCTCCGCGCACTTTTCACAACTATTTCCCTCATCGAGAGGCTGCTTTACTGTTCACGCTTAATCAATTCGTTGAGGAAATGGTTGGAATGGTGGATACCGCACAACCTGGGCAACAATTGATATCGATCGGCGAGAATATCGCGGTGGACTTCTTTAATCGAACGACGGGCAGCCCGAACAGCATTCAAACCCTCTCCCGTCTTGCGGACCACTTACTCTCTATCCCCGCCCAAGCTCGTACAGAGCTTTTCACAGAGAACGATGGCCTTCCCCGCAACGCCGTGGAGTTCTTCTCTCCGCTCGTAGAGGCTTTCCAGCGCTACAGCGAGCGCGAAGGTCAGGCGCTCAACACCGCCCACGCGCTATTGCTCATCAATTCGATCATGGTTGTGCCCACAGTTTTCGTGAAACTCAACGAGGGTGGGGAATGTGCGACGGAAAAGGAAATTCGAGGTGCTTTCCAACTACTAGCGGGAGGGCTTTCGCAGCTCGGCTAACACAGATGAGAAACAATTCAATACCCAACCTCTGTTTTGTGAATATCAGACTTGCTACGCTAATCTGCATCGTGCGATATCCATCAAATCGGATCATCTGGGCATAACGAAAGGTTTCTCACTCACATGTCATCGAGTTCGACGATCCCCGAGCCCTCCGCTTCCCGGCGCGAACAGAAGAAGGCCGAAACGAAGCAGAATCTCATCGATGCAGCTATTGAGCTGTTCATGGGCTACGGCCCGGAGGAAGCGACGGTCCAGGCCATCACTAAGCGGGCGGGCGTATCCACGCGCACATTCCACAACTACTTCGAGCGCCGCGACGATGTCTTCGCCTACTACCTGCACGAGGTCTTCGAGCACTTCGCTTGCCGCATCCGGGAGATTGCGGTGGACCACCCCACCGGCCGCATCGTGGACATCATGCGCGACGCAATGTGGATCTACTGCTTCCCGCCGCACGTTGATCAGGGCGAATCGGTTAGCCAGACGGGCTCGGCCGAATTTTCTGAGTTGGTGGATCCCGCTACCCCGGATATCCGCAAGTTCAAGCCCCTGCTCATCATGCTGGAGAACCCGCAGGATAAGGGCAGCAGCGAACACCTGGATGTGGACCTACCTACCCTCACAGAACCTGGAACCAAGGCGCTGTGCGATGTCGCCCCCGACCTCTCCCCCTTCAAGGCATTCCTGTTGCTGGATGTTTCCTTCAGCATCGCCATGCGCGCCGTAGAGGCAGCTGCGGACGAGCGGCTATCCGGTGGCCTCAGCCCCGAGGAGCTCTACAACCAGGCCTTCGACATGCTGGCCCGTGTCGATCGCATTGAGGACGAGGAGTAGTCGCCTCGCCAAGAATCAAACCCGGTTTCCTTTGCCCAACCCCGATAAGGGAAGATGGGCACTGTGGAATCAGAGGGAATCTTTACAACGCTTCTCAACGCAACGCTGATCATCGGTGGCTACCCGATCCTCTGGCGCGAAATCATCGGCAATCTCTTCGGCCTAGCCTCCGCCGTCGGCGGGATGAAGCGCGTGGTGTGGGCCTGGCCCGTGGGAATCGTCGGCAATGTGCTGCTGTTCACGGTGTTCCTGGGTGGACTGTTCCACACCCCACAGGATCTAGACCTCTACGGCCAGGCAGGCCGCCAGGTGATGTTCCTCATCGTCTCGCTGTACGGCTGGTATCAATGGAGCCGCGCCCGCACTGCCGGCATGCGCGAGCCTGATAACACCGACCCCTCCCGCTCCATCGTCAGCGAGCCCGCCGCCGACAGCGCCGCAGTGCAGCCCAGCTGGGCCAGCACCAAGGAACGCCTCGGCATGCTCGCCTTTGCGGTGATCGGCACCGTAGTCTTCGCGCTGATCTTCGACGCGCTAGGTTCGTGGGGGCCGTGGGCAGACGCCTGGATCTTCACCGGCTCCATCCTGGCCACGTTCGGCATGGCCCGCGGCTGGACGGAGTTCTGGCTGATCTGGATCGGCGTGGATATTGTCGGCGTACCCCTGCTGCTCGCCGCGGGCTACTACCCCTCCGCGGCGCTTTACGTGGTCTACGGCGCGTTCGTGCTGTGGGGCTTCTTCGTGTGGTTGCGGGTGCAACGCACGAAAACCACCGGCGCCGCAAGCGCCGCCAGCAGCTAGTACCTAGCCCACCAGCGCCCGCCATTTCTCCACGTCCACGTCATCCGTGGAAGCCGGCTCGAACTGCGCGTTGTGATCCTTGTGCTCCAGCACTGCGCGCACTCCCTCGATGAAGTTCGGCCCCCGGCGCAGCTCGCCACCGACCTTGAATTCCATATCCAACGCCTCGCGCAGCGTTGCACCCTCCGCGCGGCGGAAAAGCTCCACCGTGGCCACAAGACTCTCCGGGTTGGCACCCTTCAGGGAATCGGTCACCTTGGTTATAAACTGCGCCAATTCGGCGTCCGAAACAGAACCCTCATCCCGCACGATCCGAGCTTCGATGTCTGCCCAAGTACCTTCGGCGAAGGTCCGCTCGATCCACTCCGCGTGCTGCTGCAGCGTAGACGTGGGCTCCTCCAGCTTCTGCGGGTCGAGAGCGTTAGACCGCAGCGCCTCGGGAAGGTCGCCCGAATGCAGGTCGGATTCGAAAGCATGCACATCGGCCACCAGGTTCGTGGCCAGGCCGGTGTACAACATGTCCGCAGGGCTTAGGCGCCAACCCGTGGCGGCGATAAAGAGCCCCACTGCGGGCGAGCAATCCAGGTGCGTCAGCCGGTAAGACATACCCACGTCGGGCACAAACCCGATCGCAGCCTCCGGCATTGCCCCCAGGGTGCGCGGGGTGATCACGCGGTGCGAGCCATGCATGGAAATACCCATGCCGCCGCCCATCACGATGCCTTCCAGCAGCGCGATCACGGGCTTGTTTACCCGCGACAGCCGCTCATTGAGGTCGTATTCCTCCTCAAAGAAGGAGTCCCCGAAGCGGTACATGCGCTTCATGTCTCGCATCCGCACGTAGCGCACGTCCCCGCCTGCGCAAAAGGCCCGGTCGGAGGACGACTTGATCACGATGAACTGAATCCAGTCATCGTCGGCCCATTTGTCGACCGCCTCGCGGATTAGGCGGATCATCTCCACGTTTAAGGAATTCAGAGCCTTTGGGCGATTCAGCTCGATAACCCCGACGTGACCTGCAACGACGGTCGTTACTTCCGCATCCGGGTCGTACGTCGGGTGCTTCCTTCTCTTGTCTGCCATGTCACCATAATTACAGGAACGACAAGGAAGTGCAGCCTAATTTAAATCTAAGGTCTACTTAGATTTCTTGCCCTTCTTGGACTTCTTGCCCTTCTTCTTTTTGTCGCCCTTGTTCTTTTTGGACGCCGCAGCCTCCTTGTCCTTGGACTTCGAATCCTTCTTGGAGTTCTCCTCGGACTCAGCTTCCTTGGCCTGCTTGGCTTCCTCGGCCTGCTTCTTCAACAGGTCCTTCTCCAGCAGCTTCGCCACGTCGGGCACGTAGCGGAACTGGGTGCGCGGCGGGCGCTCGTAGGTGGACTCGGATGCCGGGCGCTCCGGAATCTTCGGCACGTTCTTTTCCACGTACTCCCACGGGATCGTGTTCAGCAGGTGGTTGATCACGTTGATGCGGGAGCGCTTCTTGTCCTCGGACTCCACGGTGTACCACGGGGCAGACGGGATGTCGGTGTGCACGAACATCTCATCCTTCGCGCGCGAGTAGTCCTCCCAGCGCGTGATGGACTGCAGGTCCATCGGGGACAGCTTCCACTGGCGCAGCGGGTCGGACTGGCGGGACTGGAAGCGGCGGATCTGCTCTTCATCGGACACGGAGAACCAGTACTTGCGCAGGATGATGCCGTCCTCAACCAGCAGGCGCTCGAAGATCGGAGCCTGGTGCAGGAAGCGGCGGTATTCCTGGGTGGTGCAGAAGCCCATCACGCGCTCCACGCCAGCGCGGTTGTACCAAGAGCGGTCGAAGATGACGATCTCTCCGGCGGTGGGAAGCTTCTCGATGTAGCGCTGGAAGTACCACTGGCCCTTCTCGCGCGAGTTGGGGGCTGGCAGAGCCTCAATGCGGCAGACGCGCGGGCTGAGGTACTGGGTGATGCGCTTAATCGCGGACCCCTTGCCCGCCGCATCGCGCCCCTCCATCACGATGACGATGCGGGCTCCGGTTTCCACCACCCACTGCTGCATTTCGACGAGTTCCGCTTGGAGCCTTTTGAGCTCCTTTTCGTAGGCCTGTTTGTCCAGCTTGGGAAGTCTATTGCTCATTGTTCCAAGCTTAGTTCTTCGCGGTCCGAACACCTAATATTTTCTTAGCTTTTAGGCGTTCCCGAGCCTGGGCGCGAGCGACCTCACAGATAGTGCAATAATTAGCCCTTATGCAGACAAAGGAAGTCGCTTCGGCGCGATTGGAAAACTTCAGACATCTCAAGATCAACCTCCCGGTTAAGATCGCGTTGAGTGTGCTGCTGGTGCTTTCTGTCCTACCGAAGATCTTCAACACTCGCGGCTTCCACTACAACCTGGACCTGGACGTCTACCGGGTGGGAGCCCAGCGCGTTCTGGACGGCCAGGAGCTCTACAGCGGCCACTTCCACATCATCGGCGATACGTATCTGCCGTTTACGTACCCGCCGATTTCGGCCCTCTTGTTCACTCCCCTGGCGGTGATGCCCTATAACCTGGCCGCCGTTTTGCTGGTCTGCGCCACGGTGACTGTCACCTGGTGGGTGCTCGCCCACACCGTGCACGCGGCAGCGCGCCTGGATCGCCCCTCCGCAGGCTGGGTCGCGGTAATCCTCACCGCTGTGCTGATCCACTTAAGCCCCATCCACACCACCCTGGCCTATGGGCAGATCAACGTTTTGCTGATGGGTATGGTCTTCGTCGATGCGCTCGTCGTGCCTCGTCGCTACCGCGGCCTGCTCACGGGTGCTGCGGTTGCTATCAAATTGACGCCCGCAGTTTTCGGCCTGTGGTTCCTTCTGCGCAAGGACTGGGGTTCCATCCTGCGCATGGGCGTAGGCACGCTCGGCACTACAGCTTTGGCGTGGCTGATCCTGCCGCGGGATTCTCTAGAGTATTGGACGCACACGCTGCGCGAAACCGGGCGTATCGGCAACCACGAATACGCCCTGAACCAGAGCATCAACGGTCTGCTGTACCGCTTCGGCCTGCGTACGGATGATTCCTCCAGCTTGTTGTGGGTAGTCCTGGTGTGCGTTTCGCTGGCAGTCATCACCTTCGTCATGATCAAGCTGCTGGAGGCACAGGCGCCGGTCGTCGCGCTGTGCGTCAACTCGTTGTTTGCACTGCTGGCCAGCCCGATCTCCTGGAACCACCACTGGTCGTGGGCTCCGGTGCTGCTGGTGGCCCTGGCCTGCTACGCGATCGCGGACCCCACTTCCCCGCTGGCCACCCCGCGCTGGCTGTGGGTTGCCCTGGTTGCCTTGGGCTTTGCCGCCTTCGCCTTCGAACCCACCGCTTTCGTTCCCTTCCAGGAGCAGCGCGAGTTCGAGTGGAACGCCTGGCAGGCGCTCCTGGGTAACTCCTACCTGTGGTGGACAATCTTGGCCCTGTTAGTGATGACGGTTCGCCTCGCGCTTTACCGCGGCAAGACTTCCGACAAGACCCCAGACTCTGGGGCAAGCTCTGGGGCTTAAGGGGCTTTAGGGGCTTAAGGGTTTGAGGGGCCTAAGCCCTCCTGCTCCTAGCACTCCGGCACGTTGACGGAGACGTTCGTCGCTAACCCGCCGCCGGCCGTTTCCTTGTACTTCTCGGACATGTCCCTGCCGGTCTGCCGCATGGTCTCAATGACTTCATCAAGGGTGACGTGATGGTCCCCGTCGCCGCGCATCGCCATCTTGGCGGCGTTGATGGCCTTGCCCGCACTGATGGCGTTTCTTTCGATGCACGGGATCTGCACCAATCCCCCAATGGGGTCACAGGTGAGCCCCAGCGAATGCTCCATCGCAATCTCCGCCGCGTTCGCCACCTGCCGCGGAGACCCTCCCAGCACCTCCGCCAGCCCGGCGGCGGCCATGGAGGCCGCAGAGCCGACCTCGCCCTGGCAGCCGACCTCCGCGCCGGAGATGCTGGCGCGCTCCTTGTACAACGAACCAACCGCGCCTGCGGCCAGCAGGAAGCGCCGGTTCACCTGGAAGGGGTCCTGCTTGCCGGCGGGCGTGAACTCGCGGGCGTAGAACATCACGGCGGGGATGATTCCCGCGGCGCCATTCGTCGGCGCGGTGACCACCCGCCCACCAGCTGCGTTCTCCTCGTTTACCGCCAAGGCGATCAGGTTTACCCAGTCCTCGGAGAACTCGGCAGTGCGGTGAGGGTCCTCCTCCATCAGCTGGTCGTACCAGCGCTTCGCGCGACGGCGAACCATCAAGGCTCCGGGCAGCACTCCGGCGAAGGTTACTCCGCGCTTGGCGCAATCCTGCATGGCCTGGGCGATGGCATCCAGGTTCGCATCGATCTGCTCGTCGGTGCGCAGCGACTGCTCGCAGCGCCGCTGCACCTCCCCCAGGCTAATGCCCACGTGCTCCGCCAGGGAGATCAGCTTGTCACCGGACTCGAACAGCCACTGACCGCTGAGCTCGTCCAGGGTGGGGACTTCCTCCTCGGTACGGATGAAGCCACCG